>Ga0209415_10001238_pt1 | contig 48675 bp, 42 predicted proteins | sample PeaSoiSIISIP2007_FD_187696 | JGI IMG/M metagenome (GOLD analysis project Ga0209415, IMG submission 187696) | Peat soil microbial communities from Weissenstadt, Germany - SII-SIP-2007 (SPAdes) (version 2) | ecosystem: Environmental > Terrestrial > Soil > Wetlands > Peat | place: Germany... | reverse complement strand
CCCGTCCATGCTCGCTGTCCCGCCACTCAGATTCAGCGTGCGGGTGTCCAACGTCTTGAACGACCCGCCCAAGCTCATGCCGCCCACCGCGGTGGTGGCGCCGGCGCCGCTCATCGTTCCCGCCGTCCACGTCAGCGATCCGCTCACCGTAAGGGTCCCGGTGCCGGTGAGCGTGCCGCCACTCAAGGTGAAGTCGGCAGCCGTCGCGTCGGCGTTTAGCGTGACCGTGCCGCTGTGAATCGTCACATTGTCGGTGGCCGCGGGCACACCGGCAGGATTCCAGTTGGCGTCGGTGAACCAATCACCCGAGACGGCCTTCCAGGCCTTGTCTTCGGCTGATGCCTCTTGGACGAAGCTCGCGGAGAACACGACGCCAAGGAGCAGGCAAAGCATCCCGCTACGCAGATGGCACACAGTCCGGCTCATGACCAAGCCCCCCCTTCCGAGCGAGATCAAACGACCGTCGGATTATTCGGTATACGCCCCCATGCGGTGCATACATCTGGGCAAAGGAGACTGTCAAGAAATAAATCCGGCGAAGGTGCACGGCGCCGCACGCGGCGTGGGTGCGGCGTCGAGCTCAGCGCGCCGGCCGCGGCGCCGACGCCGTCGCCGACAGGATACTGAATCCCAATCGCCCGGCGATGGTGAACGGCTTGCCCCAATTGCCGAACTTGAGCCGTGCGACGGTCGCGGCTGCATTGCGGGTGTACTCGTCCTTCTCGACGAGACGCCCGGCAACCGCCAGCGCCGGTGAAAACCGTGGGTCAGTCGCGGCGGTGCGGCTGTTGACCGCCGCCGCATAGCGGCTCAACCAGTCGCGGATCGCACTGTCCTGGGTCACCGCGTAGGTGTACGTCAAGGCCTCGGCGAGGATGCCCATTTTCCAATCGGCGATCTTTTCCGGCGGATGCGCCGTAATGCCGTTGAGCGCGTATTCGTGCGCGGCGCGCTTGTAGGCGTCGTCGCCGGTCGCCTCATACGTCGCCACCAGCGCGATCTGCGGCCAGCCCCATTGCCGCGGGTTGCCGCCGGTGGTGGGCGCGCGCAGGCGCGCGACCAGGTAGTCGGCGATCCCGCGCGCCGCTGCCAGACTACGTTCATCACCGCTCAGGTAGTAGTAAGACAGCAGACCTTCCGTCCACGTGTGCCCGAGATCCACACCGCCGAGCTCGAAGGCGAAATGGAGCGGATTCTTCGGATGGTTCATACCAACCCAGGCGGGATGGTCGCGCTGATAAGAGATGCGGTCGACGTCCATGAAATGGCGCGCGGCCGCCACCATGCCGTCGTAGTACTCGCGCTGGCCGGTGGCGGCATACGCCAGCGCCAGCACCTGGGTCATGTCGTACTCGAGGTTGCCCCACGCGTCGCAGCCCTTGGTGCTGTCGTGATAGCCGGGATAGTTCCAGTCGCCCCAGTTGAACATGCCGTAGAACCCACGTCGCGGCCGTTCGTGGGCCGGGTCGGCGCAGCTCACTTGACCGCTATCGTCCCAGCGCTCGACGTCGGCGTGTGCCTGGTAGCGCCGGTAAGCGGCGTCGAGCTCCCGCAGGAAGTCCGCCGTCGCGCTGCTGGGCGCGATGCTGTTGCGCAACGCCTGGGAGGCCACAATCCACTGCGGATCGATGCGGGCCAGCACCGGTTCGGTCAGGGCACCCAACAGGGCCGGGGACGGCGCCGTCTTATCGTGGAAATAGAGCACCAGCTCATGCGTCTTGGCGGCGCCCATCCCGACCTTTGCGGGAGCGGCGTCGGGCGCCCACAGATTGTACGTCACACCGTTCCTGCGCAGATCAAAGCTCTGCGGATATTCCTGCCAGAAGAACCGCGCCGCCACCGCAACGCCCTGTGTGGAATCCTGCAGGTCCACCCACCCGGCGGCGTGCCCGGCGTGGTGTACGCCACCGGCTGTAAACCCTTCGTTGTCCTCCTGAAAGAGCGTGAAACCGTTCTCCGGCAGCGCGCCCCCCAACGGCGTCCCCTTGTCCAATCCGGCACGGTACGCACACTTGCCCCTTGGAGTGACGGGGACATCGATCCCGAGCTGGCGCATGAAGGTGTACGCCTCGGGGTTGTGTTGCTCGAAGGTGTGCAATACTCGCACGAACGGCTGGCCCGCAAAGGCGTCGACGCGCACGACGTAGTCGAATGCCCGTGCATAGCGGCCGCGCAGCTCGATGCGCACGCGCAGCGGCCCGTTCTCAGTGACCCGCGCATCGGTCGGTACGAGCGCATCCACGCGTTGCCCCTCGCTCGAGAGGAACGACGCGATCGGCCCTGTGCCAACCGGGCTGCCGTTCACGCGCACCTCGTCGAGTATCGCAAAACGATTCTTTGGAACGGTGAACTGCAGCGGCCCGGTGTCCACCTCGATGCGATCACTCCGCTCGGTGACTTTGACCCCACCACCGGGCGGCGCAGGCCCTCCCGATCCGAGCCGGAAGCGGCGCTGTTGCTGCGCGGTGAGATCCACTTGCCAATCGAGCAGCGCCCACCGCACGCTGCCGTCGGGCCACCGACTCAACACGCGAGCCTGCAGCGCGGCCGGCCTCCCCTGCTCATCGGCTAGGCTGAGATGGGAGGCTTCGGGCACAGCGGCGGGCGGAAACGGTACGCCTGCGCTCACCGGCCAGTGACTGCGCACCAGCCCCGACGGTTCCTTGACGTCGAGCGTCAGCACCGGCTTGGTACTGGACGCTGCGAGCACGGCGCCCTCGGTCGCGGCCTGTGTGCGTCCCCAGCTACACCCGGTCATCAACAATCCGTCCAGCAGCAGCACGGCGGTGACGGTCAAGAATGAGCGGCCCAGCACGGCGGAAGCCGCGCCACCGCACCGCACGTCCCGCTGCTTCTGTACGTTACGCAAGCGGTTCGTAGATACCGGCGGCGATGACGAGAATCAATCCTGATGCGAGACACGGCAATGCCCCGCAGCCGGGCGCGGCGGCTTTCGAGCGCATGGTACTGGACACGGGTTCGTCGAGCGTGCTACAGCGCTCGGAACTCTTGGGAGTAGGTGCAGAGATTATGGATGATGAGAAGCTAGTGGAACGCCTCAAAGAGCTGACTGTCTGGACCGGCCACCGTCAGATGTCGCTGGAGGACGTGGCCACGATTCAGCCGGGTTTGGGCCGGATCATGCCGGAGATCGGTGCTCGGACGTGGAAGCTGTACTACGCCGCCAAGGCGGAGAACTGGCCGCTGGCCACCTTCCAGGCAAAGGAGATCAAAGGGTTGATGGAGCTCGGGGCATTCACGCGCCCGAAGCACGAAGAAGCGCTCAACCAGTTCATGGAAGAAAACTGGAAAGGCGTGCAGGATGCCGTCAACAAGAAGGACTTCGCGGCCTTCGAGAGCGCCTTCCACAAGGCCATCGAAGCCGCCAATGCGTATCATGAGCTGAAGGACAAGCCCTACATCGTCTGGAAGCTACCGGACACGCCGCCGCCCGACCTCGACCTGAAACCGCGAAAGAAGGCGTGAGCGCCAGGAGAGCCGACCATGCTCGTCACACGGCGTCAGGTGTTGCGATGGGGAGCCGCTGGGAGCGCGCTGGCGCTACTTCCCGGCCGCGGGTTGCTCGGGTGCGGCGGCACGGTTACGCTGCAGCATGACTTCCTCACCGACGAAGAGAAACGGACGCTGACGGCAGTCACCGGGCGCATCGTACCGACCGATGCTTTGCCTGGCGCCGTGGAAGCGGGCGCCTCCGAATACATCAGCCGCCTGCTGACGCTCGTCCCGACCGCGGATGCACCGACCGGCAACGTCTTCGCCGGTGGACCGTTCAGCAACCGCAACCCCTTCCCGGATCCAAAGACCGGGACCCCGTCAACGACGTTTCCGCCCGATGATTTCCTCAACTTCATTCCCTTGAACCGACTCCAACTCATGAGCTGGAGGGTGCAGCTGCTCGGAACCGCTGCGGTGCCGGGCAGTGACTTCAACGCCGCGGTGCTCGGTCCGGTCATCGGCTGGCGTGATCAATACCGCAGCGGCCTCGCGCAGATCGAGGCGCTCAGTCAGCAGAGCTACAACGCCGCCTTTGCGGACCTCACGGCGGATCAACAAGATGCAGTGCTGGCGAGTCTCAATCAAGAGAACGCCGATTTCGTGACCTTGATCACCGGCCACACGCTCGAGGGCATGTTCTGCGCTCCTGAATACGGCGGCAACCGAAACCGCGTGGGCTGGAATCTGATTCGGTATGATGGCGACAGCCAGCCGCTCGGCTACTCGATCTTCGACGAAACCACGATGAGCTACAACGAGCGCTCCGACAAGCCGAACTCCACGCAAAATCCCGACGAGGATTTTAGCGGGGTCGATGCTACCACCGCCCAATTCTTGGCGCTCCTCGTGAAAGCCGCCAACCCTGCGGGGCCGCATTTTCCGAAATAGGTGCCGGATGAGCTTACCGTCAAAGGTATCGGGCGTCCTCGGCAACACCAGCTTGGGTCAGTTTGATGTCATCATCATCGGCAGCGGCGCTGGCGGCTCGATGGCGGCGCGAACGCTGACGGTAGTGGGCGGTAAGAAGGTACTCATCCTCGAATCGGGTCCCAATTATTTCGTCGGCCTCGACGATCCCGCCCCGAACATGCCGGTGCCGCTCTTCAGCAATGACGAGATCAAGCTATCGGTCCGCAACATCATCGACCAGGATCCGTTTCTGGAGCCGCGCACGTACCGCACGAGCCCCAATGTTGACGCGTTCTTTAACGAAAACGTGAACACCTTGCCGCGCAACGTCGGCGGGGCCGCGGTGCACGCGGATATGAAGTACCCGCGCTTCAACGTCGTGGATTTTCAAATCGCTACTCAGTTGCAGCAGAACGGCATCAGCTACCCCGCAACCAATTTCAGCGACTGGCCGGTCACCTACGACGAACTCGAGCCGTTCTATACCGAAGCGGAGCGGCTCACCGGTGTCCAGGGAAAGCAAGGCGTCGATCCGTTCGAGTCCCACCGCAGCGGCGAATATCTCATGCCGCCCGGTGTCCCGATGTACGTCGCAGAGGTGCTCAGCGCCGGCGTCACTGCCCAGGGATACACGCCGTTTGCGTACCCTACCGGGGTGACCTCTCGGCCGTATCGCGGGCGCCCGCCGTGCGTCGATTGCGGGTTTTGCAGCGGCTACGGCTGTCCGAACAACTCGAAATCATCACCGGCGGTGACCACGTTGCGCGAGGCCCTGCTCACGGGAAACTGCCAGCTGCGTCAAAACTGCATGGTAATCCGGCTCGTTAGCGATGGCGGCACGCATGTCACCGGCGTCGAGTACGTTGATCCCGACGGCAACCGCCAGCAGGCCACCGCCGATCAATTCATCGTCGCCGCCAGCCCCATCGAAAGCGCGCGCTTGTGCTTGCTGTCTCAGCTAGGCAACTCGAGCAACGCCGTCGGACGCAACCTCATGTTTCACTTCCAGACCATCGCCGTCGGCATCTTCAATCAGCGATTCCATGGAGAGCGCGGGCGCTCGGTCACGCACGGCTTCGCTGATTTTCGCGGCGTGATGCCCGGAGGCGAAGCGATCGACCCCACCAAAAGGCTCGGCGGCATCATCGAGTTCGGCACCGACTCCGAGGCCATCACGGCCGCCAAGAACAACTTGCAGGCACTTGCCTTCGGGCAGGCATTCGGCGTCAAGATCACCCTCAAGGAGTTGCTGATCAACGGCCCGTTCCTCGCCCGGATCGGGGCGATGACGATGCAAGCGGAAGATGCACCGCAGCTGGCGAATCAGATCGATCTGGATCCGCAATTGGTCGACGTGTTCGGCTCGCCCGTACCGCGGATCACCTACGCCAACAGCCGGTACGAGCTCGACGCCCGCTCGTTCTACAGTCCCTTGCTCATCAACATCCTGAAGGCGGCCGGCGCACAGTACGGCTTCATTGCTCCGGCGGACTCGCCGTCACAGTCGGCCCACGTCATGGGCACGCTGCGGATGGGAAACGACCCGACGTCTTCCGTTTGCGATGCCTTCGGCAAGTTTCACGATGTGGACAACCTCTACTGCATGGACGGCAGCGTGTTTGCCAGCTCGGCCGGGTACAACCCGACGCTGACGATCATCACGCTGGCATTGCGCGCCGCGGGCAACATCGTCTCTCCGGGCAACGCGGAGCGTGTCATAGGCGTGGACCCGCCAAATTGACTCGTGCGGCACATTGAGCTAGACATACCCCGGTAGTTCAACCCGCCCGCGGGCAAGCGGGTTTTTTTTGCCCACGGGCCTGACCACTTGGTTAAGCGCCATGACTGTCCTGTCCTTCCACGTCGTCATCCAACTGGTCCTCGCCATCGGCATGCTGGCGTCGCTGGTGTTTTACGCGATCGGCTACTTCGGGGCGCGCAGCTTCTTCACCGGTGCTCGCCAGGCCAATGAATTGCCGCGCGACGATGCCAATCTGCCGGGGGTCACCGTCCTCAAACCGCTGAAAGGTCTCGATATCGACTTGTACGAAAACTTGTCGACCTTTTGCCGGCAAGACTATCCGAAATTCCAGATCGTCTTCGGCGTTGCCGATCCGCATGACCCGGCGGTCGCGGTCGTGCACCGGTTGCAGCGCTTTCATCCGTCCGTACGCATCGACTTGGTCATCGACGGCCGGGTGTACGGGACCAACTACAAGGTCAGCAACCTCCACAACATGTACCGCGTCGCCGCCCATGAGATCCTCGTGATTGCGGACAGCGACATCCGCGTCGGCAGCGACTACCTGCGGCGCATCGTCGCCCCGCTCGATGATCCCGAGGTAGGAGTGGTGACCTGTCTGTATCGGGCCGTCAATACCGGCGGTCTGCCGACGCTCGTCGAGTCGCTGTTCATCAACACCGACTTTGCACCGATGGTCTTGGTCGCGCGCGTCGTTGAAAAACCCAGCTACGCCTTCGGCGCGACCATGGCGTTGCGCCGCACCACCCTCGACACGATTGGCGGCTTTCTGCCGCTCGCCAACTACCTCGCGGATGACTATTTCCTTGGACACCGCATCGCCAAGTGCGGGTACTGCCTGGCGTTGTCGGATCTGGTGGTCGAGACCGTGCTCGCCGTGGGTTCTTGGCGCCGTCTCCTCGATCATCAACTGCGCTGGGCGCGCACGTACCGCAATTGCCGGCCCGGCGGATACTTCGGCTCCATCCTCACGCACGGCACGCTCTGGGCGTCGCTGAACCTGCTCTACAACCATTTCAGCGCCGGCGCGTGCCTGGCGGCGGCGTTGGTCTATGCCATCCGCATCGGCGTCGCGAGCACGATCGCCAACCGTTACATTCACGCCCCGCTGCGATGGCGTGAGGCCCTGCTCGTGCCCGTCAAGGACCTGTTCGTCTCCGCCATCTGGGCGCTCTGCTTCCTCGGCGACACAGTGCGTTGGAGTGGGCATGAGTTTCGGGTGTTGAAGGACGGGCAGATGGTTCGCATCTCAGCGCCAGGCGATGCCGCGCCGGAGCTCGTCCCGTTCCCGGCGTCGCCGGAACACGACCACCACGTCGCTTCAGTCTAGGTGTTCCGCCTCAGGCGGCACGCGCGATCAGCTGATCCACCAACTGCAGCAGGTGGTCTCTGTCGGCCGACGCGGGCAGCGCGTGCAAATTCTCACAGGCACGTACCCCATACTGGGCAGCCAGTTCCCGCACTTCGGACAGGACGCCGGATTCACGGATGCGGATAAGCGCCGCATTGATCTCTCCCGGCGTCGGCTCCGATTTCACGAAGATACGCCCGATCTCCGGATCGCGCCGTAACGCCAGCACCACCGGCAAGGACGGATTGCCGTCGCGCAGATCGATGCCGATGGGCTTGCCGAAGTGCGCTTCGCTGCCCGCGACGTCGAGCAGATCATCGATGATCTGAAAGGTCATGCCGACGTTGTACCCGCACGCCGCCATGGCTTCGACCGTGCCGTCGGCCGCGCCCGCAAGGTGCGCCGCCGTGCGCGCGCCCTGCTGAAAGATGCTGGCGGTCTTGCGGCTGATGATTTCGAGATAGTCGTCCAGGGTGACCGCGGGATTGTGGCGAAACCTTCCCTGCATGACCTCGCCTTCCGTCAGGCTGATGCACGCCTCGGCCGCCCAATTGATCAACTTCTCCTCGAAGCGGGCGCAGAGCTGGAAGGCGCGGCTGAACACGAAGTCGCCGGTGACCAGCGTGTTCGCCAGACCGTATTTGCGAAAGGCGGAATCCTGGCCGCGACGGATCTCACTGCCGTCGATGATGTCGTCGTGCAACAGTGTGGCGGAGTGAATCAGCTCCAACGCCGCGGCGACGTCGACGATGTCGCGCAGCTCCGACCCCCCGCACGCCCGATAGATGAAAATCGTCACCGCGGGGCGCACGCGCTTGCCGCCGGCACCAATCAGGTACGTCGAGATGTCGGTCAACAGCGACTCGCGCGACTGCAGCAGACTGCCCAAGCGAGCTTCGACGAGTTGCAGCGCGTCGGCGATCGGCAGCTCGGCAGCCGGGAGCACTACTTTCGTCACACACCGTCCTTGCGTTGGCCGAGGCCAGCTAATGCGAAAACCGCGAACGAGTCAAGGTAACGGCGGCCGCCGCCGCGCCGCGGCACGTTGCTTTTCAATCACGGACTCGTTAGGTTCACGTTCCGCCAGCGTGTGGATCGCCATGTCGTTCTCCCCGACCACAATCAAGCGACTCGGCAAGGATGCCGTCGAGATCCTGTGGAACGACGGGCATCGCAGTCTCTTCCCCAATCGCTACCTGCGCGACAACTGCCCGTGCGCCAGCTGTCGCGAGGGCAAGCCGGCCCGCCTGCTGCCGGTCCTGGGCAATTCTGGCGAGCTGTATCCGGTGCAGATCGGCGTCGTCGGACGGTACGCGATCAGCATTCAATGGAGCGACCGCCACGATACCGGCATCTACAGCTATGAGACCCTGCGCCGGCTCTGCCCGTGCGCGCAGTGTCAGCCCGTACCGCACAACGAACGCGCGGTATGACGACGATCGACGAGATCCGCGAGCGCCTGACCGAGATCCGTGCGCCCGGATTCCCGCGCGACATCGTCGCGCTGGGCATGGTGCACGGCATCGACACGCGCGACGGCGCGGTGACGATTGATCTGCAAGCGGCGCCGATGCCGCCGCAGAGCCTGGAGGCGACGATCGCCGACATCCGTCGCGCCGTCGGCGCCCTGGACGGCGTCGGCGAGGTCACCGTGCGCGTTCAGCAGGCGGCTCAGGCGCCGCCGGCAGCCGGTCCGGGAGCCGGGGCGTTCAACGAGCTCGGGCCGATCCCAGGCGTGCGCGACATCATCGCCGTCGCCAGCACCAAAGGCGGCGTGGGAAAGTCGACCGTGGCCGCCAACCTCGCGCTGGCGTTGGCGCGCCTCGGCCAACGCGTTGGCCTTCTCGATGCCGACGTCTACGGACCGAGCATCCCGATCATGTTCGGCATCAACGAACGGCCGCGCGCCGCCGAGAACAAGCGTATCTCCCCGATCGAGAGGTACGGCGTGCGCCTGATGTCCGTCGGCTTCTTCTTGGACGACCAGTCGCCGGTCATCTGGCGCGGCCCGCTGGTCATGGGCTTGGTGCGGCAGTTCCTCAAGGATGTCGACTGGGGAACGCTCGACGTCCTCGTCGTCGACATGCCGCCGGGCACCGGCGACGCGCAGCTCACACTCGTCCAACAGGTGCCGTTGGCGGGTGGCGTGGTCGTCACCACACCGCAGGACGTGGCGACGCTCGACGTGCAACGCGGCATCGCCATGTTCCAACAGGTCAACACCCCCGTCCTCGGTATCATCGAGAACATGAGCTACTACGAGTGTCCGCACTGCGGGAAGCGCGAGGATGTGTTCGGCAGCGGCGGCGGCGCGCGCATCGCGACGACGTTCGGTGTTCCGGTGCTCGGACAGATCCCGCTGGTTCAGGAGGTGCGCACCGGAGGCGATGCCGGGAAGCCCATCGTCGTCGAGCAGCCTGACCATCCCGTGAGCCGGTTGTTCATGCACATCGCGGGCAGGGTGCGGGAAGCCATCGAAGTGGAACGGCTCGCCGCACCAGCGCCCACGATCATCGGGTAGTCGACTGTCGCATTCCCGTATGCTACCCGTCAGCCGAATGTGACCGGAGGCGGCACAGGATGTCCACGACGATTACCGAGGAATGTATCAATTGCGGCGCGTGCGAGCCCGAGTGCCCGAACGCCGCGATTTACGAGGGCGGCGCCAACTGGGAGCTGGACGGAACGTCGCACCCTTCCCTGCGGGATGATTTCTATTACATCGTACCGGAGAAATGCACCGAGTGTGTGGGCTTCTTTGATCAGGAGCAATGCGCGGCGGTCTGCCCGGTGGACTGCTGCATCCCCGACCCCGATAATCCCGAGACCGAAGAGCAGCTCATCGCGCGCGCCAGGCAACTGCACCCCGATCAGGAGTTCGCGAGCAGTTCCCCCTCACGCTTCCGCAAATAGCGCGGCCCGATGACGGTGGCGCAGCGGCTCGATTGCGGCTCCGCCGGTCGTCGGATATAAGGACGCGACTCGTGCGTCACCGGTGCCCTACCACAACCCAATATTCGAGCCCGCATTCGCGCTCATCCTTCTCGCACTGATCGCCGCCATTGCGAGCATCAGCATCAGCGCCTACGTGCGCCGCCCCCACGATCTGTCCAACGTCGGCGGCTCGGCCGTGCTGGGACCCGGCATCCGCGGCTGGTATTTCGAAAACCTGCTGCCGTTCGAAGAGCTGTGCGTGCGCTGGAGAGTCGCGCCGGCGTTCCTTTCGTACGGGCAACTCGTGGGAAGCCTGCTGGTGGCGTACTGCTACGCGGACGGCTTGTTGTTCACCGGCGGCTGGCTGCTGCTGTTCTGCGGCTCACTGGACATCATCGACGGGCGTGTCGCTCGTCGTCTGGACGGCGGCAGCGCGCGCGGCGCGTTTCTCGACTCGGTCATCGACCGCTACGCCGATTCGCTCGCCTATCTCGGCCTGGCGGCATTCTTTCGCGCCTCATGGGTGCTGTGGGCGGTGCTCTTCGCCCTCGTCGGGGGATTGATGGTCAGCTACGCTCGCGCCCGCGCCGAAGGGCTCGGCGCCCAGGGCCGGGTCGGGCTGCTGCAACGCCCGGAGCGCTATGTGATCCTCGGCTTCGGAACCATCTTCGGGGCGTTGTGCGAGCATATCACCGGGCCGTGGTGGTCGGGCGATCACTATTCGCTGGTCATCGTGGTCATTGTCTCGCTGGCCGTGCTGGTCAACGTCACCGCGCTGCAGCGGGTGGTGTCGGTGTGGCAGGCGTTGGGGGATCACGGTCGTGGCTGACATGGCGGCGGACGCGTTGGCTGCAAAAGGGAAGCGCGTCGCCGGCGTTTTCGTGCTCATGAGCGGAGCCGGGCTGATCCTCGAGAGCAGCGCCGTCACTCTGGGAGCCGTGATCACCGTGATTGGGACACTGGTATTCGCGTGGGGCATGCTTGAGGCGCGCACGCGGGCACCGAGTTTGAGCGACGCCCAGCGCGTCGGGAGCCGCCCGTGAGCCGCACCCTTCGCATCGCGCTGAGCATCGCCGTCTCCGCCGTCTTCCTGGCCTTCGCCGTCCGCGGGGTCGACTGGAACGAAGCGGCGGGCGCGCTCGCCAAGGCACACTACATATTTGTCATACCTATGTTCGGCATTACCTTCTGGTCGCTGTACATCCGCGCGCAACGCTGGCGCGTGCTGCTGCGGCCGGTGGGCACGCCGGCGATGCGCACACTTGTCGCCGCGACGAACATCGGGTTCATGGCCAACATGGTGCTGCCGCTGCGCATGGGCGAAGTCATCCGGCCGGTGCTGGTAAGCCGCAAGGAACGCGAGCCGCTCAGCGGCATCCTCGCCACCGTGGTGTTGGAACGCATCTTCGACATGTTCACCATCCTGTTTCTCTTCGGCGTGTCGGCGGCGGCCGTGTCGGTGTCGCCGGAGGTGCGTCAGTGGGGGTACCGGCTGTGCGTGCTGGCCGCGCTCATCGGCGCGACGGTCGGGTTCGTGCGTTGGCAGGAAACGTTGGCGCTGCGCGTGCTTCAACTCGTGCTGCGCCCTTTTCCGCCGCGGCTGTCGGAACCCGTCGATCATTTTTTTCGCGGCTTCGTGCAAGCGCTCGAGATCCTCGACAGCCCGTGGACGTTCCTGCAGCTGCTCGGTTGGTCGCTGTACCTCTGGCTGGTCATCAACGCGATCTACTTGCTGGGCATTCTGGCATTCGAGCTGCCGGTGCCGTTGATCATCGGCTCCATCGTCGTGACCGCGGTCATTGCCATCGCGGTCTCCGCGCCGTCGGCGCCGGGATATATCGGCGCCTTCCAGGTCGGCTGCACGTTGTCGCTGGCGATCTTCGGCGTCTCGAAGAGCGACGCCTTTGCCTACTCGATCATTCTGCACGTCACGCAGTTTGTGGGCGTGGTCATCGCCGGGCTATACTCTCTGGCACGTGAAGGGATGACCTTCCGACAAATGGAAGAGGTGTCGGAGACCGATGGCGCGGCGGCTTGACGGAAAAACCATCGTCGTTGGATTGAGCGGCGGCATCGCCTGCTACAAAGGCGCCGAGCTGGTGCGTCTGCTGGTCCGCGCCGGGGCGACCGTCCGCGTGATGATGAGCAAGGGGGCGCAGCACTTCGTCACGCCGCTCACCCTGCAGACGCTGTCGGGCCACCCGGTCTCCACCGACACGTTCAACCTCACCCAAGAGTCCGGTATCGGCCACATCCAACTGGCCGATACCGCCGACGCCATCGTCATTGCCCCGGCAACCGCCAACATCATCGGCAAGATCGCCGCCGGCATCGCCGACGATCTGCTGACCACGGTGCTGCTGGCGGCGCGAGCGCCGGTGCTCATCGCGCCGTCGATGAACGTCAACATGTACGAGAACCCGATCGTGCAGGCCAATCTGCAACGCTTGCGCGATGCGGGTTTCCATATCATCGATCCCGGGGAAGGATTTCTCGCCTGCGGCTGGGAAGGCAAGGGGCGTCTCGCCGAACCGGACGTGATCCTGGCCGAGATCGAACGTGCCGTGACCCCGCAGGACCTGCGCGGCGAGCGCGTGCTGGTGACGGCCGGGCCGAATCGTGAGCCGATCGATCCGGTGCGCTTCATCTCCAACCGCTCTACCGGCAAGATGGGCTTCGCGCTGGCTGCCGCCGCGTGGCGGCGCGGCGCTGACGTGCGTTTGATCGCCGGACCGACGATGCTGCCCACGCCGCACGGGGTCGTGCGGCACGACGTGACCACGGCGGCGGAGATGCACGCGGCCGTGCTGGCGGAGTGTGACGCCGCCACCATCGTCTTGATGGCCGCGGCCGTTGCGGACTACCGTCCGGTACAGACCGCGCCGCAGAAGCTCAAGAAAGGCAGCGGCCGTCTCACCCTGGAAATGGACCGCACCGTCGACATCCTTGCCGACGTCGCGCCGCGCAAGGGCGCGCGTCTGATCGTCGGATTCGCAGCGGAGACACAGCAGCTGATCGCCAACGCCGAGCGCAAGCTGATCGAGAAGGATCTGGATCTGATCGTCGCCAACGACGTCGCCGCCGCCGCGACCGGGTTCGAAGTCGATACCAACGCCGTCACCATCATCGACCGCAGCGGCCATCACGAGAGCGTACCGCTGATGAGCAAAGACGAGGTCGCCGATCGAATTCTCGACCGCGTCGTGGCGCTGAAGCAGCAGCGTTCGAGCCTCCCGCGCGCCGCGACGAAAGCACGTTCGGCGTAAACCGCTCTTGGCCCCGTCCTTCTTCACCCTCGCCCTCCGGGAGAGGGTTGGGGTGAGGGTCCTTCGACGATGGCCACGCCCAAACCACCCCGTCTGGTCAAACTAGTCGTCGGCCTGCTCGCCTCGTCCGACGCGCTGCTCGCCGCAGCGAGACAGGTCCTGAGCGACCGTTTCGGTCCGATCGATGCGGCATCGGACGTGATTGCATGGGCACTGAGCACCTATTACCGCGCTGAAATGGGCGAGGCGATTCGGCGCCAATTCCTCAGCTTCGAGCGCCTGATCGCTCCGGGCAAACTCGCGGGCTTCAAGCAGATGACCAACGAGTTGGAGGACGCGTGGCGGACGGCGGGCGGCCGTCACGTCAACATCGACCCGGGTTACCTCGCCGCCACCAAGCTGGTGCTCGCGTCGACAAAGGACGCGGCGCACCGCGTCTACCTGAGCGGCGGCATCTACGCGGAAGCAACGCTGCAATTCAGCAACGGTTCCTTCGGGCCGTACCCGTGCACGTATCCGGACTACGCCGCCGCGGACGCGATCGCGTTCTTCGGCCGTGTGCGCGCAACATATCTTGCGCAGCTCCGTCTACAGAGCACGACGCCCACAGGCAGCAACCTGCACTGAGAGGAGCACATTGGGGGTGCAGGCAGTGCAAGGAGATGAGCGCCTTCAGTGCGCTGCGAGCACAGCCGCCGGCGTCAGCCCACTGGGTGCCGGAAGTTCCTCGCGCTCGTTGAGCTCCGCGACCTCGCGCTCCAGCTTCGCCGTGATCTCGCCGCGTCGCGCCAGCAGTTTCAGCGTGCGGCGGACCTCTTTGGCCAACGTGATCGCCGCGTGGCCGGTGGGATCGGCGACCTGACAGTTGGCGCGCTTGCCGCGCAGGAGCACGTCGCTGATGTTGGCGTGGCAAGCCGCGTTGTATCGCATCACGACGTCGAGTGGCAACGTGTACCGCGAGCGCGCGCTGAGCCGCTGCATGATGCGGTGCCACTGATCGAGGTCGTGCACGGCGATGAAGCCGTTGAAGATGCTCTTGTCGGTGCGAAATGAGAACAACGTGCGCGACACCACTTGCTTCACCAGCGCATCGCAGTGCGGAAAACGCTGACTGCGCAGCTCGCGGATGAGGCTGCGATGCACCGCGTGTTGCTGCGCGTCGAAGCGGGCCTCCCAGTAGATGTGCCGCAGCGTGCGCGCCCGATAGCTGACGATCAGCTGCGTCGGCACATAGTGGTTGTGCGAATAGACGTCACCGGCCAGGTGCGTCAGATAGCCGTACGCGAAGGCGCGCTGCGCGTCGGTCTCGGCGCGTTGCATGATGGCCCACCCGACCGGCCACGAATGGCAGTGCGCCTGCTGCGCGCGCGTGTACTTCTTGGCCTGCGTGATGTCGGCGCCGACACAGCCGTACAAATACTCCAGCCGATGCCGCCGCAGCAATTGTTGAAGCGACAATCCGAGGATGGTAAGGTCGTTCAGTACCTCCGACCCGTGCACCAGATGCGTAATGGGGCCCCATGCCCAGGCATGCGCCGGGGCAATGCACACGACAAAGAACGCCAAACCCGCGAGCCACATCATGCCGAGAGATCGTACTCCGCCGACCGCGCCCGCTCAAGTGACCCTGCAGACGTTGCTCGATCAATTGCGCGCCTCCGTCGAATACCAGCAGTCCGCCAGCGTGGAGGGATTTCCCTTGCGTACGGACGCCGTCAGACCGGAGCGCATGCACGAGACGCCGGCGCCTGCGGCACCGATCGCACCATCTCCCCCACAAGCGGTGGCCTCCGTGGCTGAGCCGCCGACCGTCCTCAAGGCTGCCGCTGCCTCCGGAGATCTCTTCACCACGCCCGGTACGCGCCAGGCCGGCACTCTCGCCGACCTGCGCACCGAGATCGGCGACTGCCGGCGCTGCAAGCTGTGGCCGGGCCGCACGCACATCGTCTTCGGCGTCGGGAACCCACAGGCCCAGCTCATGTTCGTCGGCGAAGGGCCGGGACGCGACGAAGACCTGCAAGGTGAGCCCTTCGTCGGCCGCGCCGGGCAGCTGCTCACGGAGATCATCACCAAAGGCATGAAGCTGCGGCGCGAGGACGTGTACATCGCCAATGTCGTCAAGTGCCGGCCGCCCGAGAATCGCAACCCGGAACCCGACGAGATCGCCGCCTGCCAGCCGTTCCTGCTCCGCCAAGTCGAGCTGGTGCAACCCAAGGTGCTGGTCGCCCTCGGCACGTTCGCCGCGCAGACGTTGCTCGGCCTGCGCGTGCCCATCTCGCGCCTGCGCGGGCATTGGTACGACTACCACGGCATCAAGCTCATGCCGACGTTGCATCCCGCCTATCTGCTGCGCAACCCCAACGACAAGAGGCTGGTGTGGGAAGACATCAAGCTCGTGCTGCGCGAGCTGGCGTGACCCGCGTGCGCCACCGCGCACGGGGCATCGGCCTGCTCCTCGCCGCGCTGATCCTCCCGCCGTGGGTGTCTTCGAGCCGTGCCGCCGACCGGCCGCAGCCGAGTCGCGACGTCAACGTCGAACGCCAGGACACGGAACGGGAGGTTGCCGATCCCGAAGCCGTCGACGGCGAGCGCCCTGCACGCGTGACCGGCAACCCTGGGGCCGCCGACAAGCACGTCGAGCTGATCGTCATCGACGCGGGCATCAACCCCGCGACGGCGGACTTCATTCATGAGTCCATTCTCACCGCAGATCGCGACGGAGCGCAGGCGCTGGTGATCGAGCTCGATACGCCGGGCGGGCTGCTCGATTCAACCAAGTCGATCGTCAAGGACCTCCTTGGCTCGCCGCTGCCGGTGATCGTCTACATCGCCCCCAGCGGCGCCGGCGCCGCCTCGGCGGGCGTCTTCGTCACTCTCGCCGCCAACATCGCGGCGATGGCGCCGGGCACGAACATCGGCGCCGCACATCCCGTCGGCGGCCAAGGTGAAAACATCGGCGGCGACATGCGGGAAAAAGTGGAGAACTTCGCCGCCTCGCTCAGCAAGACGATCGCGCAAGATCGCGGCCGCAACGTCGAGTGGGCCGAGAAGGCCGTGCGCGAGAGCGTCTCCGTCACCGAGCACGAAGCCCTCAAGCTGCACGTCGTGGACATCGTCGCCGACAATGTCGACGATCTGTTGCGGCAGGCGGATGGCCGTGAGGTCAGCATTCGCAACGGCAAGGTCAAGCTCGACGTCGCCGGCGTCGCGGTCGTCCCGAAAGAGATGCGGCTGAAGCAGAAATTCCTCAACATCCTGGCCAATCCCAACGTGGCCTATCTCCTGATGATGGCCGGTATCCTCGGGCTGTACGTCGAGTTCACGCATCCGGGCGTCTTTTTCCCGGGCATCGCCGGCGGCATCTGCCTGCTGTTGGGGATGGCCGCGCTGCAGGTGTTGCCGATCAACTACAGCGGCTTGGCGCTGATCCTGCTCGGTATCGGCTTGCTGGTCAGCGAGCTGTTCGTCCCGACCTTCGGGGTCCTGGGCGTCGGCGGCATCGTCGCCTTCGTCTTAGGCTCGCTGCTGCTCTTCGATACGCCGGAGTCCACTCTGACCCTCGACCGCGGCATCGTCTACGCGGCGGCCGGAACCTTCGGCAGCTTTACGCTGCTGGTGAGCTATCTGGTTGTGCGCTCGCAGCGTCGCAAGCCGGCGCTCGGGCGCGAAGGGCTCATCGGCGAGATCGGCGAGGTGCGGCAAGCCATCGGCGCCGCCGGCGGCAAGCTGTTCGTCCACGGCGAACACTGGAACGCCGTGGCCGACGAGCCACTGGAGGCCGGCGCGCACGCCGAGGTGATCAGCGTGGACGGCATGCGCTTGACCGTACGACGCGTCCCAAGCGAAGGGCAGGCACATGCCCGGCGCCTGTGATGTCGCGACACAAAGGAGGCGGCGATGATCGGACCCTCAGTGACAGTTGTCATCCTCTTGCTGGCGTTCGTGCTCAGCGGCTTGAAGATCTTGAAGGAGTACGAACGCGCCGTCATCTTCCGGCTGGGACGTCTGGTAGCGTCGCGCGGGCCGGGCATCATCTACGTCATCCCGCTCGTCGAACGGATGCAGAAAATCGAGCTGCGCACCGTGACCATGGATGTGCCGCCGCAAGACGTCATCACCAAGGATAACGTGTCGGTCAAAGTCAGTGCCGTGCTCTACTTCCGCGTCATTGATCCGAACCGTGCCGTCGTCGAAGTCGCCGATTACCTGTTCGCCACCTCGCAGCTGGCACAGACGACGTTGCGCAGCGTCTGCGGACAGGCGGAGCTCGATGAGCTGCTCGCCGAGCGCGAGAAGATCAACACGCGCATTCAGGATATTCTCGACACGCAAACCGACCCGTGGGGCATCAAGGTGGTGACCGTCGAGGTCAAGCAGATCGACCTGCCGCAGGAGATGCAGCGGGCGATCGCGCGTCAGGCCGAAGCCGAGCGCGAGCGGCGTGCCAAGGTGATCAACGCCGAAGGTGAGTTCCAGGCGGCACAGAAGCTCGCCGATGCGTCAGCGGTCATTGGCCACCATCCGATGGCGTTACAACTGCGGTTCTTGCAGACGCTCACGGAGATGGCATCGGAGAACAACTCGACGACGATCTTCCCGCTACCGATCGACCTGATCACACCGTTCTTGAAGCCGCCGCAGAAGACGTGATTAGTCCGGACCTGACAACACGACGAGCGGCTGCTAAGTTTGGTGTGCGTCAGCCGAGTCCCGCTAGGACGGAGGTCACAATGAAGCTGCAGCATGTGTCGATACACGGCCACCGAGTCGCGTTCCGGACCGCCGGCGAGGGCCCCGTCGTGCTGCTCGTCCACGGCATGGCCGGCGAGTCGGCAACGTGGCAGCACGTCCTGCCGGGCCTCGCCCAGCACTTCACGGTGATCGCCCCGGACCTGCTCGGGCACGGCGAGTCGGGCAAGCCACGGCGGGGCGAGTACTCGCTCAGCGCGCATGCCAACGTGCTGCGCGATCTGTTGGACGCCCTCGACCACGAGCGCGCCACCTTCGTGGGCCAGTCCCTCGGCGGCGGCATCGCGATGCAACTGGCTTACCAATTCCCTGAGCGCTGCGAACGATTGGTGCTCGTAGGCAGCGGCGGGCTCGGGCGTGAGGTCAACGTCGTTCTCCGCGCGTTGACCCTTCCGGGAGCCGACTACGCTTTCCCACTCGTCTGCACCCCGCGCTTACGAGACGCCGGGAACCTGGTCGCGTCATGGGTGCGCCGCGTCGGCCTCCGGGCCGCTCCGGCCGTCGAGGAGGTCTGGCGCAGCTACACGTCACTGTCGGATGCGGACACGCGGCAGGCGTTCTTCCGCACGCTACGCGCCGTCGTCGACATCGGCGGACAGTCCGTGAGCGCTGCAGACCGTCTGTACCTGGCGTCGCATGTCCCGACGCTGATCGTCTGGGGATCCCACGATCCGTTCATCCCCGTGAGCCACGCCACCGCCGCCCACAAAACCATGCCGGGGAGCCGCCTGGTGATCTTCGACGACGTGGGCCACTACCCGCACTGCGAGGACCCGACCCGATTCGTCCAGGTGCTCGTCGACTTCATCACTTCGACGACACCCGCGCACCTTGCAGCGGGCCGCCGCCGCGAGCTGCTCCAGTCGCCTGCGTCCTCGCATGCCGCGTAGCGCGTCGACGGAATCAGCGCACCCGTGCTACCAAAGACGGAAGATCAATCCGAGCACGACGAAGATGATGCGCACCGTGTCGACGACGCGGCGATAGTGGCTGGTGTGCTCGCCGACCGGCGGGTAATAGACCTGCACCGGCACGGAGCGGATCGGCAGGCCGGCACGCGCGGCACGGATCAGCACCTCGGTCTCGAAGGCGAAATGGCGCGCGTGCGCCCCCAACGCCAGCGTCTCACGCACGGGGTAGACGCGGAAGCCGGACTGGGTGTCGGGAAGCGCTTGCCCGCAGGCGATTTCCACCCAGCGGTTGGCGAAGCGGTTGCCGAACAATCGGATGGGCGCCACAGCGGTCGAATCAAATTCACGCGCCCCGATGATCAACGCCGCGGGTTCGGCATCCGACGCACGCAGCAGTATGGGAATCTGATCGCTCAGATGTTGGCCGTCGCCGTCCATCGTCAGAACGCGCGCGAAGCCGCGGTCAGCCAATAGCTGCAAGCCCGTCTGCAGCGCCGTGCCTTTACCCTGCGTGGTTGGGTGCCGCGTCACCTCAGCGCCCGCCGCCGCGGCGCGTTCCGCCGTCGCATCCGTAGAGCCGTCGCTCACCACGACCACGACGTCGACGTAGCGACGGGCTCCGGAGACCACCTCGGTGATGGTGTCGGCGCAATTGAGCGCCGGAATCAGCACCGCAAGCCCGGCCACGTGTCTGTCCGACGGCGCGGCTACTGCGGTGCGCCGCCCAATGGCCGGCCGAGCTCGGCGGTGATCTGCTCGCGCACCTGTTGCCGCAGCCGGTCGCGGTCGTCGTAGCTCATACCCGCCGTCGCAATCGGTGGCAACACCACGATCTCCACCTCGCCCGGAACAATCGACAAGTAGCCACCCTTGGGCATCACCTCGATGGTTCCTTTGCACACCACGGGAACGATCGGTACGCCGAGATGGATGGCGGCAACGAACGGGCCCTTCTTGAACGGCAGCAGGTTCCCGTCGCGGCTGCGCGTCCCCTCGGGAAAGATGATCGGCGAGAACCGATCGAGCTTGAGGTCGTTGAGCAATTGAATGGCTTCGAGCGGGTTGTCGCGATCGATCGGAATCATCCCCATCGTCCGCAGCACCATACCGAGGATCGGCTCGTTGAACATTTCCTTCTTCGCCGCGAACCGGTTGTTTCCCGGCAGGTAGCCGAGCAGCGCCGCGATATCGAAGTGGCTCTGGTGATTCGGCGTGAACATGTACGGGCCAGCGGCGAGATGCTCCAGGCCGCGGACGTGGACCTTGACACCGCACAGCCGTGCCAGGTTGCGCGCCTGCGCCTTGGCGAAGCGCCAGGTGACGTTCTTGTCGCGGATCAACCGGTACATCACCACGGCAATCGTGCCCATGCTGAACAGCATGCCGCGGAAGATCAGCCGATTGACGAAGACCCGCAGGCGCGACGCCGTCAACTCCGGCGCGAGCGCGACGGCTTGAGATTGCACCGGTTCACTCGTCTGCAATGGACACCATCCTCAGCGTAGCGGCCACATATCATGATGTCGGGACCGGCGGAAGGCGGTTTCGGCGCAGCGGCGCGGGTGGGCCGGCGCAATTGTCGAATCAGATCGGATCAGATACCGTGGCCTCGATGAAGACTCTTTCCGTCGCCGAGGTGGCTCGCAACTTCAGTGCCGTAGTCGATATCGTAGAGCGTGACCAAGAAGAGATCGTGCTCGTCCGCAACCGCCGGCAGGTGGCCCGGCTGATTCCGGAAGCGCCGCGGCAGGACGCGATGGAAGTATTCGGCGACCTGTACCGCACGCTTGACGACAAGATGGCGGACGCGTTGTCGACGGCGGTGGCGTCGCATCGGAAAAGCCGGCGGGGTCGCGTCTCCGAGCTGAAGAACCCGTGGGCTGGTTGATCGACACGAGCATCGCGTTTGCATCTCTGCCTTTGAGGAGTGCTTGGGCAGAAGTTCAGTCGGTCTCCGTCCTGACCCGAGGGGCGACCTCTCTCAGCTCGCCGAACGCCGCCGCTCACCCGCCGCGGCGCCGCCAAGACGTTCTCATATTCATTCCAAACAGCAAACGTGAGCGCGGTCGGGCGCAACGGCTGAGTTTGGGCGACTGTCCCTAGAACACCAGCGCATAGTTCGCTGGGTAGGTCTTCCTATACCAGGTGAGAAAGTCATCGTAGCTGGCGTTGAATCCCTGCTGAGCCCGAAACTCGTCGAGGGCGCGAAGGGGATCCCCTTTGAATCCTGGCAGGCCGAAGCGGTGTGCGGCCACCAGGGACCAGAGCTTTTGATTCGCGTCCTGGCTGTAGTGCAGGGTGCGAAACTTCCTGAGTTGGAAGTGGTCCCCTCTGCGTGTTCCTGGACGAGCCTTCCGGTGGTCCGGGTAGTCTCCCATGAGGAGCAAGGCGAGTCTCGTCAATCCTTCTGCATAGCCGGGCCAGAAGTTCTCCTGAGTATCTAGGCTTTCGCGCGCCGCAGTTAGGCCAGTGCACAGCATGAGAAGATGGACATCGTCGGTGCGAACGTTCTCCTTCAGGTACGAATAGAGATGCTCCAGCACTTTGCGCAAAGCAACCCGCCATTCCGCATTCGACATCTGCCGTTCCCGCGCGAGACGAGCGTCCTTTCCGAACAGGCGTGCGAGCTGGGTACTCATCGCCGGCGGCACATCTTGTCTCCTCAGCTTAGCCACGGTTACTTCACTGTCGCAGAACGGCTTGCGCGTGAGCGCCGGCGCACTGATACCGGACCCAATCGAAGCACGACCGATCGCGGGAGCAAGTCCCCGCCGTCGCCTGCAGCCGTCGAGTTAGGAATCCGCCCATCACTACTGTCGCAGCGCACGCAGTTCCTTGATCGTAAGCGGAGGATCCTGCAGGTGGAGCATGGCATGGCAGTTCGGGCACACAGGCCGCAGATCACGCACGGGATTGATCTCGTATCGAACCCGGGCATCGGCCACAAGCGTTAAATGGTGGACATGGATGAAACCTTCTGCGACCTCTCCGAAGGCGTCCCCAAAGGAAAAGTCGCACACTACGCAACGAGCCCCATAGTGCGCGATGCACCGATCACGTGCCGCCGCATTCCGTTCGAATCTATTCGCCATGACGCGGCGCAAGGCACCCTCCATTAGAGTCGCGCGCAAGTTGCGGAGCGAGGCCTTGCGTGTGACAGCTGGAGGCTGGGAGACGTGCTGGGGTTGCGGAAGCGACCTGCCCACGAAGCGTCCGATCTCACGGACCAAATCAGGCGAGTGCCCCTCCCGAACGCCCCTTCCGAGGCCCCGACGACCGGACTTTGAGATCGCTTCAAACAATGCCGGACGCAGGCGGTTGAGCGCAGTGCGCAGACCACCGATGGGTCGGTAGGGAAGGACGATGCACCCAGATCCGGGAATCGACGGGTAGTAGGCGGCGCCGTTCTCACCGATTTCGAGTCTGGCTTTGAATGGAAGCGCCACTCGGGACGCCTTGGTTGAATCGACAATGAGCCGCAGAGTGCCCTGTGACGTCGTCAACACTTCCGTCCAGCCAACATTGATTCGGACAGCACCCTGATGATCAGTCAATCCCCATTTGGCAGCGGATGCCTTGTGTGCGAAGTCGATGACATCGGCGACAAACGGGATCAGGACACGGGCAATGTCTGGTGGAAGTTCAAGCGGATTCTGAATCCCCATTCTCGTTATCCAACACCAGTGTTCGGTTGATACCTAACGTAAGAGGGTTTTTCCGTCATCCGGCCGCACCGACGTCACGCGAGCGTGCCGGTCGCCGCGCCGCCGGATGGCCGCCGAAAGGCCCTGTTGAACTGAGCCGCTGACAACGCGACGCGTGATCTTCGGCACACATATCTTGTAGGACATTCATGCATCACGTCATCGCGGTGAACACACGTCCAGCGTGCGTTTCTGAGACCCAACCGTTCGGCGGGCGGCGAAGGCACCAGGACACGGGTGCGTCATTCGACTCCAACCTCTGGCACGGATAAGTTGCGACAGATCTTCCTCGCGAGGCCGTTCGGGATCTCCTGGTGCCGCGGTACCGACTCGACAGCTCCGGTAGCCGGATTCGTCCACAAGGAGTGACTGGCACCTTCACGTTTGAGAACGCATCCATGGCGACGCAGGTGCAGCAACAAGCTGCTCCGCTTCACTCGACGACCACCGTTTCGCGCTCGGCATCAGCCGGCACCCCGCGTAGCGCGTCCTCGCGTCGATCTTCGAGGATCAAGGCGATTGCGTCTGCGAGGCTCTTTCGCGCCTCCTCCTTCGTCCGGCCTTGACCATTGGCGCCCGAGATCTCAGGACAGTATGCGACGTACCAGTCGCCGTCGCGCTCGAAGATGGCCGTGAACTCGTTGTGCATCGCGTCACCTCCTCGACTCGGGAGCGTACTCCAGCTCTCGCCAACAGTCGACCATTTGACTCCCGAATGAAATCCGCTACGCCCGCAGGTTCCTGCGGCCCATCAGACTTCCGCATGCGGCTTTCTATAGGGCGCAGCACGTTGACAAGTCAACGGGTTATATCGCGCATTGTCGCCATCCTTCTCGGCGCGCTACGCCGCAGGTCCTGCGGGCGAGCCAGCAACCCGTCGGCGCGCTCTGCACGACTTCCCGGAGCCATCTGACGTCGTGGAAGCGTGGAACCATTCGCCCCGGCTTAGGCGCCGCGCTTGACCAATCCTTCGGCAAGGCGCACCCTCTGAGCAGTGTGATCCCGGCTACTAATAGCTGGCCATGAAGAGCGCGACGATCAAAATCATCGTTCCGGCGGACCACCGTCTGGTGGTTCAGGTGCCGGAGGAAGTTCCAGCGGGTCCAGCGGAAGTGGTCGTCCGCTCCGTGGACGCGCCGAGCGTGGCGCGAGGAACCGGGGCCGACTTGCTCGCCTCGGGCCTGTTCGGCATCTGGAAGAATCGCACCGACATCACCGACAGCCTCGAGTTCGCCAGGGAACTGCGGCGACGTGCCGAACAGCGCCCGCATGGCTGATCCGACCCTGCTCGTTGATTCCGATGTGCTGATCGACTTCTTCCGCGGTAGCCCGCAGGCGGCCGATTGGTTGTCCGCAAACCGCAATGAGATGATTGGGATTCCGGTCATCATCCTAATGGAATTGCTGCAGGGCGCCCGCAGTGCCGCCGAGCAGGCTAGCATTCGGGAACGGTTGGAAACCTGCTCGGTCCAGCACCTTGAGACCGGCGACTCGCAGCGGGCGCTCGAGTGGTTCGTCGCGTACCGGTTGAGCCACGGAACTGGCATCATGGACTGTCTGATCGCCGCCATCGCGGCGCGGCTCAGCGTCCCCTTCTACACGTTCAATGTGCGGCACTTCGGACCCATCGCTGGCGTGGACGCCCGCCAGCCCTACGAACGGCCGGAAGCCACGACCAAGTAGACTCGCTCGCGGCCCACTTGTCCTCCTGCACTCCTGTGTCATCTCGGCCCGTTTGCTCATCCGCCGACGGTGCACCCCGCCGCCTGTCGCGCACCACAGGATCAAGCAACGGCACGCCTTTGAGCGCCTCGACGTCGCCTGCACCCGGTTCCCGCGCGATGAGATCCAGCAGCCCCCATCGGACAAGTTTCCGAAGTCATCTGACGCCGTGGAAACACCGCCGGGCGACTTCCCGGAGCCATTTTGGATCGTCGCAAGCCTTCGGCGCACTCCTCGGAGCCATCCGAAGCGTTTGGAAGCCTTCGGACGACTTCCCGGAGCGGTCCGAAGTGTTCGGAAGCCTCCGGGCGACCTGCCGAAGCCGTCCAAAGCGCTCGGAAGCCTTCCGGCAACTTCCCGGAACCGTCCAAACCGTTTGGAAGCCTCCGGGCAACTTGCCGGAGCCGTCCAAAGCGTTTGGGAACCTTCGGGCGACTTGCCGAAGCCGTCCGAAGCGTTCACATCAAGCCTGTTGACTGCATGAAGGAAGGGCACGCGAGTCGTACCGCGGAGTACATGGCGCTGTTCCGCGCCTTGGAGTCGTCACGTCCTCCCGGGCGGCGCCTGTTTGAGGATCCCTTGGCGCGGCATTTTCTCAGCCCGCCGCTGGCGCTTGTCGCTCGACTCTCCGCCGTGCCTGGCATTCGGAAACTCCTTTCTTGGTTCATCGACCATCGGTGGCCCGGCGCGCGTTCCTCCGCGGTCGCACGCACGCGCTTCATTGATGATGCCGTCATCGCCTGTCTTCAGGCGCACATCGAACAGGTGGTGATCCTCGGCGCCGGATTCGACTCGCGCGCCTATCGCCTCCACGCCTTGAAGATGGTCGCCGTCTTCGAGGTCGACCACCCAGATACCCTGAAAACCAAGCGCGGCATGCTCGACCGTGCCCTCTCCGGACTCCCGGAGCGGGTCCGCTTCGTCCCCACGGACTTCAACCAGCGCCAGCTCGAGCAGGCCATGGCGGCCGCGGGCTACCGCAACTCGGTCCCGACCCTGTTTCTCTGGGAAGGCGTAACCAACTACCTCACCGAAGCTGCTGTCGATGCGACCTTGCGTTGGTGCTCGCGGGCGGCGCCGGGGAGTCAGCTCGTCTTCACTTACGTCCATCGCGCCGTGCTCGATGATCCCCGATCGTTCTTCGGAACGGAGAAGCTCCTCGCCACCCTTGCGGCATCCGGGGAGAAGTGGACGTTCGGCATTGATCCCGCGGCGGTTTCGGACTTCTTGGCCCAACGCGGCCTGACGTTGGAGCGTGACCTCGGCGCCGAGGACTACAGGCGCCTCTATTTCAAGGCAGCAGCGCGGGGAATGCGGGGGTACGAGTTCTATCGCATCGTCGTAGCGCGTGTTCCCGAGCGTGCCGTCCAACCCCAATAGGCCTCCGTTCAAGCAGAGACTTGCGCGAAGGCTGCACATGCCGAATAAGTAGCCCATGAGCACAAACGAACGCGTGAGCTATCACGTCTGTCCCCTGTGCGAAGCCACCTGCGGCTTGGAGATCCGGACGCGTGGCCGCGAGGTCGTCGGCATTCGCGGTGACGAGGCCGACGTCTTCAGCAACGGCTTCATCTGCCCGAAGGGCTACGCGCTGAAGGAGCTGGACGCCGACCCCGACCGCCTGCGCACGCCGCTGCTGCGGCGCAACGGCGTGCTCGAACCGGCGACGTGGGACGAGGCCTTCGCCGAGATCGACCGCCGTCTCACACCCATCCTGCGCGACCCCGGCCGTGACGCCGTCGCCGTCTATCTCGGCAACCCTTCGGCGCACAGTCTGGCGCTCGGCATCTACGGCCAGGTCCTGCTGCGAGCCCTCGGCACGAAGAACATCTACTCGGCGAGCACCGCCGATCAGATGCCGAAACAAGTCTCCGCCGGCTTGATGTTCGGCACGTCGCTGAGCATTCCCGTGCCCGACCTCGACCACACCGACTACCTGCTGATGCTCGGCGCCAATCCGTTCGTCTCCAACGGTAGCCTGATGACCGCACCCGACGTGCCGGGCCGCCTGCGCGCCATCCGCAAACGCGGCGGCACGGTGATCGTCATCGATCCGTGCCGGACGCGCACCGCCACGGAAGCGAGCGAGCATCACTTCATCCGCCCGGGCACCGACGCCTATTTCCTGTTCGGCATCGTCCACACCCTCTTCGCCGAAGCCTTGATCCGCCTCAGCCGACTCGCCGAACACACGGCCGGCATCGAGCGGATGGAGTCCCTTGCCCGGCCGTTCACGCCGGAGGCAGTGGAGTCACGCTGCGGCGTGTCCGCCACCGTCATTCGCCGGTTGGCCCGCGAGCTGGCCGCAGCCGAGCGCGCCGCGGTCTACGCGCGCATCGGCACCTGCACGCAGGAGTTCGGCACGCTGGCCAGTTGGCTGGTCGACGTCATCAACGTGCTCACCGGGCATCTCGATCAGCCCGGGGGCGCGATGTTCACCAAGGGCGCCGCCGCGGCGGCCAACACGCGCGGCACACCCGGCCGCGGCAAGGGCGTGCGCTTCGGCCGGCGCGCCAGCCGCGTGCGCCAGGCGCCGGAGGTGTACGGCGAGTTTCCCGTAGCGTGCCTCGCCGAAGAGATCGAGACGCCCGGCGACGGTCAGGTGCGCGCGCTCATCACCATCGCCGGCAATCCGGTGGTCAGCGCGCCGAACGCCGAGCGCCTGGCTGGCGCGCTCGGCGGGCTCGACTTCATGATCAGCCTCGACATCTACGTCAACGAAACCACCCGCCACGCCGACGTGATCTTGCCCGGTCTGTCGCCGCTCGAACAATCGCACTACGATATTGCGCTGCGCCAGCTCGCCATCCGCAACGTCGCCACCTACTCGCCGCCGGTCTTCGCGGTGCCGCCCGGGCAGCAGCCGGAGTGGAAGACGATGTTGCGCCTCGCCGGCATCGCCAGTGGTCAGGGCGCCACGGCCGACCTCGACAGCCTCGATGACTTCGTGACCATGCAGCGCATCGACCATGACGTCAGTGCGCCCGGCTCGCCGATCCACGGGCGCGACGCGGCGGACATCATGGCGGCGTTGGCGCCCCGCCGCGGTCCGGATCGCATCCTGGACCTGATGCTGCGCAGCGGCCCGTACGGCGACGCCTTCGGCGCCGAGCCCGACGGGCTCAACCTCGCCGCGCTGGAAGCGCATCCGCACGGCATTGATCTCGGCCCCCTGCAGCCGCGCATTCCGGAAGTCCTGCGCACGTCGTCGGGCAAGATCGAGCTGGCTCCTGAAGCCATCGTCGCCGACGTGGCACGCCTGCGCAGCGGGCTCGAACGGCCGTCGCAACCGATGGTGCTCATCGGCCGCCGCCAGCTGCGCTCCAACAACTCCTGGATGCACAACCTCGACGTGCTGGTGAAGGGCAAGCCGCGTTGCACCCTGTACTTGCACCCCAACGACGCGACGCGCTACGGACTGCGTGACGGCGGCGTCGCGCGCGTCCGCTCGCGGGTCGGCAGCGTCGAAATCCCGGTCGAGGTCACCGACGCCATCATGCCGGGCGTCGTCAGCATCCCGCACGGCTGGGGACATGATGAGCCCGAGATGCGCATGGCCATCGCAGCGCAGCACGCCGGTGTGAACAGCAACCGGCTCGCCGACGAGCTGGCGCTCGACCCGCTCTCCGGCAACGCCGTGCTCAACGGCATCCCGGTCACGATCGAGCTGGTCGCTTGACAGCCTGTAAAGAAGGGGTTCGAAGAGCCGCCGTCACGTGGCGGGTTCACCCGTGAGGTCCGCTGTCCTCGTCCAACACGTCGATACCGAGCCGGCCGATGATACCCATCATCGCCAGCTGTTTTTCGGGACCGCCGATGACAAACTTGATGTGGGTGACGTCGGCGGGAAACTGATGCAACGCCGGGTCGATTCCCACCCAGCGCCCCAGCCACACCTCGCACCACGAATGATAGAAGAACGCCCCGTTGAGGTAGACCGCCCCAGCAATGACGCGGGTCGGGATCCCCGCCGCGCGTGCCAGCGCCGCCAGCAGGACGGCGTGCTCGTTGCAATCCCCCTCCCCCATGTCCAGTACCTGCAGCGCATTCGGGATGCTGATCGTCGGCACCTTGCGGAGATTGGCATACACCCAGTCGTTGAGCCGGACCGCCGCGCGCAACGCATCGTGCTCCTCACCCACCACCTGCTGCGCCAGCGCGCGCACCCGCGGATGATCGCTCTGCAGGAACGCGGTAGGGACAAGGTCACCGGCATAGGTCGTGTCGCGATATGGGAGGGCATACGACTGCAAGCCGGCGGTGTCCAGCCGCGTGATCGTCAACACGTCGCCCTGTCGGACCTGTTCGTCGTCGCTGGGTACCGTGTCGGTGGCAATGCCGGACAAGCGGACGCGCAGCGAACGGCGCTGTCGCGCGTCGTCGATCGGGTGGGTGACCGGCACGGCGGCCGTGGCCACCAGATCGAGCGCCGTTTGCGTTGCCCAGCCGTGGTTGACGGCCTGCTCCGCCGGCTCGCGCACCAACGCCAGACCCATCGGCCCTTCCTCGCGCATCACCGTGCCGTTGTTGTCGATCCACGCCGTGGTCTTGAGGCCGCGAAACTCCTCCTGCACGCGCCAGGCTTGCACGCCGGCGGCCGCGTGCGGCACCGCTTCTTGTTGCTCGACGGTCACATGCAGACGGTCGTTGCTGAGCGTGGTCGGATCGAAGGCCAGGACCTCCAGTTGTCGGCCGGGCTGCAACCGCGCCGCGTCGAGTGACGCGCGTACCGTCGACGGCAGATACACCGGCTCCGTCAACGGCAGGACCTGCTCCGAGCTGTCTTTGCCGGTGCGCAGCCGCAGGTGAAGTGCGCCGCCCTCGACGACGCCGCTGGCGTGCAGGTTGCCGGCGCCGCTGCTCAGCTCGAAATCCACGTCACGCAGGGTGAAATCAGGGGCCGTATGCCCCTGCATGCGCGTGCGCACGGTCTGCGGCGTGTCCATCACTGTCAACCGCAGCAGCGACTCCTCGGCAAAGACGAAGCCGCGGTCATCAGGAGCGAGGCTGTGATGCGTGTAGCCGATCTTCTGTTCCGCGTGATACACGCCCATCCATTCCTCGCCGGCGACGGGTTGGATCCGCTCCACGGCCTCGGTCTTCGGCGTTGCCGGCGGCCACGTGCGCCGCACGAGCAGCGCCAGCATGACGAGCCACACGCAGATGATGACGATCGACAGCGGGCGCCGCACGCCTTGCTCCCCTCAGGCCGTCCCGACTATCCTGAGCGGGGCGATGTCATGGCGACGCGATTCGCGGTCGATAAGATGCTCGGGCGCCTGGCCAACTGGCTGCGGATCATCGGGCAGGATGCCACGTATGGCCCGCACTTGTCGGGCCGGACACTGACGCGCCACGCGCGCAGCGAGGGACGCACGGTCCTCACACGTGACCACCGCCTGCTGCGGGAAGCCGCGCCTCCGGCTTTGCAGTTGATAGAAAGCGATCACTTTCGCGATCAGCTGCGGCAAGTGGTGGAATCGTTCCAGCTCGATCCTTTCGCACAGCTGTTCACACGTTGCATCCGTTGCAACCAACCCGTGGTGCCGGTTCACAAGGCCGCCGTGGAGCACCGCGTGCCCCCATACGTGTTTGCCAGCCAGGAACGCTTCGTGTGCTGCCCGCACTGCCGGCGCATTTACTGGCCCGCGACACACGATGCACGGGTGCGCGCCGAGCTGCGCGCCATGGGGTGGGAAGCGCCGACCGGTGCAGCGCATTGACCGCGCTCCAGGCATGCGGTCGAGGGGCGGTCGAACGGCGCGTGTGGCCACACCCATTGGTGTGGCACGTCGGCGGCACATGGGCAAGCTCGGGCTGGCTTTCGGTTGTCCTGCAGGATAGGCTCACCGGACGATGGCAACACCCGCATTCGGAGCGTCGGAATTCTTGCTTGGCTACTGCCACAGCTGCGAGAAGCGCGTGCTGACCCACGTCCAGCTCGACCCTCACGACGCCGAGCTCCGTCTCTGTCTGCATTGCGATACCCCGATCGTGGACGACCTCGGGTCCGTGCCGGCTGCCGACCTCGAGGTTAGCGGTTACGTATTGGTCGAAGCGCGAACGTGCGGCAACGGCGGCGGTTGCGCTGCCGGCGGCTGCGGCATGCGCCAAGGCAGCTGAAGCCGATCCCCTCCGCGCGTCGGCTACACCTCGAATTTGACACCGCGCGAATCGCGCGATAGACAGTCGCGCCAACTGAGGATGATTTCGACGAAGTAGCAGATGCTTACGGTCACCCTCTCACGAATTGCGCGGCGCTGGACACGGGACCCGGGGCGGGCGTTAGCTGCAATTCAGCTCAAAGCACCGTGCAAAACAAATCGGAGGCCACGTTCGTCGTGGCGCGGCAGCGAGCTTGCATTCCCGCCAGCTCTGGCGTTTTCGCGATTCGCTGGTAGCGCCTCACGGCATGGATTGCTGGGCGGGGAGAGTACGGCTGTGTCGGCATGACCCTTGCGTGTCGCGATTGCCATGTCCCAGGACGCTTTGAGCCCACCGATCGAGCTCGGCGCCGGAGGTAGTATGGCACGCTTCAATCGATCTTCGCTGGCGCAGGGTGGCGGTGCAGCCGCGGACGACGACGATCTCGATCTCTTTCTCATGCATCCCGTCACCGGGGGAGAGCCGCGCACCGGCCAGTTGACCGGCACCAAGGCGCTCATGTTGGCGGTGTTGGAGGATGGCATCCGCAGCTATCTGGGCGGCTCCAAGATCATTGCCAATGAGGCCGATTTTTGGATCCACTCACATCGCCGGCAGTCGCCTTTCTCGTTCGTGGTCGTCTGCGAGATGCTCGGTCTCGATCCGGGCGCGGTGCGCAAGACACTGGCGCGCATGAAGAGCCAGAACATGCCATCGCGCAAGGTCTTCCCGCGCGCACGGCACAACGTGCGCATCCCCGGTCGGGTGCACGCACGACGGGCGGGTTGAGTCGGCGCCGGCAATACCCGTTCGTTCAGTTTCCCCACCACTCGTTCCTGCAGCCGGTCCGCTACCGTCGGACACGATCGCCGACCAGGCGAGTCTCAGGGATCCCGCGCTACCGCTGAGTGGTCGCGCCGACCGCACGGTGGCGGCCCGCACCGTCCCGTCGGCACGGGGAACGTCACTGTGGGAGAGAACAAATCAGAAACGGCCCCGGTGACACCCCACGGGGCCGTTCCCGGTTGGATGATCTTTACGCGTGCGCCCGGCGTGCGGCCTGATAGTGCGTCGCGCACAAGCCCTTGGCCACACGTTCGCGCTCGCACGCCTTGACGGTGCAGCGGCGATCCTTGGGGATCACCGGCTTGGGGGGTGGCTTCCAGCCCCGCAGCTCCGACTCGGCGGCGTCGAGCCCTTCGTTCAGAATCGCGACCACCACCTCGGTCTTGGTCGTGTCCAGGTGCGTCGCCACGCGGTCGATCCGTTTCAACACGTCCGACGGCACCTTGACGTTCATGAGCTTGGTTTCTTCCCGACCCTTTTTCCCGCGGGTGACGAGATCATCCAAGCGAAGGTTGGGGTTCCGCATACATGCCTCCTCTCATCGTGGCGTCATATATTTTGATTGGTTCCCGGTGCATCCTCCAGTATCACCCCATCGCGAAGTGCCCAAGTCTTGTGACCTGGCAAGTACCACACCGGGACCTTTGCAAGAGACGCCATTAGCTTTATTGCAGACTTCGGAATATCTGGCAAGTCGAAACTCCTACGTTTCCATTGACCACGTAGATGGAGAACGGACGATGCCGAAGGCGCACCCATGCGCACGATGCAGTGTTGCCCAGTGATCGGGACGAGAAAAGGAACTAGGCTACTAGTTTGCCGTTGATGAAGCGCCCACAGCAGTGCAGCTGATTTCGCAACGGTCAATCGCTGTTTGGAGGACGCGATTGCCAAGCCCGGCGCGGCATGTAGCCGCAACCGGGGCCCCTACACCTCAATCATCTCACAGGTGTCGAAGTCTTTCTGATAAGATCACGCAGCGCACATCAGCAATCTTGGGTCGAGGCAGTTGGGCGCGGTTTCCGTCGCGTTCCCACCACCCTGGATGACCACCGACATGTCGGCTTGAAACGTGATTTGCGCCTGGCCCACTACGGTCGTGGCAACGATCACGCCCGCAGTGGGACAGTTCTCACCGCTCGGGACACTCAGCGCAGTTTGAGTGGTCAGCGTGGCCGTCCCGCCGAAGCACGCCGACTGCATCCCGCCGTTCACGGTGACGATGGTGGCGCTTCCACTGCTGTCCACATGCATCACCAACTGAGCGAAGCTGACGTTTTGGGGGCCGCCGCTGGGACCCAGCAACGCCGCCCCACCGTTGAGCGTCATGTCGTACGCGGTTGGCACACAGGAGGAGTTGAAGGTGATGCTACTGACGTTCACCTGCGTGGAGCTGAAGCTTATGCTGATCGCCGGACCATTCGGCATCATGGTGCCCAGCGTGCCCGTGAGCGTGAAGCTCGCTCCCGTCAGGTAACAGCTCCCGCCCAGCGTCGGCGAGACCGACCCCGTCGCGTTCGCGGTCGTGGTCTCGATCACCATCCCGTTCTGATCCCGGAACGTGGCCGTCACCTGAATGGACAGTCCACTGAGGAGCCCAAAGGTGACCTGCGACCCCGTCTCGAATGTCACCGACCCGTTGGAGGTTGCAGCCTTACAATTTGTAAACGTCACCGTCTCGCCGAAAATGGGGGTGCCGGTGTTCGTTGCCGTGCCCCCCAGCGGACAGTTGCCGTTGCTCGCGGCCGCTGTAACGGACAACAGCCGATCTGCGGTACCTGTCACGTCCGCTGTGGCACCAAACTGAACGCCGTTGGCCACAGCGGCGATGACGTTGGACAGGACGGTCACTGTATCGACGGCGATCGTCATCCGACCCGCAGCTGCGGCTGCCTGTGAGAGCGCTACGCTGGGAGTCGTGGGGACTCCCGTGGGTTGCGACGTCAGAGTGGGCGTGGGCGTGAAAGTTGGAGTGGACACGAGGGTGGTTGGAATTGGGGTGGCGCCGGCCGTGCACCCATTGAGCGCGTTGTTCACCGCCGCCAGAATCTCGTTGATCGTGATCTGCCCGTCCTGGTTGGCGTCGCCGGCCTCGCAGGTTGTGATGGCCGCGTTTTCCAGGGCAATGTTTACCATCGTGAGGAGCTCGTTGACGGTCACCTGCGCGTCGCCGGTGCAGTCGCCGACGCAGGGGATTGCTGTCGATGTCGGAGGCGGCGGGTTCGTGGCGACGGGGGTGGCTACTGCATTGGTGGGATTCAGGGTCGGCGATGCTGTCGTGCTGGTTGCGGCCGTGCCGGTGGGGGTGGACGCGGCAGATGGCGTGTTGGCGCGCGTCGCTGTTGCGCTGCTGATTGGCGTCTGAGTGGGTGTGAAGATTGCGCTCAGTGTCCGCGTGGCCGTCAGAGCCGGCGTGGTAGTGGGCACGCTGGTTCGTGTGACGGTCGGTGCGGGCGGACTAGTTGGGGTGGCCGCTTTAGGACTCGTTGTCGGGATCTGAGTCGGCGTCGCGGTCGGTGTCGGGGTAATGGTCGGCGCGGTCGTCGGCACCGGTGTGAGCCCGCACGCGGACGGAGGTGTCGGCGCAGTGGGCGTCGGCGGTGCCTGTGGCAGCACCACCAACGTCACGCCAGTCGGCGCGTATTCGACATCGTAGTTGTTAAGCCCGACCAACTCGAGGGCCGCGAATTGCCCTGACAGGGTGGCGTCGGAGATGATCGGCCACGTGCTGTCGATCGCCGGCGAGCCCACGGTCGTGACGATGAGTTTGCCGTCAAGGCTGACCGTGCCGCTCCCCCCGGTCAGCTGGCCGAAGGCGGTTGTGTTGCCGTCGATGGTCGTTGCGAACGTCGCACACGCGCCCTGCACGAATGAGGAGCCGCCGTTGAGCACGAGGCTGCCGCCCGTCTCGATGCGGACCGTACCGTTGTTGGTGGTCAGGGTCCCGGCGTCCTGGTTGGTGGTGGCACCGATGTCGATGGAACCGGCGGTGTTGCTGATGTTCACCCGCAGGTAGCTGCTGCCGCCATGTCCGGCGATGGTGTTCAGCTGGCCGCTGTTGGTCAGATCGCCGGGACCTTGGAGCACGATGTAGCCGCCGTTGATATCATCCTGCAGGGTGATGGTGCCGGCGTTGGTCAGGTTGGTTCCGAGGACGAACGTAATGTTGGCGCCGCTGACGGTCACCACCTGGCCGGCGGCCACACCCGGGTGACTCCCGCTGCCGGTCAGGGTGCACCCGTCCGCGAGATTGAAGAGCCCGGCGCCGGCGCCGAGGTCGTCGTCGATCGTACTGCCGATGAAGAGCACCGCATGGCCCGACACGGTGCCCCGCTGCGTGAACGTGCCGCCGTTCACACTGAAGGCGCCGCCGTTGGTCACGGCCGCGTTGTTGGCGAATGAGGAGTTGCTGCTCACTGCGAGGGAGCCGGCCGCCTCGATCGTCAGTGTGCCGTCGTTGGTGATGGTCGTCGCAGTGTCCTGATTGGTGGCAGTCGCGATGTCGATGGTAGCAGCGGCAGTGTTGCTGATGTTCACCCGCAGGTAGCTGCTGCCGCCATCTCCCCCGATGGTGTTCAGCTGGCCGTTGTTGACCAGGTCGCCGGGGCCTTGGAGCACGCTGTACCCGCTGTTGCTATCACCTAGGGTGAGGGTGCCGGCGTTGGTCAGGCTGACCCCCAGGGCAAGAAAGTCGTTGGTGGCGCTGACGGTCACCACTTGGCCGGCAGGCACACCGGGGTTGCTCCCGCTGCCCGTCAGGGTGCCGCCATCCGTGAAACTGAAGAGCCCGGCACCTGCCCCAAGGTCGTCGTCGAGGGTACTGGCGTCGAGGAGCAGGGCATTGCCCGACTCGGTGCCCCGCTGCGTGAACGTGCCGCCGCTCAGGCTGAAGGCGCCGTTGTTGGTCAGGACGCCCCCGTTGTTGGCGAACAAGCCGCCGCTCAGTGCGAGGCTGCCGGTCGCCTCGATGATGACCGTGCCGTTGTTGGTGGTCAGGGTCGCGAAGTCCACGCTGGTGGTGGCACCGATGTCGACGATCCCGTCGGCGGTGTTGCTGACGTTCATCCGCAAGTAGCTGCCGCCGCCAGCGACGGTGTTCAGCCGGCCGCTGTTGGTCAAGGTGCCCGTGCCGGCGAGCACGCTGTACCCACCGCCGTTATCACCCAGCGTGAGGATCCCATGCGCTGTGACCGCGCTGTCGGTGTCGAGGTTGAGCTGAAAGTTACCGGCGGGGACGACCAGCGTCTGCGCACCATTCGATCCACCCAGGGTGAGTGAGTGGATCGAGAAGGTGCCGTCGAGCATGACCGTGTACGTATCAGCCACGGCAGGTGGGTTCGTCGCGGTGGTAGCAGTGATGCAAACGTCGTCGCCGTCGCCGGGCACGGTCAGGGTCGACCAGTTGCCTGCTGTACCGAAGTTGCCGTCCACCCCGCCGATCCAGATGCTGCTGCAGCTGGCCTGCACGGGCCGTGCTGCTAACGCCAGAACGCCTACGAGAGCCAGCAGGCATCCCAGCCTTGGCAGCCTTCGCCTATTCGCACCAACCATCACAACGCCGGGCCCGGCGAGTATTCTCATGTGTCCTCCATTGCTCCGCCCGGCAAGCAAACGTTCAAGGAGGACGGCCGGCAAATTTCGCACACCCGGTGTGTGCTCGTCAAGATGCACACCCGACGGGTACTGGCCGAATCAGCCAGTGCCACCCGACGGGTAATGTCCGAAGACGGACAACCGCTGATCCAAACCCTGACAACTCTCTGTTTGACAGCGGCCGGAAAAATGAAGCATAGTTCCGGAGCAGTTTCCCTCAAGCGCTAAGAACGTTTCCGGCCCGCACTCGGGATACAACGATCCCATTTGAGAGGGGTGCGAGCCTTCACCGAGGCTGATCCGCCTCCCATCTTTATTATGATGAAGCTCATTCCCGAGCGAACGTTGATGTGGGTAACAGGCAATGAGGGAGGCAGCCCCATGACGAAGAGCGGCGGGAGGCGCATCGTGAGCACCTGTTCGATCATCGGGCGCCGCAGGTCGCGGCTCGTGATGCAGCTGCATCTACTGGGCGCCGTGCTCGCCTTCGCGGCGAAGGTATTTGCGGGCTCGGCGCCGCCGGCGCTCTCCGCCGACAACAGCCCGGTGAATCTCAGCTCGAAGTACGGCAGCGGCCATTTCGGGTCCTGGTTCGTCGACCGCTTCCGCCTGCCAGCGTTCCGTTACCAGATCGACGAGCAATCCGACCCGCGCGCGCAGCAGCCGGAGCTCGCCGGTGGTACCGAGGCGCAGCACCAGGTCGGCAACGACCACATCGTCGCCGCGGCCTTCAACCACGGGTACACGCAGCTCTGGAGCCAGGACCGGCTGTCGCAGTGGGCGAACCTCTACCAACCGCAGAACCAGCACTACGCGGGTGGCTACGGGTACCTGAACGTGAACGGCGCCGTGTTCAGCACGCTCTGGCTGGACCGCCCGGCAGGCGCGTCCCTCGAGCGCGACTTCGGCGTGGGCTACTTCAGCAAGGTGCTCGGGGCGGCGGGCGTCACCGTGCAACAGGTGATCTACGCGCCGTTCGGCGACGACCCCCTGCTGCTCGACGACGTTACGATCTCCAACCGCACCGGCGCACCGAAGCAGGTGTCGTGGTTCGAGTACTGGGACGTCAATCCGTACGACCAGACTGGCCCGCTCAACCGTGGCGTCGGGCAGCCGGCGTGGGACAGCTCGACGATGACGCTGTCGGTGACGCAGTCCGGCGGTGCCGTCGATGACACGGCGCCGCTCAGCATCTTCGCCGCGGTGCTGGCGGGACCGCTGGACGGCTACGAGACGTCGGTCGCGACGTTCTTCGGCAACGGCACGCGGGCGGCGCCGGCGGCGGTGATGGCCGACCAGCTGAGCGGAACGCTCGCGCCGGCGTCGCCGGCGGGCGCTCCGGGAGGCACGCTCTTCGCGTTCCGCGCGCCGCTCACGCTGGCACCGAAGCAGACGGTGACCCTGCGCTACGCGTACGGGATGGCGCACGCCGATCAAATCGCCGGCCTGATTGCGAAGTACCGCGCCCAGCCCGGCCCGCTCGCGGCGAGCGAGCAGTCTTGGCAGAGTTGGCTGCCGAAGGCGGACTGGGGCGCCAGTCGGCGATGGGTAGCGCGCGAGCTCGCGTGGGACGCCTACCTCCTGCGCTCGGCCTCCGTCTACGAGGAGGTCAGCGGCCACCACACGATCACCCAGGGTGGCTACTACCAGTACCTCACCGGCCTGAACCTGGGCACGCGCAGCTGGCCGCACTACCTGCTGCCGATGGTATACGCGGACCCTGAGCTGGCGCGCGAGATCCTCCGTTACACGATCTCCCTCCAGCCGCAGATCGGCGGGCAGCTTCCGTACGGCACGGGCCCGCTGTACAGCCGCGTCGACCTCGGCACTTCCGACGACCTCGACTTCTGGCTTCTCCTGGCGGCGGCGGAGTACGGGCTCGGGTCGCGGGACACGGCGTTCTTCGACGAGCCGCTCCCGTTCTACGACACCCAGGAGCTGGCCACCGCGTGGGAACATATCAAGCTCGCCTACCAGCACCAGGAGACCTGGCTCGGCCCCCACGGGGGCTACCTCGCCGGCACCAACGGCGACTGGTCCGACTTCAGCGCCGTTTACTTGCAGATGACCGAGTCCATGCTCGTCGCCGCGCAACTGGCGTATGTTTACCCGCGTCTGGCCGACCTGGCCGATCGCCTCGGCGACGACAGCTTTGCCGCCGAGCTGCAGACGCGCGCAGCAGAGCTCGCTCAGGTGGTGAGCGGTCAGTGGACCGGGCAGGGCTGGTACGCGCGTGGTTACGCCGGGGACCGCCAGATCGGCGTCGGGGCGATCTTCGGTGAGCCACAGCCCTGGGCGATGCTCGCCGGCATCCCCTCGGCGGCCCAGGCGGCAACCCTCGTGTCGAACATCCGCCGTTTCCTGGACGGGATCGGTGCGCCGCCGGTTGTCCGCGGTCCGTCACTGATCGGCTCGTCTCTGGTGCCGGCGAGCAACGACCCTGACGTCACCGAGCGTTCGTCACCGCCCGGCGGCGTGGGCGACAACAACTCCAACTACGTGGGCGGCGTCTGGTTCGACGTCAACGGGTGGCTCACCTGGGCCCTCGGCGAGCTCGATGGCGTCGTGCCGAACGCCGGCAGCTACGCCTGGAGCGAGTACACCCGCAACACGTTGGCGAATCATGCGCAGCAGTTTCCCGACCACTGGGCGGGCACGATCTCGATCGACGACACCTGCTACGCATACTACTCGAGCCATCCGGCGCAGTGCGGCAACGACCTCTACCGGCAGTACGACGGCCAGATCACCGAGCAGCCCACGTGGATGGTAATGGACGCGATCCGGCTGGCAGGCATCACGCCGACGGGCGCGGGGTACACGATCGCGCCGCACTTTCCGTTCCGACCCTTCTCGCTGCGGCTCCCGCAGGTGGGCGTCGCCTCGAGTGGGCGGCAGCTCCGCGGCTACGTGCAACCGCAGCAATCGGGTTCCATCGAGTTGCGGGTGAAGCCGCCCGCCGGCGCGGCCCTCCATTCGCTCGCGGCGTGGGCCAGCGGACAGTCCGTCGCCTACACGCTGGTGGATGGTTTCGTGGTCTTCGACCTGCCTGGTACTGCGGGTGCAGCGGCCGACTGGGCGATTACCTGGTGAAGATTCCTGTCGTTCCGTCTCCTATCGCGTGCAATTGGTTCACCGAGGTACGGCGACGTTGCGAATCTATCACAACGGACGGCCTTCTCATGCTTCTCCTATCGCACCACGAGAGCTTTTTTCTGTCACATCGAGGTTAAACCCGCCATATGGCGTCGCGTATGCGGACAAGAACGCCCTCCTGAACGCCGTCGGCCGCGGCCATCGCCTGCAAGTCCCCGGCGAGATCTCGTTCTCGCCAGAAGGTCTCACCCTTCTGGGAGCTCGCCACCCCAATTTTAACTGAGACTAGCACTCACCCGCTTCGCAAACTTGACACGTGATACAGTCCTATGGCACTGGATACCTGCCCTATCGAACGGACGTTTCCAACGTTGGGGGAGGGACACAATGCACCCCAAGCGAAATCGGGGCATAGTTCGCAGTCAGATACTGTCCTAAGCGGGCTCCGGTAACGCTGGCAGTGGGCGACGACGGTGGGCACGTGTGCACGGATGCGGTCTCCTTCACGCGACAGGTCGCGAAAGGCCACCATGGCGTCGATCCACACGCATCAACTGGGACGGCGCACTCCTTCGGTGAGCATGAGAAACCATTGGGGCTTGGTGATCCGGAGCTGGCGAAACCCTGCACGCGAGCAGTAGCCACGCATCTCGGCTGCCGACGCGATGGCGAAGTGAGACGGCTGCACCCAGCGCTGTACCTGGTCCACCACGTCCAGCAGCAGGTTGTCACGGCAGAGGTCCAGGATCAGCAAGCGCCCGCCCGGTCTGAGGACGCGCGCAATTTCCCGCAGACTCTCCACCGGACGCGCCCAGTGGTGGAACGAGATGGTGCTGACCACGACGTCGAAGGCATCGGCATCGGCGGGGATCGCATCACTGCTGCCCACCGCGAAGCGAAGGCACTTGCGGCGGTGCTGCCGTCGTGCGACCCGAATCATTTCCTCGGCGGGGTCGACACCCAACACGCTGCCGCTCTGCACCCGTTGGGCGAGGCGTGCCGCGAGTTGCCCGGTCCCGCACCCGACGTCGAGAATCCGCGCCTCCGCTGGCGGGTCGACCGCCTGCACGATCAGACGATGATTCTCATGGAACCAGACCTGCGCCACGCTGCGGTCGTAGCGCGCCGCCCATCGGTTGAAGTAGCGCCGCGACGCGTCGGCGATGGCCGCGCCTGATGGGGACATACGCGACGATACACTCATCGCCCTCGACGCAGCAAGATCGGGCTCGGGACAGGCTGGACCAACATCCAGATCATGGACGCGGTCACGCCTCCCCTGATTGGCGGAGGACGTGCCCCACTTTTAGGCCGCTTCCAGACCCTGGGGAGGTCACGCGACCCACGATGTGGGCCGTTTGCGCCGGCGGGTCACTAGCGAGCTTGGCGCTGCTTGGGGGGATGTCCCGGAAGCTATCGATTCTCTGAGTTGAAGACTTCCCGCTGGATTTACCGTCGCGCGTGATCGGATTTCCGTGTCCGCATTCTAGCGCGTGCGGCGGAACCGAGATGCCAGCAGCCCAGAGGGTGATCAGCCAGTGCGACCGGTGCGCGTTCAAGTCCGAACACGCCGTTCGTCTCTTGGCTCTTCTCGACGGCGAAGAAGTTTTCAGGCGTGGACCAGTCGATCGAAGGGCTCTTCGAGCATGACGCGACGCTCAGCGCGGTGGATCGCACACACTTCTCCCACCCTGCACCGGATCGTGCAACCGTTTCGGCGCGACGTGGGGCGCAGGGGGAGAAGCCAGTAGCGATCGCGCCCGTGAAGATCACGAATTGCTTCACGCCACCGGCGACGACTGGGACGCGACAAACGTCCGGTACGTCGTGAACGACCCCGACCCTCGCTTCACCGCATTGGCTGTCTGTACGAGGTCGTGCTCGAACTCTTCCTGGCGCCGCCGCGTGCTCGCGGCATCCATACGGCTCCAGCCGAAATCATGCGCGACGACTTCGTAATCGTGGATGAGTCGGGTCAGGAAATACGGTACGAAGAAGATGTTTCCTATTTTCTTGGGAGTGGTCGTGAGTGCGGGCAAGTACGTCGCTTCAAACGCCTTGACCTGGCGCCCTTCGGTTCCGGGGCGAATGGAGGCATCGACTCCTATCCCAACGCGTTCCAGGGTCGTGAACAGCCCGTAGTCGGGTATGAAGAACCAGCCGAATCGAAAGCTGCGCGCTTCGACGTACGGATGGCGTGCACGGATCGCTTCGGCGCAGGCAACGAGATCCGCCGACACAATCGCGATCCGCCGCGCATGGCTCAAGTCGGTGCGATGGACGTAGTTGTAGGCATGGTAATGCCACCCAATCTCATCCCCGCTCGCCAACATTTGCACCAGCTCTGGCCTCGCCAACTCGAACCCGTCAAACGCGCTGGTGACCGGACCGGCGAAGTACTCCGGAGAATCGATCTTCTTGTACTCGCTGGTCTTTCTCTGAAATCGGACGAACCACACAATTGGAATGCGGATACGTTCCCGGGCTTCCACCCGGTCGCGGATGGCCGAGATCGTCGCGATGCCGTCGCGAATCACGTCGGTCTCCGCGTCTACCGTGATGAAGTGCTGCGGACCTGATCCGGACATCGGTGTGCCGGTCAATCCGTGCCGTTCAACGGGCATGCGCGTGCCTATACCCTGGCCGGTGTGTGCAGGCAACAACATGACATCAACGAGCCTTCGCCGGTTTCTCACGCCAACTCGAGCTGTGCGATGCGCACGGATCGCACGCAGAGGCATGCAGCCGAACGTCCACGGCTTCACCTTCAACACGGCACAGCATCCCGAGTGAGCGCCCCAGCCTGCGTCGACGACCGCACGCCCCAGGGTAGTGCCACTTCCTGAAGCGTCTCCGCCTCGCTGAGGTCGATGTGTTTCAGTTTGAGCGAGGCAATGGCGCGGTCGCGCATCCCGGTGAGGATCGTGAAAGCGACGTAGCACGCCCCAGCCCCCGCAGCGCGCCGGCAACGGGTTTCCGTCGGCGTCCACAGTTTGCGGATCCTTCGGTCGAAAAACTTAGGCCGCCCGGGTGCAGCGATGAGGTCGCCAACGGGCCGCGAATATGGCAGAGTACGCTCCATGCCTGACTACAGTCTGTTCGGAGACGATCACGTTCGGGAGTACGAGACCACCGGCGGCAAGGTCGGCCACGACTGGAACAACACGAGCTGCCTGATCCTCCACGCACGGGGACGCAAGTCGGGAGCGATTCGGAAGATCCCGCTGATTTACGGTCGTGACGGCGAGGACTACGTGCTGGTGGCGTCAAAGGGGGGTGCACCCGAGCATCCGGGCTGGTACCTGAACCTGGTCGCACACCCGGACGTAGACATCCAGGTGTGGGACAAACTGATCCCGGTCACCGCTCGCACCGGCACGGCGGCCGACAAGAAGCGTGTGTGGCCCAGGATGGTTGCTCAGTGGCCGGGGTACGACGAGTACCAGGCGGGGACGCCGCGCGACATTCCCGTGGTGTTGCTCCGTCCGCGCTGAACGCCAGCAACTACGGCTTCCCGAGCATGATGGCGGAGGGGCCGCGGGCAACGCTTGCTGCGCACGGATCCGGGTCTTCCCCGTCGTCGCAAATGGAACCACGGACATGGCCACCAGAGAATTTCCCGCGATTTTTGCGCGGTGGCGTCGGCCACTACAAAGCAGCGTTGAAATCCCGGAACCGGCTCGACCAGTAATAACGATCGCGTAGGGCGACTTGTCCGACTCCGCGATTGCGCTCTTGATCGCCGGAAGGAGCGTACTACGAACGATCGCTCTCTGAACGACGCGCCCGGCCTCGATGTCTTCAGACGTGGGTGGTGCACCGAGTAGGAAATCGGAGTCCCCAGGACGTTCGCGCGAGGCGAGTGAAAGCCCCGATTGGAAATATGCGAGGAGCTTGTTCGTCAGGGCGTAGAGGTTCGGGAGACGCTTCTTCCCAGCAGCCGATAGGCGGCCCAGCGGAGCGGCTGGGGCGGGCAGGTCGAGCCGCTGCACTTCAGCGCCCGCGCTCGGGTGCTCACGGCCTTGCACCTTCTCCGCATTGGGGCGCCCGTCATGTCCGCACGAACGCCCCGCCTGACGCTCGTCTACGCGCCCGACGGTGCTCGAGTGATCGCAGAAACCAGCCACACTCGTGGAGCCCAAGTGGCGTGCAACGGGGCGGTGTGGAATGCTGTGCTCTCAAAGAGGCACACAATGGCGGACGCGGATGTCAAACGTCTCAACGAGTTCGCCCGCACCAAACACCCGGGCATGGTGGGGGTCGAGATCCTCACGTGCGAGCCGGACCTCGTGACCGGGCGCATGCCGGTGACCGCGCCGGTCGTGGCCGGCACGGGAGCCCTGTGGGCGCCGGTGGTCATCACCCTCGCCGACTGGCTCTGCGCCTGCGGCATCGGCGCCAATTTGGCCGCTGGTTATTCGTTCACCACCGTCGAGCTGAAGACCAACTTCCTCGGCACCGTGCGCGAAGGCGGCGCGGTGACCGGCCGCGCCTGGCCGGTTCATCGGGGCCGCACCACGCAAGTCTGGGACGCCGAGATCAATGACGAAGCCACTGCCAAGGTCATCGCCTTGTTCCGCTGCACACAGATGATCCTCGCGCCGCGTTAGTCAGCTGCGCGGGGGCAGCCGTGCCGATGGCCGCGGCATGCTCGCCGCCTGCGAACAGTCCAAAACCCCTTCGGCCGGTAGCCTCTACACCTTCAACCACCGGTGCGCGTCGAGCATCTTCTCTTGGATCGGCACGCCGATCGGGCAGGTGTTGGCGCACGGCGCGGCGCAGTCGACGCACGCCGACGCGTTGCGGTCCAACTTGGCGTAGAGTCGTTTGCCCTCGCTCTCCCAGTGGTAGTCCTTGAAGTACATGCGGTAGCGCAGGACGTCGTTGATCGGCAGATCGTAGGCGCACGAATCGAGGCACGCACCGCAGTGCGGCTGACAGTAGTCGCCGCTCACCAACTGGTCGTAGCGTTGCAGCAGGGCAACGTCCGTCGGGCGGACCGCTGTGCCGGACGCGAACACGTACTCGTCCACCTGCCGCTGCTCGTAGATCGAGATCACCAGACACGCGACGGCGGGGTTGGACAGCACCCAGCGGAACGCGGCCTGGGCGTAGCTGTCGGCCTCTTTGCGGAAGTCGGCGAGGTTGGTGTGCTTCGCGCCCTTCAGCGTCTTCATCGCCACGATGCCGACATCGTGCGCCTTCGCCTTCTCGAGGATGTGCCCGAAGCTCGGCCACATGCCGAAGTGGTACGCGAGCATCATGACGTCGAAGCGCCCCGAATCGATGGCGGTATTGGCGACTTCTTCCAGGTTCGGCGTGTGCGTGCTCACGCCGAGGAAGCGCACCTTGCCCTGCTCTTTCAGCCGGTCGAAGGCCTCGTGGATGTTCGGCGCCAGGAGGCGCTCCACCCGGTCGCACGAGTGGATGTGGATCAGATCCACGTGGTCGGTCTGCAACCGTTGGAGGCTGCCCTCCACGGCTTCGATGATCTTCGGCACCGACGTGTCGTTGGGGAGGTGGCCGTCCCGCACGCAGAACTTGGTGGCGAGGAAGAGCTTGTCGCGGTGCCCCTTCATCGCCTCCCCGAGCACACGTTCCGAGAGATTGTCCGAATAGTCCGGCGCGGTGTCGAAATACGTGATGCCGCGCTCGATGGCGTAGCGTGCCACTTGCGCGTCGTTGATCCGTCCGGAGCCGAGCGAGATGTCCGACACCATCGCGTTGGTCCGTCCCAAGCGCCGGTAGCTGCGGATGCTCGCCTCTTTCCACTCCGGGCGCGCCTGCGGGGCGATGTTCTCCACCTGCGTCATGAAGAAGTCGTGTGCGACGGGTAGCCAGCCGCGGTTGCGGCCGACCGCGACCGCGACGCCGCCGGCCGTCGCGGCCACGCCGGTGCCGACGCCACCGATCACCCGCAACACCTTGCGCCGCGTCGGGCCGGCAAGCGCCGCCACCGATCGGTCGGCCGTGAGCGGTGTCAACAGCCACGCGGGAACCGCTTCTTCACACTTCACGCAGACACGCTCGCGGAAGCGCCCGAACTGGGCGACGGTCGCCGTAATCAACACGACGGCCGGCACGATGGCCTTCCACACCGGCAGCAGGCTGCGCTGCACGCCCTCCGCCAGATCGTGCAACACCGCACCACCCCAGAGCCACGCCAGCGCGAAGCCGGCAATATAGAGCCCGAGGACAATCCGGCGCTGGACGCGAACCAATCGCTCCTGCTGCGCACCGCCACATCGCGGACAGCTCGTCATGACGCCCTCCTTTTGGAAGAACCGTGCCGTACCTTACTATCGTGCCACCGCCGACACAATCGCGGTGTGGCGGCGTGTGCGGTGCGCTGCGGCTGCATCACTTCGCGAAGCATCACGCGATGCGCCGCGCGCCGATGACCGCCAGGGTGTCACCGGTTGCGACAGAATTGTCACCGGTGGATGACTCAGGACGGAGCACTGTTTTGCCTTGAAAGTCGCAGCACGTGCGCGCTAATAGGTGCAGGTGCAATATCAATGTCTGTACCGCTGCGGGTTCTACTGATCGACGATTCCGAGGACGACGCCGCGTTGGTACTCCGCGAGCTGCGCCACGGCGGCTACGAGCCGACGTGGGAGCGTGTCGACTGCGCGCCGGCGTTGGCGGACGCGCTGGCGCGTCAAAAGTGGGATCTCATCACGTGCGACTACGTCATGCCCAGCTTCAGCGCGCCGGAGGCGCTGAAGCTGATTCACGATCGGCGCATCGATGTCCCGGTGATCATCATCTCCGGCCAGGTGGGCGAAGAGGTCGCGGTCACCGCCATGAAAGCGGGCGCCCACGACTACGTCAGCAAACACAAACTGATGCGCCTCTGCCCGGCCATCGAGCGCGAGTTGCACGAGGCCGAGGTACGCCGCGCGCGCCGGCAGGCGGAGCGCCGCACGGCCGCGCTCCTGGAAGTGGCGACGGATATCAGCGGCACACTCGACCTGAGAGAGCTTCTGTCCCGCGTCGAACGCCGCACCGCGCACGTGCTGCCGTGCGACTGCGTCGTGACGTTCTACCGTGATCCCGCCAGCCGCATGGTGCGCATGATCTCGCAGTATGGCCTCCCGGCGGAGCTCGTCGCCGCTGCGCAAGCGCTGGTGTTCCGGCCACGCGAACCGTTCGTGGGCTGGTTGGAAGGCGGCAAGCCGCTGGTCCTCAACGACATGCACGCCCAACAATGGCTGTCGGAGGACTTTTGTGCGCGCTTTCGCATCGCGGCCCTGCTCGCAGTACCGCTGCGCGTCGGCGACGATGACCTCGGAGGGTTGGCGGCGGTCAACTCCACGCCCGATCATCCGTTTGACCAGGGACAAATCGATCTGTGCATGGGCATTGCGCGGCAACTGGCCGTCGCGGTGAAAGCTGCCGAGACGTTCCACGCCCAGCGGGAGGAAGTGCAGGTGTCCGCGGCACTGGCCCGCATCGGCCGTGAGCTGATCGCCGCGCTCGATGCGCCGGGGCTGCTCGACCGGCTCTGTCAAGTCACGACCGAGGCTCTGGGATGCGACTCCAGCCACACGCTCTTTTGGCAGGCGGAGACGGATACATTCCAGCCGATCGCCGGCTACGGCGCCACCGTCGAGGAACAGGAGACGGCCCGGGTGATGAAGGTCCCCCGCGCGATGATGGCCGCGATGTTAGACCGTTTACAACATGATGACGTGACATATGCGCATGCGCCGCCCGACATCCTCTCCGAGCCGGATCAGGAACGCCTCGGCGTGGGGCTGACGCTGTGCATGGCGTTGCGGCGCGGCGCCGACTTGATCGGCATCCAGGTGGCTATGTCGCGACGCCGACGGAAGCCGTTCGCAGACACCGAGCTGCGCATTGCACGCGGCATCGCGCAAGTCGCCTCGCTGGCGTTGGAGCACGTCCGCGTCGTCGCGGAGCTGGAACGGGCGGACCGTCTCAAGTCCGAGTTCGTCGCCACCATGTCTCACGAGTTGCGGACGCCGATCAATGTCATCATCGGATACACCGATCTCCTGATCGACGGGGCGTTCGGGGCGCTGACGCCTGAGCAAGCGGACCCGGCGCAACGGGTGTGGCACAATGCGCGAGAGCTCCATGACCTCATCAGCGCGACGCTCGATTTCAGCCGCCTCGAAGCCGGCCGCATGCCCGTGGAAGCCGTCGACGTGCGGCTCGCCCAGGTGATCGAGCAGGTCAAAGCCGAAACACGGGAGCTGCAGAGCCAGACGCAGCTGCGCTTCGTGTGGAACGTCCCTGCGGATCTGCCGCGCGTGCACACCGATCCCGCGAAGCTGAAACTGGTGCTCAAGAACCTCATCCGCAACGCCGTGAAGTTCACCGAGCGGGGCACGGTGACGCTCACCGCCCAGCCCTGCGACGGCGGCGTAGAGATCGCCGTGTCCGACACCGGTATCGGCATCGCACCGGAAATCAGACCGATCATCTTCGAGCCGTTCCGCCAAGGCGACAGCTCATCGACGCGGCGATACGGCGGCGTCGGTCTCGGTCTCTACATCGTCCGACAGCTGCTCGATGCGCTGGGCGGCGGCATCACGGTGGAAAGCGAAGTGGACCGCGGGTCGACGTTCCGGGTGCGATTGCCGGCAGCGCCCACGACGCCGTAACGGGAGCGCGTCGGCTGGCAGGTTGGCGTCAGCGACGCGATGCTTCAATCTCATGGCTCATGTTGGCCAGGAACTCGCTCTTGGCGCGGCTCGCCGCTTCCCGTTCTTGGCGTCGCGCAGGTCCGCTTCCAGCCGTTTGCGTTCGGTGATGTCGAGCATGCTGAGGCACACGCCGGTGACGCAATCAGCTTCCTGGCGAATAGGGATGAAATTCAGCTCGAACCAGTAGTCTCGCTCGGCCGGATTCCGGAACTTCGTCTCGACGACGACGACCTCGCCGGCAACGGCGCGGGCGAACTGACGCCGAAACTCGTCCGCATCCAACCCGCAGATGAACTCGTCGATCAACGCACCTTCCGCCAGGGCGTGCGTGAGAAAGACGACTTCGGCTCGGACGCTGGCGATTTGGTTGAAGGCTTTGATGACGCCGTTGCAGTCCAGCAGTATGAAGGACTGCAGGCTGTTATTCAGGATGGCTTCGAGATTCGCCTGCGAGCGGTGCAGCGCCTGATCGGCGGCCAGGGCTCGGACCTGGCCTT
>Ga0209415_10001237_pt1 | contig 48725 bp, 36 predicted proteins | sample PeaSoiSIISIP2007_FD_187696 | JGI IMG/M metagenome (GOLD analysis project Ga0209415, IMG submission 187696) | Peat soil microbial communities from Weissenstadt, Germany - SII-SIP-2007 (SPAdes) (version 2) | ecosystem: Environmental > Terrestrial > Soil > Wetlands > Peat | place: Germany... | reverse complement strand
CGGTAGGTGAGGTCGTGGGCGTCGCACCACCGGGCCAGCGCGCCGGTGGCGAAGAGGATGTCGGCCAGCGGCGCCGCCATCCGGTCGCTCGTGCCGTCGCCCACGAAGATCGTCATCCGTCCGTCCGCCGCCGCCCGGCGCAGGGTCGACTGCTTGCACGTCCCGCAGCGGGCGCACGGGCAGGAAGGGTCGTCGTAGGGGAAGGTGAGCTCGCCCGTCGTCCAGTCGACGGTGGCGGTCCTGACGGGAACGCCGACGGACTCAGCGGCGTCCGATGCGGCGAAGCCGAATCCGTCGGACACGATGGTGACCTCGGCGCCGGCGTCCACCAGGCGGGCGACGAGTGGTGCGAAGCCGGGATCGATGGGGACCTCGGCCACCACCGACCGCAGGACGTCTCCGTCATGGGTGGGGAGGAGGTCCCATTGGCGGAGGATGCACTCGCGACTGCCGATCTGGCCGCTGGTGTAGAGGAGTTCGATGTCGTGCCAGGCGTCACCGGTGAGCCGGTCGAGGAGATGCATGCCGGTGTCGGCGAGGGAGATGGTCCCGTCGAAGTCGAAGAACACCGACGCCGAGCCCAGGTCGATCCCGTCCATCAGGCCCCGAAGACCTTGTCGAGCTCTTCGGGCACGACCACCTCGAGCTGGGCGTAGGTGCAGGTCTCGGGGCGCCGGTCGGGCCGCCAGCGCCGGAACGTGGTGGCGTGGCGGAAGCGGTCCCCCTGCAGGTTGCTGTACGCCACCTCGCAGACGAGTTCCGGGGCCAAGGGCTCCCAGCCCAGGTCCTTCTTGGCGTTCCACCGCGACGGCGCCCCCGGGGTGCGGCCCCCCGTCGGCTCCGGCGCCGCCCATCTCTCCCAGGGGTGGCCGGCGAGCGACGGAAGGCGGTAGGGGGCCAGCTCGTCGACGAGCTCGCGGCGGCGGGCCATGGTGAACGAGGCCGTGACCCCCAGGTGGTGGAGGACGCCCTTGTCGTCGTAGAGCCCGAGGAGGAGCGAACCGACGATGGGTCCCGACTTGTGCCAGCGGAAACCGGCGACCACGCAGTCGGCGCTGCGCTCGTGCTTCACCTTCATCATGAGCCGCTCGTCCTCGCGGTAGGGGAGCTCCTGACGCTTGGCCACGACGCCGTCGAGGCCGGCGCCCTCGAAGCGCGCGAACCAGTCGCGCGCCACGGCGGGGTCGGTCGTCGTCGGGGTGAGGTGGACCGGGGGACGGGCCGAGCCGAGGGCCTGCTCCAGCAGAGACCGACGCTCCCGGAACGGCGAGGCGCGCAGGTCACGCTCGTCGACGGCCAGGAGGTCGAAGGCGACGAACGATGCCGGGGTGGTCCGGGCCAGGAGCTCCACGCGCGACGCGGCGGGGTGGATGCGCTGGAGCAGAGCATCGAAGTCGAGCCCGCGCGTCCCGGTGATGACGATCTCACCGTCGACGACCGCCCGGGCCGGGAGAGCGCTGCGCAAGGGGTCGATGAGCTCGGGGAAGTAGCGGGTGAGAGGTCGCTCGTTGCGGCTCCCGAGCTCCACCTCGTCACCGTCGCGAAAGACGATGCAGCGGAAGCCGTCCCATTTCGGCTCGTAGACCAGGTCGTCGGCCTCGGGGAGGGAGCGGGCCAGCTTGGCCAGCATGGGGGCGACCGGGGGCATGACGGGGAGATCCATCGCACCACGCTGCCACGCTCGTGGCCCGGTGGTGAGTTCCCCCACGCGCCCAACGGACTGACAAGCCCGCCGTGGGGGCTGGTGGGATGGCCCGGACCGGTCGATAGCAGGGAGATGGCAGGAACGAAGGGGGGTTGTCACACCCGCGCCGTGACCCCGGCGCCGTGACCCCGACGCGGAGGAGCCGCCCGTGACCGTCCAGGCGATCCGAGTGTCGACGCCACCCGCCATCCTCGTCGCCGATGACGACGAGACCATCCGCGGGTCCGTCGCCGACATCCTGCGTCTGGCGGGCTACGCGGTCACCGAGGCGGTTGACGGGGAGATCGCGCTGACCCTGCTCGGGTCGAACCGGTTCGACGCGCTGGTCCTCGACAACCGGATGCCGCGGCTCGACGGGATGGCCGTCTTGGCGGCCGCCGAGAATCCCCCGCCGGCCGTGATCATGTCGGGGAACGACCTCCTTCCCGGCCCGCGCAAGGACCTCGCCATCAAGGGCATCGGCTATCTGCACAAGCCTGTCGAACCCGAACATCTGCTCGACGCCGTGGCCACCGCCGTCGGCCGGAGTCGCCGCTCAACTGCGTGAGCATCTCGTCGCCGCCGTGTGTCGGTCTCGGACCGGTGTCGGGACGCTCTTGGCTGTTCGGTCGCCTTTGCGCAGGTCGGACGCGTCACGGCGCCCGGGTGGCGGCGCTATGCGACACTTCTGTCGTTTCCGGGTGGGCGTGGGCGTGGGCGCGGCCGGACGTGACGGATCAAGGTGGGTGGTGCCCGTGGGGACAAGGAGGTCGATCGTCGCGGTGGCGGCGGCCGCCGCCGTGGCGTTCCTGACGACGAACGCCGTGACCGGCCCCGGCGCGTCCGCCCTCACGCCCCCGGTGCTCGCCCGGTCGACGGTGCCCGTCCCGGCCGTCGAGGGTCCGATCACCGGTCCGGGAAGCCCGTCCATCATCGGCACGTCGTTCGACCTGGCCCCGGTGGGCTACCAGGAGGACGAGTACTTCCTCTCGGGCTCGGCCACGAGCTACGCCCTGGTGGGCAGGGCTCCGGCGGACGGACGGTGGAAGGTGACGCGCCGGTCGAAGGCCCGCTACAAGACCCGGCTGCTCGTGTACCGACCGTCGGATCCGAGGAGGTTCAACGGCACCGTCGTCGTCGAGTGGCTCAACGAGAGCGCCGGGTCCGACACCGCCGCCGACTGGATCGGCGACCACACGCAGCTCATCCGTCAAGGCTTCGCCTGGGTCGGTGTCTCCGCCCAGGCGCTCGGCGTGAACGGCGGAACCGGTGTCCTGGCCGTGGGAGGCAAGGGACTCAAGAAGACGAATCCGCCACGGTACGGAACGCTTCACCATCCCGGCGATGCGTTCTCCTACGACATCTACTCCCAGGCGGCCCAGGCGATCCGTCACCCGCGCGCCACCTCGCCTCTCGGTCGGCTGAAGGCGAAGGCGGTGATCGCCGACGGCGAATCGCAGTCCGCCTTCTTCCTCACGACCTACATCGACGCCGTCGCCCCGAGCGCCCACGTCTTCAACGGCTATCTCGTCCACAGCCGGTTCAGCGGCGGGACCTCGCTGTCGGGGTCGCTCGCCCTCGCCGTCCACGAACCGTTCCGAACCGACCTCGGTGTGCCGGTTCTGGCCTTCGAAACGGAGACGGACCTGACGTTGGGCGACTACGCGAGCAACCGCCAGCCCGACAACCGGTGGTTCCGGGACTGGGAGGTGGCGGGCACGGCCCACGCCGACGACTACATGACCGGAGTCGGTCTCTCCGACGACGGGCGGTCCAACGTGGCCGGCGCCATCGTCACCCACGACACCCCTCTCACCATCGTCGGGTGTACTTCGGCGCCCAACGCCGGCCCCCAGCACTGGGTCCTCGACGCCGCCTTCTCCGCCCTCAACCGGTGGATCAGGACCGGGGAACCGGCGGCGCACGGACCGCGCATCGACGTGACCCCGGGCGGCCCCCACCCCACCATCGTCCGCGACGCCATGGGAAACGCCCGGGGCGGGATCCGGACGCCCGAGCTCGACGTCCCCATCGTGGCGCTGTCGGGGACGGCGGCGACCGGTCAGTCGGCGACGTGCAGTCTGTTCGGTGCGACGACGCCGTTCGACCGGGCCACGCTGTCGGCGCTGTACCCGACGCACGCCGACTACGTCGCCAAGTTCGACCGGGCCACAGAAGGGGCGGTCAGGGCCGGCTTCATCCTCCCGGCCGACGCCTCACAGATCGAGGCGGCGGCCGCGGCGTCGAACGTCCCGTGAGGACCGAACCGCCGGCGTCCCGGCACCGGGCCCACGGACAGGTCAGGCCAGGTGCCGGTACGCTGCGGTGTCCACCCGAGGAGCGTGCAACGTGAAAGCAGCCGTCTACTACGAGACCGGCGGTCCCGACGTCTTCCGCTACGAAGAGGTGGCCGACCCGGCCGTGGCCGCCACCGACGTCCTCGTCTCGGTGCAGGCGATCAGCATCGAGGGCGGCGACACCCTCAACCGCACCGGTGGCGAGATGTCGCGGGTCCCGCACGTGGTGGGATACCAGTGCGCCGGAACCATCGTGGCCGTCGGTGACCAGGTGACGCATTTCCGGGAGGGTGATCGGGTCGTCACGGTCGGGCTGGACGGCTCACACGCCGAGCTGCGGTCGGTGGCGGAGCCTTTCTGCTGGGCCATCCCCGACGGCCTGTCCACCGAGGAGGCGGCCTGCGTCCCCGTCCCCTTCGGCACGGCCGACGACTGCCTGTTCGAATTCGGGCGGCTCCAGTCGGGCGAGACCGCCCTCATCCACGCGGGGGCGAGCGGGGTGGGGATCGCCGCCATCCAATTGGCCAAGCGGGCCGGCGCCCGGGTCCTGGCCACGGCGTCGCGTGACGAGAAGTTGGAACGGCTGAGGGAGTTCGGTCTGGACGAGGGCATCAACTACGTGTCGTCCGACTTCGTCGAGGAGGTCCGGCGACTCACCGACGGGAAGGGGGCGGACGTGGTGGTCGACTCCGTGGGGGGATCGACGCTGCAGGGAAGCATCCGCTGCCTCGCCTATCGGGGGCGATGTGTCACCGTCGGCGATGCCGGGCGCCAGGGGACGGAGCAGATGGACATCTCCACCCTGCGCCCGAACAACCAGTCCCTCACCGGATACTTCCTGGGGGCGGAGTTGTTCCTGACTCCCCGCCCGCACGCCATGATCGCGCGGCACATCGATGACATCGCCGCCGGTCGTCTGCGCGTGGTCATCGACCGGCGCTTCCCGCTGGCCGACGCCGCCGCCGCCCATGGGTACATCGAGAGCCGGCAGGCCTTCGGACGGGTCCTTCTCGTTCCTTAGCCTGATCTCCGGCACAGGATCTCGCCGTGGAGGACGGCGAACCATCCGTCGGGATGCGCCGACCATCGTCGCCAGGCGGCCGCCATCTCGTGCAGCTCGTCGGTGCCGACGAAGCCGAGCTCGACGGCCCGGCGACCGAGGTCGGACTCCGTCATGCGGTCGGCCCACAGGTCACCCCACCAGAGCCGGTCGTCGGGGGAGGAGAAGCACCAGGCCGAGGCCGAGGCGGCGAGGTCGGAGAATCCGGCGGCCCGGGCCCACGCCACGAGCCGCCGGCCGCCGTCGGGCTCGCCGCCGTTGTGGCGGGCCACCTGGCCGTAAATGTCGAGCCAGACATCGAGCCAGGGATCGACCGGGTACCACGCGAAGGCGCGGTAGTCCCCGTCGCGTGCGGCGACGAGTCCCCCGGGGCGGCACACCCGTCCCATCTCGGTCAGGGCCCGCACCGGATCAGCCAGGTGCTGGAGGACCTGGTGCGCATGGACGACGTCGAACGACCGGTCGGCGAAGTCGAGCCGGTAGGTGTCGCCCACCGAGAACCGCACGTTGGCGACGGCGCCGTCACGAGCCGCGGTCCGGGCCACGTCGATCACCTCCGGGGAGCTGTCCACCCCCACGACCCGACCCGGCTCAACCCGTCGGGCCAGGTCGACGGTGATGGTCCCCGGTCCGCAGCCCACGTCGAGGACGTCCAGACCGGGTCCGAGCCGGGGCAGGAGGTAGGCGGCCGAGTTCTCCGCCGTCCGCCACCGGTGTGAGCGAAGCACGCTCTCGTGGTGTCCGTGCGTGTAGCGGTGCTGGCCCATCCCGGTCAGCATGCGCCCTCCGGCTTCCATTAGCAAAGTGATTTACTAATCCCTTTGTATAAGCTATGCGAATGTCTCGACCAGAGCAGATGAGGACCTTCGTCGCCGTCTACCGGGCCCGGTCGGTCACCGACGGTGCCCGCGACCGGGGACTGTCGCAGCCGGCGGCCAGTCAGCAGCTGGCCGCGCTGGAACGGGCGGTGGGGAGCCCGCTCTTCGTCCGGACCCCGCGCGGCGTCGAACCCACCGGTCGGGCCGTGGCCCTGTACGCCGAGACGGCGTCGGCGCTCGATCAGCTGGAAGCCGTTCTCGCCGGGCTCGAGGGCCGACCGTCGGACAGCTCGTCGGCTCCCCTGCGTCTCGGCTCCACAGCCGAGTTCTTCTCGTCGCTCGTCCTCCCGGCTCTCGACACCACCGACCTGGGCGTGGTGGCCAGCTTCGGCGATGACGCGCAGTTGCTCGTGCAGCTCGAGCGGGGGGAGCTCGATGTCGCCGTGATGAGCACGGTCCCCGGCCGTCGGTCGTTCGACGCCGTGCCCATCGGGGAGAAACGCTTCGTCCTCGTCGGCTCCCCCCACACCGTCCCCGGTACTGCGTTCGACTCGCTGTCGGCGTTGGGCGACTGGCTCGCGGGCCAGTCGTGGGCGGCGTACAGCCTGGAGCTGCCCATCACCCGGAGGTTCTGGCAGGTGCACCTCGGTCGGCCGTTCTCGGCTCGGTTGCGCCTGGTGGCACCGGATCTGCGAGCGGTGACCGGTGCCGTCGAGCGGGGCATCGGGTGCAGCATCCTCCCCCGGTTCGTTTGTGCCCGGGCGCTCGAAGACCACAGAATCGTCGAGGTGCATCCGGTCTCCGATCTCATCCCCGGCGAACCGTGGTTCGTCTGTTTCCGCACCGGGGACATGACGCGTGCCTCGGTGGCGGCCTTCGTGGACCTCGTCCGCCGATGACGACCTATGTCGCCATGCTCCGCGGCATCAACGTGAGCGGCCGGAACACGCTGTCCATGGACGACCTGCGGGCCGTCATCGTCGACGCCGGGGGAACGGACGTCCGGACCTACATCCAGAGCGGCAACGCCGTCTTCAGGAGCCGCAGCTCGTCCTCGGCCGTCGAGAAGGCTCTGGAGAGCAGGTTGCACGGCGCCCTGGGGACGAGGATCCCCGTGCTGGTGCGGACGCGAGATGAGCTCGGCGGGGTCATGGGGGCGAATCCCTTCGTGCTGCGGGGGGAGGATCCGAAGCTTCTCCATGTCACCTTCCTGGACGCGTCGCCCGACCCCTCCGTCGCCGCCGCGGCCCGAGCAAAGGCGGCGGACAGCGACGAGCATCAGGTCATCGGCCGCGAGGTCTACCTGTTCTGCCCGAACGGCTACGGACGGACGACGCTCACCAACACCTTCTTCGAGAGACGGTTCGATCGGCAGGCGACCACGCGGAACTGGAGGACCGTGACCACCCTGGTCGAGATGGCCGGAGGCCCGACCGACCCATGAGTGGTCACTTCCAGCGGAAGTGGACGAAGACCCGCCCGAAGTTGTGCGAGTCCTTCTCCACCCGGTGGTAGAGGGTCTTCATCTCCTTGGTGTCGAGAAAGCGCAGGACCCGCTTTTTCAATTGGCCCGACCCTTTTCCGGGGATGATCTCCACCAGCGTGGCCTTCGTCCGGACCGCCTCGTCCATGATGTCCCGGAGGGCCTGGTCGATGTCCGAGCCGCGGTTGTAGATCTCGTGCAGGTCGAGCTTCAGCTTCATCGGACTCCCCTCGGGTCCGAGTATGGCCCGAGCGGGCGGTCACATCAGGCCGAGGCGGGTGCCAAGCTTGTGGCGTGGACACGAGACCCAGCGCCGCGGTCGATCCTTCCTGCCAAGCCACCCCCGAGCTGACCGCCTTTCTCCTGTCGATCGGGGCGACGCCCGAGCAGATCGCCGAGGCGGCGACCCGGAACGGTCTCGTGGGTCTCGGTGCCGATCTCGTCTTCGCCGCCTCCGAGGCCCTGACCGCCTGCGATCTGGCCACCAGGGCGGGCGTCTCCGTCGACCAGGTGATGGGGCTGTGGCGAGCGCTCGGCGTCGAGGTGCCGGGCCCGGACGTGCCCATGTTCTCCACTGACGACGTGACTCTCGTCGGGACGTTGACGTCGGTGGACCTGTTCACCGTCGCCGAGGGTGACGAGCTCCTCCACGTGGTCGGGAGCGCGCTGTCGAGAGTGGCCGACGCGGCGATCGCCTTCTACGTCCAGACGGTGGAATCCGACCTGGCCGACAGCGGCGCCCCTACCGTGGAGATGGCCCAGAAGGCGGCTCGAGCGGCCAGGACGGGTCTGGACCTGGGTGCGGGACTGGGCGCCGTCTTCACCCACCTCATGCGCGACGGAGTCGATCGGCAGCGCCGGGCGCAGGCTCACGTGAGCGATCGGGCTCTGTTCCGGGTGGCGGTCGGTTTCGTCGACCTGGTGGGTTTCACCCCCCTCTCCCATCGAATGGCCACCCGGGAATTGAGCGCCTTCATCGGGCAGTTCGAGAACAGGGCCTTCCAACTGGCGGTCGAACACGGGGGCCGGATCATCAAGCACATCGGTGACGAGGTGATGTTCGTGGCCATCGATCCCGTCGCGGCGTCCGAGTTGGCTCTGGCCCTGATGACCGAATTCTCGGCCGACGGGATCCAGCCCCGGGGCGGCCTGGCCTTCGGAGATGTGGTGGCCCGCCAGGGTGACTACTACGGCGAAGTGGTGAACCTGGCGTCCCGACTGGCCGACCTGGCCATCCCCGGAGAAGTCCTCGCCGACGACAACATCCGGGCGGCCGCCCACGACGGCCCGCACGTTTTCGAGAACGCCGGTCGGCGGCAGCTCAAGGGATTCGAGGAACCGGTTCTCGTCTACAGCCTTCTTCCCGCCCGCCAGGCGGGTTGACCGTCTCGCGTCACCGCGTCGCCCTCGAGCGCAACCCTCCCCGCGGACGCGCCGAAGGGGCCGGCGAGCATTGGGTGCGGGGGCACACCTGTCGCCAAGCCCCTTCGGCGGTGCGGTTCCCGGAGCCCCTCAGCTGCCGGTACTCGCAGCGTACGAGGGGGTGGTGAACACCATGGGTCCAGACGATGACAACTGTGTGAACCCGAAGGACCTGCGGGGGTAGGTTGGGCGCGTGGGTCGCTCGATCCTGACTCCGGCGCAGACATCTGCGTGGCGCCGTGACGGCTGGTGCGTGATCGAGGGAGCCATTCCCCCATCGGACCTGGCGGACGCCCAGAGCGCGCTCGAGCTGCTGTTCCCCCGGCCCGAGGAGATGGACGATGGAGGCGACGTCGAACGGACCACTCCGTGGCGAACATGGGACGCAGCGTGGCCTGAGTTTCCCTTCAAGAGCACGAGGCTGAACAAGCTCGTCGTCCATGACGTACTCCTCGACCTGGCCTGCGACCTCCTCGGGACCGAGGACGTCCGCCTGTATCTGGCCCTGGTGACGGCCAAATACGCGCACCAGTCCTCGGGGTACAACCGGCTCCTCCACACCGACTATCCGAACCATTCGGTGGTCGTCCCCCGCCGGGAGGCGGGCTACGAGCATCTGGAGACGTTCATCTACCTCAACGACGTCTCCACCCGAAACGGAGCGACGCGCCTGGTGTCGCGGACCAAGACGTCTGCCATCCCGGTCGAGCAACACACGTTGAACCTCGATGACTACGGCCCTCTCTACGACGAGCCCGGTGAGGCGGCCGGACCGGCGGGATCTGTCGTCGCCTACGGGCCCGACGTCTACCACCGTTCGGTCGACGTGACCGAACCGGGGCAGGCCCGGTTCATGCTCCACGTGGCCTACAAGCCGGCCCACCTGGACTGGATCGGGTACCAGGCCTGGCCGATCAAGGGGTTCTCACCCGAATGGCACAAGTTCGTGCGGCAGGCGAGCGTCCGCCAATTGTCGGTGCTCGGTTTCCCCGAGCCCGGAGATCCGTATTGGACGGACGAGACGCTGGCGGGCGTGGCGGCCCGGTACCCTGGCTTGGACATGAGCCCGTGGCGGGGCGGAGTCTGAGAGGAGACCCCTGTCGTGCCACGCGATCCCCGACCCTGGATATCGGCTCTCCGCAGTTCCCAGGACCACCTGAGGGCGCTCGTCGAACCTCTGTCTCCCGAACAGGTGGAGGCATCGTCGCGCGCCCGTGAATGGACCATCGCCCAGGTCATGTCGCACCTGGGGAGCCAGGCCGAGATCTTCGGTGCCATCCTCGATGCGGCACTCGAACACCGCCCGCTACCGGGCCCGGACGCCTTTCCCCCGGTCTGGGACGCCTGGAACGCGCGTGGCGTCGTGGATCAGGCGGCCGACAGCCTGGCCGTCAACGAGAGTTTCGTCCGTCGGGTGGAGGGCCTCTCCGATGCGCAGCTCGGTACCCTCCACTTCGCGATGTTCGGAATGGAGTTCGACGCTGTCGGTTTCCTGCAGATGCGGTTGAGCGAGCATGCCGTGCACACGTGGGACGTCGCCGCCTCGCTCGACCCGAGCGCACAGGTCTCGACTGGTGCCGTCGCGCTCCTGGTCGACACCCTTCCCGATTTGGCGCGCCGGGTCGGGACACCGCAGGGCGCATCCATCCGGCTCCGGATCACGACCACCGATCCCGTCCGCCAGCTCCTGTTGGTGGTCGACGACGAGGTGCGCATCGAACGGTCGGACGGGGGGTCGGCCGACGGCCTGCTCCGGCTGCCAGCCGAGGCGCTGCTGCGGCTCGTCTACGGGAGGCTCGACGACGAGCACACGCCGCCGATCGAGTTCGCCGCCGACGGGATGACCCTGGACACGCTCCGCTCCGTCTTTCCCGGCGTCTGACGACTGGGCGTGCCATCGTCCCCACGTGTAAGGATGCGTCGCAGTCTCCGATGGGGTGAGTGGGAGTCCGGTCCGCAGGGGTGCGATGCGATCTCGGTACAGGAGAGCTTTCTTCGGCACCCTCTGCGCGGCGGTGCTTCTGGCCCTGGTCTCACCGCGCTCTGACGCGTCGCCGGACGGCGGCCCCACCGCCGTACGCGTGGCCGGGACCGGCGCCATGGGGTACACGGGCGACGGCGGGCAGTCCCTGCGGGCCGCACTGGCGTCGCCCTCGGGGATCGCGGTCGACGGGGCCGGCGATGTCGCCGTCGCCGACACCGGGAACTGCCGGGTCCGGGTGATCGCATCCCGGACAACGTCGCACTTCGGCATGACCATGAGGGCGCGTCACATCTACACGGTGGCCGGAACGGGTTGCGGTCGACACGGTTCGAGGCGCCCGTCCTCGACGACATTGGTCGATCCGACCGGCGTGGCCTTCGACGGCGCGGGCGATCTCCTGATCGCCGACGCCTCCGGGAACCGGATCCTCGAGCTTCCGAACGCGTCCGGTCGGGACTTCGGGACGTCGGTCAGAGCCGGGCGCCTGGCGTCGGTGGCGGGGACCGGGGTGGCGGGCACGACCGCCGGCGCCCGGCCGGCGCGGTCCTCGAGGCTGGACAACCCGAGGGGCATCGCCGTCGATGCCGCCGGTGATCTGTACATCGCCGACACGGCTGCCTGCCAGGTCGACGAGGTGCCCGCCCACAACCAGACGCGCCTCGGGGTCCCGCTGGCGGTCGGCCACATCTACCCGGTGACCGGTACCGGGGTGTGCGGCAGCGGCGGGGACGGTGGGCGCGCCGGCGCGGCCCAGCTGTCGTCGCCGTCGGCCGTCACCGTCGACGGCGGCGGCGACCTCCTCATCGCCGACGAGGGCAACAGTTCCGTCCGGGAGGTCCCGGCGACCACGGGGACGTTCTACGGGGTGGCCATCGCCGCCGGTGACATCGGCACCGTGACCGGGCAGGACATGCATACCGAGTACCTGAACGACGGGTTCGGAGCCAGCGGACCGGTGTCGGACGTGAACTACCCGAGCGGTCTCGCCGTCGACGCCGCCGGCGACCTCTTCATCGCCGACAGCTACGACCGGTGCATCCGCGACGTCCCCGCCCGTGACGGCCTCCTCTTCGGCCGCCCCGAGAACGCCGGTGACCTGTACACCGTGGCCGGGATGCTGGCCGTGGGTGGCGCCGCCGCCGGCGACGGCACGCGCTGGATCTTGACGCGTGTCGGCTACCCCTACGGTGTCGCGGTCGGACCCGGAGGGGCGCTGTACTTCAGCGATCAGGGCGCCAACACCGTCCGCAGGATCACGAGCCCGTGACGGCGAGGGTCTGACACCCGTGGCGCCGCACCGATCGGACCGCCGGACCTTCCTGGCCAACGGCGCCCGGGCCTCCGCCGCTGTCGCCGTGGGCTCGCTGCCGGTGGCGGGCCCGGGGTCGACGCCGCTGCCGTTCCACGTGGCCGACACGTCCGGGTCCGGTTCCGCCCCGGGTGCAGCGGCCGGTCCACCGACGAGGTTGACCCTCAACGGCGTCGAAAACCCCGTGGGGGTCGACCCCGACGACGTCCACTTCGCGTGGGGGCTCGATGATCCCCGCCGCAGTGCCCGACAGGGCGCCTACCGCATCGTTGTGTCCACCCCGGAGCGCGGCCGTGCGCCGCGCACCGTCTGGGACAGTGGTCAGGTGACATCGGCCCGGCAGGCGTTCGTCGGCTACGGCGGCCGCCGACTCGCCGCCGACACGGAGTACCGGTGGCGCGTGTCCACCCGTGACGGCGGGTCGACATGGAGTCCGTTCTCCGAGCCGGCCCCGTTCGTCACCGGTCTGCGGGCGGGGGACTGGGGATCGCTGTGGTTGCAGCCGGCCGCCTCGGATCCTCAACCGGACAGGCACACGTACCTGCGGACGCACCGCATGTTGCCCTACAAGTCGATCGAGCGGGCCACCGCGTTCGTCGCCGCGGCCCACAAGTACCAGCTGTGGGTGAACGGCACAGAGGTCGATACGGGACCGAGCTTCTCCTACCCCGACGAGCAGTACTACCAGGCCACCGACGTCACCGGCCATCTGCGCCCGGGACACTGGAACGCGGTGGGCGTCCTGCACCATTGGTACGGTGCCGGCCAAGGCCGACCCGAGTCCGCCCCGGGTCTGCTCGTCCACCTCGCCGTCCACTTCACCGACGGCACCCGCGAGGTCGTCTCCTCGGACCGTTCCTGGCGCGAGCACCCAGGGGAGTGGCTACCGGGCGGCTATCGCAACACCGACGGCGCCGACTTCGTCGAGAACATCGACGGACGCGCCACCCCCGTCGGATGGGCCGAGGGGGACTTCGACGACCGCCATTGGACCAGTCCCGCCGTCCTCGGTCCCGTGGGAACGGCGCCGTTCAGCCGTCTCGTCGCCCTGCGGACCCGGATCATCGAGCACCCGGTCGTGCCGGTGTCGGTCCGGACACTCTCCACCGGGGCGGTGGTGGTGGACTTCGGAAAGATCTACCCGGCTCGGCCCGTGGTGAACTTCCTTCATGGCGTGAGCGGCCGGACGGTCCCTATGCACGTCGGGTATCTGCTCGACTCCGACGGCCACGTCTCGACCGTCCACGGGACGCAGGGGACTGATCTGAGCTTCACCTACATCCAACGCGACGGTGCCCAGGCGTTCCGGCCGTACACGTACCTCGGGTTCCGCTATCTCCAGATCGACCAACCCGGTGAGCACCTCGGGCACTCCCAGATCACGGCCATGGCCCGACACGCGGCCATGCCGAATGTATCGCCCGCCACCTTCGTGTCGACGACCCCGATGCTGAACCGGGTATGGGATCTGACCAATCGTTCGGCCCTGTACACGTCCCAGGAGCAGTTCATCGACACCCCGACACGAGAAAAGGGTCCGTTCCTGTGGGACGGGTCCAACGAGTCCCAGGTGGCCATGCGCGCATTCGGCGAGCAGAACCTCACCTGGCAGGCCCTACGGGACTTCTCGCGGTCGCAGAAGCGCTACTGGCCCGACGGGCGGGTGAATGCCGTCTATCCGAACGGGGACGGGGCACGGGACTTCCCCACCTTCACCGAGATGTATCCCGAGTGGGTGTGGCAGTACTACCTCAACACCGGGGATCTCGACACCGTCGCATCGCTTCTGCCCACCCTCGAGAACATCTCGGACTACCTGTACCGCAGCGTCGACGCCGCCACGGGACTCATCAGCGGTCTCGCACTCGGAAGCAACGGCGACCCCATCTACGGCTACGACCTCGCCACGTCCGCCGACACCACCATCAACGTCATGGGCGTGAACGCCTTCAACCGGATCGGTCAGATCGCCGAGCTCCTGGGTGATCCCGCGCAGGGTGCGGTCCAAGCGGGTCGCCGGGCCGGTCTGGTGGCGGCGGTGAATTCCCGTCTCGTGCGGGCGGACGGGGTCTACGTGGACGGGCTGCACCCCGACGGGACGCTCAGCCCCCACGCCTCGCAACAGGTCAACGCGGCGGCCCTTGCCTACGGGGTCGTCCCGGCGGCGCGGGTGAAGACGGTGGGGGCCTACATCGCCGGTCTCGGCATCTCCGTGAGCCCCGACCACGGTCTCGAGCTCCTGCGGGGCCTGCACGCCGCGGGCCTCGATCAGGATCTGGTCGACATCCTCACGAACACCGGGATCCCGGGCTGGGCGCACACCGTGGCCGCCGGGGGGACGTTCACGTGGGAGACCTGGGTCCCGAGCGACGACATCGGCGACGGAATGTCCCACGGGTGGGGCTCCTGCGCGCTGGTGGCCATGCAGGAGGTCCTGCTCGGCGTGACGCCCCTGCCCCCGGCCGCTCCCGACGGGACCCCGGTGCTCGACGTCACGCCCCCGCCCGGCACGCTGACCGTGTCCGGGGAGGTCCCCACGGTCGCGGGAACGGTATCCGTCCGATGGCACCGGGCGGGAAAGGTGGCCGAGCTCGATCTCGTCCTCCCACCGAACGTGTCCGCCCATGTGCACATGCCGGGGACGAGGGCCGAGGACATCACCGAGGGGGGCCGGCGTCTGTCCCCGGTTGCCGCCGTGGCCGATCCGGGCACGGGTCGGGTGACCATCCCCGTGCCCGCCGGTAGCTTCAGCTTCCGGTCGACGGGAGCCTGAGCCCACGCCTCCGGGGATCGTTTCCGGCCCCCGCCGGTGGGCGATCCGGGCGTCTCGTTCCGGGGCGGATTCCCGCCCGCCCGCTTCACTTCAGGCACGAGGGTGCCGAAGTAGGAGCTGTGGGTTGGACCACAGCCGCTCCGGCGCCCTTCGAGGGCGCTTATAGTGGTTGAGCTGCTACTTGGAGTGAGAAATTGCCTGTCGATCGAGGTGGAGACGAACGGCGCCCGGCGGGGCGACCTTTCTCGACGTCCCCACGGCAGCGGGCGATCCGAACCCGCGCCCTAGTCGTCCGGGGGCACCGGCGGAGGTCAATCGTCTCGCCGCCTGGATCCCGGTCCCTGTCGGGACAGAGCGGGTTCTCGCTCCTCGAGGTCATCCTCGCCATCACCATCTTGTTGACCGTCCTCATATCGGTGTCGTCGCTGCTGCAGACGGAGTTCAAGGTGGGTGCCAACGCCCGCTTCGAACAGCAGGCGACGGAGATCGCCTCCAGCACCCTCGACAACCAGATGGCGACCGGGTCTGCGACCCTCCTGACCGAAACGGGCGACAGCTCCCTTCCGTCGGTGACGAGCAGCGGCCAGACCTACCTCCTCGAGAGGGAGGTGGCCCCGTTCGATCCCGGCAATACGCAGTGCGTCTCACCGACGAGCGACCCCGGAGCCATGTTGAAGGTCTCCATCTGGGCGACGTGGACGGATCAGGCGGCCGGAGCCACGTGGTGGTTGGCCGGCTCGTCGGGCGCCACCGGTCAGGTGGTGGAGGAGACGAGCCTGGTGGCCGTGCCGGCGGCGGTCGTCAATCCGAGCCTGGGTTCGATCCTCGTCACCATCCAGGGTGCATCCGGTCAAGCCGTCTCGGACCTCACCGTGACGGCCACGCCGTCGACGGGTAGCCCCCAGACGGTGACGACCACGGCGGGTGGATGCGCGCTGTTCGCCAACATTGCGGCGACCGTCTCGGGCACACCCACCTGGACGATCTCGTTCGGAACGCTGTCCGGGTACATCACCGAGCAGGAGCTGTCCACGCTGCCCACGCAAGCATCCCTCTCGGTCACGGCCGGTGCCACCACGTCGCTGTACTTCGAGGCGACGGTCAGCCCCTATGACGCCTACGACCGGGCGGCCACCGTCAACCCGGTGTACGCCGTCCCGGTGGCCTACGGGTACCACCCGATCGCCCCGACCAATATCGGCACTCTGCCGCTGTCGCTCTACAGCGCCAATCTGCAGGTGAACCCCTACGTGTCGGCGTCACCCGCTCAGGTCTTCCCCATGCCCAACGTGCCCAGCTACTACGTGGTGGCGGGATCGTGCGGCGCCGAGAGCGCCCCGCGGGGCAGCACCCTCGACGGCCAGCCGGTCACGGTGTCGGCCGGTGGCACGGCCTCGCCCACCATGAATCTCGTCCCCGTCCAGATCTTCGTCAACCATGCCGGGACGCTCGTGTCGGGCTACGCGGTCACCGCCTCGGTGTCGAACGCGGCGGGCACCGGCGCCGATCCCAATTGCCCCACGAGCGGCGTGGGGGTCGTCACCCCCCTGCAGCTGGGCAGCACCAAAGCGGCGTGGACGAGCTTCACCCACAACAGGAAGAGGCATCACGCCGGCGCCATCCTCGTCTCCACGTGCTCCTCCAACTGCGCCACGGCCACGGCGCTCACGTCCAACCTGAACCCCAGCACGGCCGGTGCGAACGTCACCTTCACGGCCACGGTGACCTGTTCCCCCACGGCGTGTGCCGCCTCACCCAACCCGGGCCCGCCGACGGCGGGAACCGTCCAGTTCAAGGACAACGGCGTGGCCCTCGGATCGCCGGTGAATATCAACGGGTCGGGCGTGGCCACCTACTCGACGACCACGCTGGCGGTGGGGACCCATCCCATCACCGCCGTCTACAGCGGGTCGGGAACCAAGTGGGCGCTGTCCACGTCGTCGACCGTGTCGCAGGTCGTGAACGGGGCACCGACGACCACCGCCCTGGCGGCCGTCCCCAACCCCAACGCCTACGGGACGTCCGCCACCCTCACGGCCACCGTCACCTGCTCCGCCTCCGGGTGTGGCACGCCCACGGGGACCGTCACCTTCACCAACGGGGGAGTCAACATCACCGGGTGCGTCGGCGTGACGGTCACCGCCGGCGTCGCCACCTGCACGCTGTCGGGGTTGAACGGCGGGAGCTACAGCGTGGCCGCCGTCTACACGCCGACCACCAACTACAAGACGTCGACGTCGTCGACGGTGACCCAGCAGGTGGTCGCCGCCAGCACCACGACGGTGCTCACGTCCAGCTCGAGCCCCAACAGCCCGTCCGGCTCGTCTCTGACCTTCACGGCCACGGTCACAGCCGCCTCCGGTGGTCCCGCCGTGGGGAACGTGGCCTTCAAGGACGGTGCCACGACGCTCGCCACGGTGGCTGTCAACGGATCCGGCGTGGCCACCTACACCACCTCGACCCTGGCGGTCGGGACACATTCCGTGAGCGCGGTGTTCACCGCCACCAACCCGAGCAATTTCGGTCCGTCGACGGGCACGTTGATCCAGGGCATCGACGCCGCCTTCACCCTCAGCGGCCTGCCCTACGGGGTCTGGCTCCTGAGCGCCACGAACGGTACCTTCAGCTCCACCGGCGAACCCCCCATCGTCCTCACGGTGACCGCCTCGGGCATCTCCATCAACGGCGGCGCGGTGCAGGCGGCCGGTAGTGCCGGGGCCGTCGTCACCATGCTGGTCCAATGACGAGACGACCGCGCCGATCGGACGAGGCGGGCATGACCCTGGTGGAAGTCCTCATCTCGGCCTTGCTCTTCTCCATCGTCATCGTGACCGTGGACGCGTCGGTCACCGTGGTGCAGTCGCACCAGGTCCAGGTGAGCGACCGTACCCAGGCTCTCGACTACATCCAGACGGCTCAGCAGGCCATCACCCACGACATTCACGCCGCCACGACGACGTGGACGACCCCGGCGGTACCGACCTCGATGCCGGGCTCGCCCATCACGGGGACCACCCTCGCCTTCGCGGCATCACTCGGCGGTGCCACGCCGTCGATCAACATCTCGCTCAACACGTCGACGCACGTCCTCACGGTCACCTGCACCGGTGTCGGCTGTTCTCCTAGCGCCGGGGCCGGAACCGTCGTCACCCAGGCGCAGATCGCCAACGTCGACTCGTCGAGTCTGTTCACGTTGACGACGAAGGAGGTCTCCATCACCGCCAACTCGGTGACGACCAATGCCTTCTTCTTCACGACAGTGTCGTCCAGCGTGATCGTGGACACCCCCAAGGTCGGAGCCCACAACGCCTACCAGACCACATTGGCGGACCCCAACATCGTGGCCAATAACGTCGAATTCGCCTGCCAGTCCGCACTCGGATCGACAGGGGCGTCGGGATCATGTTGACTCTCGTCGCTCACCGGTTGCGTCGCCTCATCGCCGGGCGCGCTCACGAGGGTGGTCAAGCACTGCTGTTCGTGCTCATCGCGGTGGCGCTGCTCGCCTCCATCCCACTCGTCATCGCCACGACCACCGTCGACCAGTTGCCCCAGACCACGCGCAACTTGAACTACGAGGCGGCCTACGAGGCGGCCCAAGCGGGCCTGAACGACTATCTCCAGCACCTCGACGCCAACGAGGCGTACGGGATCTACTGCAAGACCTGCGCGCAAGGCACGAACGGGAACGCCGCCTTCACGGGCTGGGTACAGGCGTCCACGTCGCCCGCCGAGTCCTACTCCTACGCGCCGACGGACACCAACGGGCTGATCGCTCTCAAGGTGAGCGGCAAGGCGGGGACCGGCAACACCGCCGTGGTCCGGACCTTCAGCTACAACGTCAAGCCGGCGACCAGTCTGAACGACGTCTATTGGAGCAACTACGAGACCCGCGACCCGGCCATCGGCGCCCTGTGGCCGGGGGTGCCGGCCGGGTATCAGGACTGCGACGTGCACTACGACCAGCTCGACTACCACTACGGCGACGCCTACGCCCCGCAGTACGGTCCGCCGGAAAGCGCGTGCGAGGTGAGCTTCCAGACCGGCGACGTGTTGAACGGCCCCATCTTCTCCAACGACACGTTCCGCATGTGCGGGACGCCGACCTTCGACTCGGCGGTGCAGAGCGGGAACATCTGGAACACGGCGTCCAACGCCGGCCCTGCCTATGCCGGGATCCTGGTGCCCTCCAACGGCTGCGGCGGAAACAACCCGGCCTTCAACGGCCCCGCTCCGATGAAGGTCAGCAACCAGACTCCCCGGAGCGCGTCGGACGACCTGACTCCGGCCCGGAATTTCGGCTGCTTCATCACCGGCGGGACCGCCCCCAGCTCGCTCACCCCGACGAACGTCACCATGACTCTCAGTGTCTCGGGATCGACAACGAAGGTGACGTGGAGCGGATCGGGCGGGACCATCGTCGACAACGCCGGCACCAATGCGAACAGCTGCACCAGCCCCATCACGGTGAGCAGCCTGTCCGCAGGTCTCATCTTCGTGAACGGCAACGTCACCATCAGCGGGCAGATGACCGGCGGACTCGACGTGGTCACCTGTAGTACCACAGTCGACACGGGTGCCTGCAACAGCACGACGACGTCCAACATCATCATCTCCGGTGCCCTCACCTATCCGACCGCCAACAAGGTTCTGGCGAGCGGCCAACCGACGAGCGACAGCCATGACGCTCTCGGGCTGATCGCGGCGAACTCCGTGGAGGTTGCGACGACGAGCACCGTGGAGATCGACGCCGCCATCCTGGCCCTGAAGGACTCCTTCTACGTCAACAACTGGTTCGGTGGGTCGAGCTACGGGACGTTGAACGTCTTCGGATCGATCGCCCAGAATTTCCGGGGACCGGTGGGACAGTCAGGGGGGATCGGATACGTGAAGAACTACAATTACGACACGTCCCTCCAGACCCTCTTCCCCCCGTACTTCATCCCCCCGGACGGGGCGACCTGGAGCCCATCGGCCTACGAGGAGTGTGCCGGGGGGAGCGCCCATTCGGTGCAGAACACCCCCAGCTGTTGACCGAGCGGCGCCGGCATCTGAGCCGACCCGGTCAACGCGTCGCCATGCGCCGGACGCGGATCTCCTATGGGCCCCATCGGAGTCAAGTCGGAGACCTGTGGGTACCCGCCGATGTCGCCGGCGACTTACCGATCGTGGTTCTGATCCACGGAGGGTTCTGGCGGGCCCAGTACACGAGGGCCCTCATGACCAGGATGGCCCGCGCCGTCGTGCAGAAGGGCTGGGCCGCGTGGAACATTGAATACCGCCGTATCGGATTCCTGGGCGGGGACGGCGGGTGGCCGCAGACGTTCGAGGATGTCGCCGCCGCTGTCGATCACATCGCCTCGTTTCCCGGCATCGACGTCGACCGGGTGGTCACCTGTGGACATTCCGCGGGGGGAACCCTCGCCCTGTGGGCGGCCGGCCGTCACCGCCTCCCCGACGACGCCCCGGGATCATCTGTGACGGTCGCCGTCCGTGGCGCTCTGTCGTTGTCCGGGATCTCGGACCTCGCCGCCGCTCTGGCGTCAGGCGTGGGCGGCGATGCGGTGGGGAGGCTTCTGCTCACCGGCCGGTGTTCGACACCGGAGCGGCTATGCAAGGCCTCGCCTGTCGCCCTGTTACCGCTCGGCGTGCCCCAGACCCTCTTCCACGGCCTCCGCGACACCGTCGTGCCTCCGTCCATGAGCGAGCGGTACGTGGCCCGGGCCCGGGAGACGGGGGATGACGCCCTGTACGTCCCGCTTCCGGGAATCGGCCACCGGGAGATGATCGATCCCCGCGGCACCGTGTGGGACGCCGTCGCGGCGCACCTCGGGGCCGTCCTTGTCGACTGAGGTCGGCCACGGCGGGCGTCCACTGGAGCAGCACCTCGAGGGAATTCGGCCGGAGTTGTTGGGTCGTTGTCGCTCACGACCGTCGGGCCTTCTGACGATGACCAGATGGTGAGGTCGCGACTGTCGTCGGACACGATGTGGCGTGGCTGGGCGACGCCGGGCGGGAGCGCGAACAGGCCGGTCAAGAGCACGCGCCTGGCCTCGGAGGCTCAGGTGAAGAGCCGCCTCTTCCCGAAGACACGGTCGTGGTTCGCCTTGGGGGCACCGCTCGAACTGCTCAGCCCGCTGTCGGTCCTGCGCATCCTGTATGCCCTGTTGCTGGTGGCGTGGCCCGTCACAGCCGGCATGGTGGGGACGACCGGAACCCACGGGTTCGTCGCCGTCTCGACGGTCGAATTGGTCACCGGCACCGTGTGGGTCGTCCTTCTTCGGATCCGGAACATCGGCGTGCGCTGGTGCCGCGTCCTCATGGCCCTGGTCGCATTCGAGGCCGTCGTCCTGGTGGCCTCGGGAATCGGCACACTCGCCTCGTTCGGATACATGCTGATGCTGGTCCCCATAGCTGTGGCTCCGGCGCTGTTCCTGTCGTTGCGGGCGGTCCTCGTCCAGCAATTCGTCGTCGGTGGCGTCCTCTGGGTGGCGACCGCACCCCGGTGGGGACTCGGCCGGTCGGCCGTCGTCGTCGCCTTCGAGGTCGTGGGGGCGTTGTCGGTGTCGTTGACCATCATCCTGCTCACCCGCACCGTCCAGCGCCGCGGCGGTGTCGACACCGACACGGGCCTTCCCAACGGATTCGGCCTCGCCGACCGTGTGGCGGGGCGCGGGACCACCGAGGCACTCGTCGTTGCTTCGGTGTTCCTGAAGGGAATCGGCGATGCCCGCGAGGCCCTCGGCTACCACGTCGGCACGGAACTGTTGCGGCGGGCGGTGGAGAACCTGGGTCAGGTCCTACCTGCCGCCGCCGACATCGGCCGCGTGGACGGTGACGAACTGGTCGTGATCAACCGGCTCGGCACCGCGGGACCGAACCGGGCCGAGGCGGACGCACAGGCGCAGGTGCTCGCCGAAACCCTCCGAGAAGCGATCACCGCCGGGCGCTATCTCGTCGACGACATCGAGGTCTCGCTGCGGGCGAACGTGGGACTGGCCGTCGCCCCGTGGGACGGCGACGACGTTCCCGAGCTCATCCGGAGAGCGACTCTGAGCGCTCGCAAGGCCGCCGCCCAGGGGCGGGGCCATGTGACCTGGTCGGGCGACGAGGGCGCCCTGACGGCCAGTGACCTCGCCCTTCTGGCCCAACTCCGTCTGGCCTCCGAGCGCGGTGAGCTGTCCCTCGCGTACCAGCCGCAGGTGGAGGTCCGCTCGATGCGGATCGTGTCGGCCGAGGCACTTTTGCGCTGGGGCAGCGTGACCCTCGGTTCGGTTCCGCCCGGCATGTTCGTCCCCTTGGCCGAGCGAACGGGACTCATCGACAGGCTCACCGACTGGGTGATGGGCGAAGCGCTCGACGCCCAGGTCCGCTGGCGCCGAGCGGGCCTCCACATCCCCGTGTCCGTGAACCTGTCGGCCACGTCGCTCACGGTTCCCGATCTGGCCCAGTGGATCCTCTCCGAGCTCGACGTGCGTCACCTCCCGCCGTCCAGCCTGACCGTCGAGGTGACGGAGACGGCTGCCATCGATCTCCTCCAGGCCGTCGACCTGCTCCGACCGTTGCACGACCGGGGCGTCCGGGTCTCCATCGATGACTTCGGTACGGGCTACACGTCGCTCTCTGCCCTGCCCGACCTGCCTCTTGACGAGCTGAAGGTCGACCAGCGTTTCGTCCTCCGATCGTCGTCCTCTGCGGCCGACGAGACGATCGTGCGGACCGTCAGGGAGTTGGCTCACCGCCTGGGTCTCGTCGCCGTCGCCGAGGGAGTCGAGAACCTCGAGCTGTTCGAACGGATGGTGGCGCTCGACTTCGACGTCCTCCAGGGCTACCACCTGGCGAAGCCGTTGACCGAGGACGATCTCGTCGCCGCTGTCATGGATCAAGAGATCGGTCTGCACCGCGATCAGGCGACACGGCGATCGCCGGTACCGCCCGCATCCGTCGGCGGCCACGGTCCCTCCCTGCTCCCCACCCGGCCCATGAACTACATGTGAACTCCGTTGCCGATCCTTGACCCGGTCCAACGCACCCGAGATACTGATGATGAAAAACCAGTGGATTACTAGAGATAGCTCCTTCACTCGCCGACTGCCATTTGGAGCCGCCGTCATGACAGAGCAGGTCGTCCACGAAGGATCCTGCCCCGGTGCGAGCGCCCGCGCCTGAGGACCGGTCGTGGCCCTTCCTGATTTCTTCGTCGTCGGTGCGCCCAAGGCCGGCACCACCGCCCTGCACCGGGCGCTGGCGCGGCATCCGCAACTCTTCATGTCACCGGTGAAGGAGCCCAAGTTCTTTCTGTGCGAGGGGCCGCCGCCGAACCAGGGGGGACCCGGAGACGCGCACAGCTACCGCGAGTGGATCTGGCAGCCGGCCGAGTACGAGCGGCTCTTCTCCGGCGCGCCCGCCGGCGCCCTGCGCGGCGAGTCGACGCCGTTCTACCTGGCCGACCGGCGCGCCCTGGAACGGATCCACATGAGCGTCCCCGGTGCCCGCCTCATCGCCATCCTGCGTGACCCGGTGGATCGCGCCTACTCCAATTGGGCCCATCTGTGGGCTGACGGCCTCGAGACGGTCGACACCTTCATGGCCGCCTGCGCTGAGGAACCGAGGCGTATCGAGGCGGGGTGGGCCCCTTTCTGGCGCTATCTGGAGACCGGCCTCTATGGTCGCCAGCTCGCCGATCTCTACTCGGTCTTCCCCAGGGAGCAGGTCCTCGTCCTCCGCTACAAATGGCTGGTGGAGGAGCCCGGTCGCACCCTCGACGCCGTCTGTCGTTTCCTGGGCGTCGACGAAGGCGTCCTCGACGAGGCCCCCGCTCTCAATGTGGGTACCTACGTCCCACCGACGCCGACGACGCGCCTTCTCCAGGGTGCGATGCGCGGCGGTGCCGCCGTTGGTCGTCTCTTCCCTCCGCAGGTGTGGCGCAAGGCCAGCATCCCGTTGCTGTGGTTGATTCAGCGGACACCGCAGCACCGGCCCGAGCTCCCGCCCCACGACCGGGCCCGCCTCATCAGCTACTTCGCCGACGACATCGCCCTGGTCGAGGAGCTGACCGGATGGGACCTCGCCCAGTGGCGGACCTATCGCGAGGGCGGGACGTACTCGGTGCGCAGGTCGTGGGCCCCGTCGAGGCGGCTCGCCTCGTAGTAGAGACGGACGCCCCCGTCGGGAAGCCGGACGGCGGACAGGTAGCGCAGCGAGCCGCTGCCCCAGGGCGACACGGCCACCGGACCCGGCTGGGCCACGAGCCGGCCCGGGGAGGTGCCCACGGCCACCCCCGTCCGCTCCTCGGCGTTCTCCTCGGCGCTGGCCCGACCGTCGTAGTACGCGTACCACCGACCGTCGTCGACCATCACATGGCTGACCCGCGCGCCGCGCGCGTCCCAGCTCCCCGGCGTCGGACCGAGAGCGGTGTCGTGGAGATCCCAGTCGATCCCGTCCGTACTGGTCCCGTAGCGCGTCCACATCCGATCGGTGTGATCTGGCTGGTCCAGGGGGTGGCAGCACAGCCACATGTGCCACTGGCCGTCGTGCCATAAGATGACGGGGTCCTTCACCCCGGTGTGCTCGTCTCCAGGGAGGACCGTCCGAGCAGAACGGGCATCGAATCCGGTCGGGTCCGATGCTTCGAGGACATCGACCCTCCAGTGGAAGGTCCCCGGTGTGGCGCAACTCACATAGAGGCGCCACCCGCCGCCGGGCACCGCCACCAGGGCGGGACGCTCGAGCGACTCACAGTCGAAGTCCCGGCGGTCGAGTTCCACGAGCGTCTCGAATCGTTCACCGTCCTCGGACCGGGCCATGACGTTGGCGAATCCCCGGCCCTCCCCGAATGGACGTCGGAAGCGGTAGCCCAGGTAGATGGCCCCGTCCTGCCCGAGGACGGCGCTCGGCCCCCCGGCCCAGTGGCCGGGGCCGCTCCCGAGAGGTTCCTGGACCACAGTGGCCCCGGCCGCGTCAGGCACCGGGACCAGGTCCGTCTCCTCGGTATTTATGTCCAATCTGTCATCGACCTCGTGGGTACGGGAGGTAGGCTCGGAACAGTGCCTCCGTCAACTTAGATGGCTCCGACCACAAGTCGGTGCTTCTCGGCGACACCCGGGTGGACAGGACCGGCTGCCTCGGAGATTCCGTCTAGAGGAACTCACAGGCGGGGCAAAGCGAATCCTCAGGAAATGTCGGTGTACTGAGGAGCAGATGATCGCACCAGTGCTCACGAATTCCTGAGGAGATCCATGGACACCCCCGACGCCTCCACCCCGGTTCCCGACGCACCGGACTGGAACGCTGCCCCGCAGTCGACCACCCCGCCACGTCCGGCCGGCGACCAGGGCCCCGAGCCGGCCGCCCCTATCGCCCTCGGCCCCGCCCCGGGCAGTTGGTCTCCTCCTCTTCCTCCTCCTCCGGCGCCGCCCTCGGGTCCGGCCGTGTCGGGCGCCGACGCCTCGGCGTGGGGACCGATCTCCACGCCCTACGGCCTCGCCTGGGGACCCCTCCCGATCTCCGGGGCTCCCACGCCTCGTCGCCACCCGCGCCTGATCCCGGCCATCTGCCTGGCCGTCGTCATCTCCCTGCTCGCGGGAGTGGGCGTGGGGTACGGGCTCCGTCGACCGGCGAGTCCGACCACGAATGTCGCCGCCAACGGCTTCACACCATCAGGTGGTGGCCGGGGGTCGTTCACGACCCCCCCGGGCGGGAATTCGGGATCGACGAATCCGACGTCGGGTGGGTCTGTCCCGTCCTCGGTCGCCTCCGCCGTCGATCCGGCACTCGTCGACATCAACGTGTCGCTGAGCTATCAACAGGAGTCGGCCGCGGGAACGGGCCAGGTCCTCACGTCGTCGGGAGAGGTGCTCACCAACAACCACGTCATCGACGGCGCCACCAGCATCTCGGCCATCGACATCGGCAACGGGCGCACCTACACGGCCACCGTCGTCGGTTACGACCGGACCGGCGATCTCGCCGTCCTCCAGCTCCACGGCGCGTCGGGCCTGAAGACCGTCTCCATCGGTGACTCGTCGAAGGTGGCGGTCGGGGAGCCCATCGAAGCCATCGGTAATGCCGGTGGTGTCGGCGGCGCCCCTAGCGTGGCCGAAGGAACGGTGACGACCCTCAACCAGGCGATCACCGCCAGCGACAACGACGGCAGCAACCCCGAGCAGCTGACGGGACTGATCGAGGTGAATGCCAACGTCCAGCCCGGAGACTCCGGTGGGCCGCTCGTGAACAGCGCCGGTGACGTCATCGGCATCGACACGGCGGCATCGGCGTCACCGTCTTTGTCCGCCTCGGGGGACGGCTACGCCATCCCGATCAACCAGGCGATGTCCATCGCCCGGCAGATCGAGGCGGGCAAGAGCTCGTCCACCGTGCATGTCGGCCCCACCGCCTTCCTCGGGGTGGTGGTCGAGCCGGCCTCCGGCGGAGGTTTCGGCTCCGTGTCCGGCGCCGCGGTGGCCCAGGTGGCCTCCGGATCCCCGGCCCAGGCGGCCGGTCTGGCGCAAGGCGATGTCATCACGTCGGCGGCCGGCCAGACGGTGAACACCCCTGCCTCGCTTTCGGTCATCATCGCCAGCCACGTCCCGGGAGATGCGATTCCGGTGGTATGGCTGGACGCCGCTGGCAATCAACACACCGCCACCGTGCATCTCGCCAGCGGACCCGCAACCTGACCCGATGACGGCTGTTCCCACCGGGACCGCCGGTGGGAGCGGAGGCCGGTGTAGGCCACGCCGACCCGGCCGGTGGGACGCCCTACCATGGGCCCGCTCCGGGGGGGACGGAACGGGACGAGGGCGGTTATCCATGGCGGACTACAAGGTGGTCTGCGTCGAGCGCAAGCCGGCGGCCGGCCATCATCACATCATCGGGGTCGGAGTCGTCCGCGGCGGCCGGCCGCTCGAACACAAGACGGTCAAGGACGTTCGCCGAGCCATCAAGGCCAAGGAGCACACCTTCTACACGGTCGACGGTCCCACCGGCGAGAAGGTGCCCGTCATACGGCACAAGTGCTGTGGAGAGAAGACGATCTGTTCAGTCACCGACGGCACCAAGGCCGACAACCTGGCCGCACTCAGCTCCTGCAACCGGCTCACCTGGTACATGACCAGGTGAAGGCGACCGTCGTTCTCACTCCGCTCGACGCCGACCTGCCCGACACATACCGGCCCGACGAAACGACCGGACCCGCCGCACTCAACGCTGCCAGGGGCTCCACGACGCGCTGACCCACGCGCGTTGACCGCAAGCGGGACACTTCATGAGGCTGGTGTACCCGCGACCCGGACGCCACAGCCACCACGGCAGGTGGAGAACCAGGTACTTGAGGATGTCGACGTCGGTGTGCGTCCCGCATTTCGAACACGAAAGGCTGATCGGTCGGCCGTCGGGGTGGTCGCCCGACGGGTCGGCGACCTTCGTCGCCGTCGTGCGTGCTCGTGGCGGGCGTGCCGACTGTGGTCGGGGGGGCCGTCCCGCCCGGACGGGCCGCGGCGGCGCCGTCAACTGCGGTCGGGGTCGTCCGTTCGCCTTGGGTGCGTCGGTCGGTGCGCCGTCACCGGCGGCCGAGAACAGAGCGTGCCTTCCGGGCGGAACTCGCTTCTCCGGTCGACGGGGCCCTGCTTCGTGGCGCTGGGCCGGGGCCCAGAACAGAGCGCGCTTGCCGAGGGGGTCGGGGGGGTCAGCCACCGACAGCCACCCCACCGGGACGCCCCGTTCCGATCAGCCGACGAGGCATCGGTCGGCTTCGAGCTCACGGGCGAGGGCGCGGTAGGCCTCGGCGCCGGCCGACGACGGCGCGTGCTGGAGGATGCAGCGCCCGTACTCGGGCGCCTCGGCGAAGCGCACGGACTTCCGCACCGGTGGGTCGAGAACCTCCAACCCGTAGCGTTCCTTCACATCGGCGAGAACGATCCGTCCGTGGCTCGTCCGTTCGTCGTACAACGTGTTGATGATCCCACGGACCTTGAGATCCGCGTTGGCGAACATCCGCACGTCGTCGATCATCTCGAGCAACTGGCCGACCCCACGGTTGCACAGCGTCTCGCACTGCAGCGGTATGACGACCTCGTCGGCGGCGCAGAGGCCGTTGATCGCCAGGATTCCCAGTGACGGCGGACAATCGATGAGCATCACGTCGTACTGATCGTGGAGGCCCTTCAATGCGCGGCGCAGGACGTGTTCGCGTGCCGTCCGGGTCAGGAGATGAACTTCGGTGCTGGCCAGGTCGATGGTGGCGGGCAGGATGTGGAGACCGTCGATCCCGTCGACCACGTAGCGCACGTCCGCGGCCTTCATCGTTCGCACGAAGACGTCGTGAAGAGAGGCGGGGAGGACGCTCGGGTCGAGCCCCGTGGAGTACGTGAGGCAGGCCTGCGGGTCGAGGTCGATGAGCAGGACACGCCGGCCCGATTCCGCCCAGGCGAAACCCAGGGAGTGGACGGTCGTCGTCTTGGCGACTCCACCCTTTTGGTTCGCCACGGCCACCACACGAGCCACGCGCGGCAGTCTAGGCACGGCCCACCCTGACACACGCGTCATTCCGGTCGGTCCTCTCAGGTCACAGGTCCGACGGCGGACCGGTCCCGCCCGCCTCTCGGCCGACCGGTCCGGCCGACCTCTCACACGGTGGCCGGCGACCTGCCGCTCGATCTCCATCGACCACTGTCCGTGCGTCTGGCATCGCGTGCCCATGCCAACGACCGGCGTCCAGAACTTTTCTGCAATTCGCGGTCGATCCAGGCCCCCGGTGTGCGTCATCACTGTGATCCTTCACATCCGGACCCGGAAGAGACGAGGTTCTCATGAAGCCAGTGGTGGTCTGGAAGCACATCCATTCCGAGAGGGCGCTCATGGTGGAGACCCTGGCTGGTCTCTCTGATGACGCCTGGGCGACCCCGTCTCTCTGCCAAGGCTGGTCGGTCCAGGACACCACCGGGCACATCCTGGCCGCTGCCGAGCAGACGCCGGCGAACTTCTACAAGGAGCTGATCGCCGCCCGCTTCCGGTTCGACGTCTTCACCGATCGGGCCGCCCGCCGCCTCGCCGCCCTCGGGCCGTCGGTGCTGCTCGAACGCCTCCGGGCCCGGACCACCACCACGAACCACCCACCGGCCCCGGTCATGGCCATGCTGGGCGAGATCGTGGTCCACGGTGAGGACATCCGTCGCCCCCTGGGCATCGTCCACCAAGCGCCCGAAGAAGCCCTGGTCGCGGTAGCCGACTCGTACAAGAAGTCGAATCTCCTCCTCGGGGCCAAGAGGCGGATCGCCGGTCTGCGGCTCCGGGCCTCCGATGCCGACTGGACAACCGGCGACGGCCCCGAGGTCACCGGGCCTCTGGCAGCCCTGGTGCTCTCCATGACCGGACGCGAGGCCGTCCTCGGTGATCTCACCGGTGACGGCGTGGCGACGCTCGCGGCCAGGATGTAGCTCAGCCTCCGCTGGCGCCGATCTCGGTGGTGTCCCGGAGTTCTCTGAGGCGCCGGTCGAGGAAGCTGTGCTCAGCGGCGTTGTCGGTCCGGCGACGAGCGTCCCGGTAGGCCACGGCCGCCTCGTCGGGGCGCCCGGAGCGTCGAAGCAGATCGGCGCGGGTCGAGTGGAAGAGGTGGTAGTCGACCAGGGCGGCCGCCAACGCCGGTTCGTCGAGCAGGGCGAGACCCCGGTCCGGACCCTCGGCCATGGCCACGGCGACTGCCCGGTTGAGCCTCACGATCGGCGTCGGCTCCCACTCCAGGAGGCGGTCGTAGAGTTGCACGATCGTCGCCCAGTCGGTCCTCTCGGCGCGATCGGCGGCGGCATGGACGGCGGTGATGGCCGCCTTCACCTGATACGGACCGGGACGACCGAGCCGCTGGGCGCGGGCGAGCAGCTCCCGGCCTCTCGCCACCTGACCGGCGTCCCAGAGCCCACGGTCCTGCTCCTCGAGAGTGACAGGTCGTCCCCACGTGTCGCTGCGGGCGGTCCTCCGCGAGTCCTGGAAGAGGACCAAGGCGGCCAGTCCGAGAGGTTCCGGCTCCTCGGGAAGAAGGTCCACCAGCAGTCCCGCCAGGCGCACCCCCTCGTCGCACAGATCCACCCTGACCAATTCGGGCCCGCTCGATGCCAGGTACCCGGCGTTGAAGATCAGATAGACGACAGCCAGGACCGCACCCAGCCGCTCGTGAAACTCGTCGGGCGACGGCACCTTATAGGGGATGGCCGCGTGCCGGATCTTGCGCTTGGCCCGGACGATCCGCTGGGCCAGCGTGGCTCCGGGGACGAGGAAGGCCCGGGCCACCTCGTCGGTCGTGAGTCCACCGAGCGATCGCAGAGTCAGAGCCACCTGGGCGTCCAGAGAGAGTGCCGGATGGCAGCACGTGAAGATCAGCCGCAGGCGATCGTCGGCGATCGGTCCCGGGCCCTCGCCGGCGTCCCAGGCGATCGCCAGCTCGCCCCAGGCCCGGTGACGCCGCTCGGCGGAGGCGGCCCGACGCAGTCGGTCGACCGCCTTGCGCCGGGCGGTGGTGACGAGCCAGCCGGCCGGATTGCTCGGAACACCGGTGGCCGCCCAAGCGGTCGTTGCCGCCACAAAGGCGTCCTGGACGGCGTCCTCAGCCAGGTCGAAGTCCTTGACGACGGCGATGAGCCGGGCCAAGACCCGCCCGCGTTCGGTCCGGTAGACGACATCGAGCGCGTCGTCCACCGGACCGCTGCGGTGTGGTTCGGAGCGTTCCAGATCTACATCTCCGCCACGGGCCGTACCTCGACGGAGCCGAACTTGGCCGATGGCACCATCGCCGCCGCCGCCAGTGCCTGGTCGAGATCGTCGCACTCGATGATGTAGTACCCGGACATCCACTCCTTGGTCTCGGCGAAGGGTCCGTCCACGGTGAGAGTCTCGCCGTTGCGCACCCGCACCGTCGTGGCCGTGCTCGGGTCGTTGAGCGGGTCACCGGTGAAGGGCCGGCCGTGGGACGCCAGTTCCTCGCTGAATGCGGCGTAGCCGGCCATGAGCTCGTCCCATCCGGGGTCGCCAGGCACAGGGTGGAGCTCGGGGTCGTTGTGGATGATCAGCATGTAGCGCATCGTGTCCTCCATGGTCGTCTGCTGAGTAGGTCTCGTATGCCCAATTGACGTCGACCGACGGCCTCGATCGACATGATCCGAAGGAATTCTCGATCGGCCGGGGCGCCGCTCCTATCCGGGACCTACGAGCTCCGACTCTCGAGGCGACGGTAGAGACATTGCCCTCCCCCGGACGCGTGCAGTCTTCCGCCCGGCGACCACACCCTTGCCGTCCACCCGAAGAGCCCTCCCGTCGAGACCGGTGCGGCGCCCTCGCATAAGAGCCAGTCCTCACCGGTCGGAGGCTGGTGGAAGGCCACGTTCAAGTCGAGAGTGGGGGCGATGAAAGAGGGCTCTCTCCAGGCATGGCGCCGGTGCGCCGAGGGCCAACTGGGCAGGTCGACCAGGATCAGAGAGCGAGCCGCCTCCACCCAGGGATCTTCGAATGTCGCCCTGGGCCTGAAGCGCAACCATTCCTGCCAGCGCGCCGGGAGCGATTCACGCGGAGGCCACCTCGGCTCGAAATCGATCGGCTTGGCGTCGAGGTTGTTCCAGAACGGATAGGGCCGCTTGGCGTCGGGGGGCAACAGCTCGTCGATGTCCCGAAGATCGTCGGGTCCGGGAACCACGGGAGCCACGGTGTCATCGTGCTCCAGTCCGTCGACGTCGTTCGCGACGCTCCACAGCATTGCGTCCAGGACAGCGCGACCGTCCTGGGATACCTCGACCCGCTGCGCACTCGCGGTGCGTCCCCGCTTGCGTGTCTCGACGTGGATGTCGACCACTCCGAACCGAGCCGATCCCAGGTAGTGGCACGAAAAGGCGGCGGGTCGGGGATGTTCGCTCGACGCGCCGCCGGCCCGGAGTGCGCACGCAGCAACGTACCCACCCATCGGACCCCAGATCTCCCAGTCCTGACTGAGGGTCGCTTCGTACCGCCCCTCGCCACGGGGTCGGACGAAGGTGTCGACATCCAGATCTCCCATCGGGCAAGCGTGTCGCCCTGCGAGAAGTTTGGCAAACCGCTTGAGCCCGACTACGGGTTCGAGATCCCTACGATCGGCTGACTCAGGTGGATCCCTCCCAGCGAGCCCGAGAACGGTGCATTAAAGGTGAAGATGCCACCGTCGGAGGCCACCAACCAGTACCCGCCGGTCGAGGGATCCGCGTCCATCCCGACGATCGGCTTGTTCAAGGGCTTTCCGCCTTCGGACCCGTAGAACCGGGCGGCGCCGAAGGTGAAGATGCCACCGTCCGAGGCCACCATCCAGTAGCCACCGGTCACCGCGTCGGCGGCCATCCCGACGATCGGCTTGTTCAGGTGGGTGCCTCCCGTCGAGCCGGAGAACGGGGCATTGAAGGTGAAGATCCCACCGTCGGAGGCCACCAGCCAGTACCCGCCGGTCACCGGGTCGGCGGCTATCCCGACGATCGGCTTGTTCAAGGGCCTTCCGCCCTCGGACCCGTAGAAGCGGGCGTTACCGAAAGCGAAGATCCCACCATCGGAGGCGACCAGCCAGTACCCGCCGCCGTCCGGAGTGGCGGCCATCCCGACGACGGGCTTGGTCAATGGCTTCCCACCCTCGGAACCGTAGAAATGGGCGTTGCCGAAAGCGAAGATCCCACCGTCGGAGGCGACCAGCCAGTACCCGCCCCCTTTCGGTGTCGAGACCACGGCGACGATCGGCTTGTTCAGCCGCTTACCGCCCTCGGACCCGTAGAAGCCGGCGTTCCCCATGGCGAAAACACCGCCGTCGGCCGCGGCCAAACCGTAGCCCCCGGTCGGCGAGGTGGCGGGCGCTGTGGGGGTGGCCGACGTACCGTTGGACGCCATTGAGAGCCCCACGATGTTCACCGCCTTTACGGTGAAGAAGTACGTGGCTCCATTGGCGAGCCCGGTCACGGTGCACTGCGATGGTCCTGACGAGAAGGTGCACGAAGACAGGTTGGTGCTGTTGACCGGGTTGGTCGACTCTCCGCCGACGGACGGACCCTCGTAGATGTAGTACCCGGTGATGGGCGATCCACCGTTGCTCGAAGGTGCGGTCCAGGTCAAGCCGATCGTCGAGTTGCCGAGCGTGGCGGTGAGACTCGTCGGGGCACCGGGCACGACGTTGTTGCTCTCGCTGAAGGCCGCCGAGGTCAACCCGGGCGAAGAGGCGCTGACCATGTATGTGCCGCCCGTCGAGTCTGCCGTGAACGTCGTGGCGACGGCTAGCCCGGAGGTGTCGGTTGTCGCCGTAGTCGTGTCAGTGCTGTTCGCAAAGATGCCGCTGGCCCCGCTGGCCGGAGCGGTAAACGTCACCGGGGTGCCACCCACCGGAACCGGGTTGCCGTGCGAGTCTTCGATCGTGGCACTGAATGGAACAGTGAATGGGGTGCCGGCGGACGCGGTCTGACCGTTGCCGCCGGTGACGGCCACCTTGGCCGCGGCGCCGGAAACGTTGGTCTCGCTGAAGCTGGCCGATGTCGAACCGGCGGACGCAGCTGTCACGGTGTAGGGACCAGCCGTCGTATCGGCAGTGAAGGCGGTGGCCGTCGCCACGCCGCCACCATTCGTTGTGGCCGAAGTGGTGTCCGTGCCATTAGCAAAGGTGCCGCTCGCTCCACTGGCCGGAGCGGCAAATGTCACCGTGGTGCCGGATACGAGGACTGGGTTGCCGTGCGAATCTTCGATCGTGGCGCTCAATGTGGTGACGAACGTCGCACCTACGGTCGCGCTCTGACCTCCTCCCGCCGTAACCACGTCCTGAGACGCAGTTCCAGCGAGGTTGGTCTCGTTGAAGCTGCCAGAGGTTGCGCCCGTGGAGGACGCTGTCACCGTGTAAGTGCCACCTGACGTGTTGGCGGTCGTGTTGGCGGTGAACGCGGTTGCCGTTGCCACGCCGCTGCCGTTTGTCGTGGCCGGAGTGGTATCCGTGCCATTGGCAAAGGTGCCGGCCGCCCCACTGGCCGGGGCTGTGAATGTCACAGTCGTACCTGGAACCAAGACTGGGTTGTCATGCGCGTCCTCGAGGGTGACACTCAGTGCGGTTGCGAATGTCGTGCCAACAGTCGTGCTCTGCCCTCCGCCTGCGGTAACCACGTCCTGCGATGCAACTCCGGCGACATCGGTCTCACTGAAGTTTGCTGACGACAACCCGACCGTCGCAGCCGCGACTGTGTATGCGCCAGCGGCCGTGTTCGCGGTAAGGGTTGTGGCAGTTGCAACCCCGCTGCCGTTCGTCGTTGCCGCGGTCGTATCGGTCCCGTTGGCAAAGGTGCCGCTCGCCCCACTGGCCGGGGAAGTGAATGTCACGGTAGTGCCAGGGGCAAGCACCGGGTTGCCGTGGGAGTCTTCGATCGTCGCGCTCAGTGCCGTTACAAAGGCCGTTCCGACGGTTGCGCTCTGACCGGCTCCCGAGGTAGCCACGTCCTGAGATGCCGCACCGGCGACGTTGGTCTCCGTGAAAGAGTCTCCTGTCAAGCCGACTGTTGATGCAGTCACGACATTGGTGCCGGACGTCGCGTTCGCGGTGAAGGTGGTCGCGGTGGCCACTCCACTGCCGTTTGTGATGGCCGCGGTCGTGTTTGTGCCGTTGGCAAAGGTGCCGCTGGCCCCGCTAGCCGGAGCTGTGAACGTCACTGTCGTCCCCGAATTCAGGACGGGGTTGCCAAACTGGTCCTTAATTGTCGCACTTAGGAGCGTAACGAAAGCCACCCCAACTGTGGCGTTTTGGCCGTTACCAGTGCTATCCACGTCTTGAGCCGCAGGTCCCGCCACGATCGTGTATCCCGGGCTGCTTGCAACGGGGGGCCCATCGACCGATGTATTGACGCTGATGCTGGCGGTCTGAGCGCCAGTGGTGTTGGTCGCCGTAGTTCCGACACCCGCCACCACAACGACCGATGTGGACGACGATATCGAAACCGGTGTGATGATGGTCACGTTGTCGGCGGCCGAATCGCTCGGAAGGGCCGTCACGGTGTTGCCATTCACGGTGTAGTCGGCCGCTGTCAGGGGGAACTGGGTCCCAGCGGTCCCTGCCAGAGTGATGCTTCCGGTTCCGCCAACCAACCCACCGGAGGTGCTCGTGGAGAAGTCGACCGTGTACGTCGCTGGGGCACCTGCTGTCAGGGGGGTCGGCGAGGCGGTCACCCCGGTGACTGAGGACGCGTAGGCGGAAGGGATCATGATCGCGAAGGATGCGATGAGCGCGACCGCTCCTCCAACCGCGATCCGACGATGGGTGATTCTTGGCACGGTGGAACTCCTGTCTGGAAGTCGCGTTACGCCATCTGTCGAGACGCGACGCGTCCTCAATGGAGGGAGGGGAAGAGGATCTGATCAGGCGATCATCCGAGGAAGGATGTGGAGCCTTCGATCGGTTACGAGATCTGCGGGCCGGTACGCCGGCGGCGGAGATTGCAGGGATGAGGGGTCGATCGCCACCTGCGGCGAGAAACGACCCGTTGTGAGACTGGCGCGATCGCGTTGGGAACGCGGGGCCCGCGCTGAAGGAAGGATGATGATGATGCGGTGAAAGGACGTGGTTCGCCTCTTCCGTTCAAATGGGAGAGGACACGTCGGGCCTAGGAGTCAGGCGCCCCTCTGGGGTCTGTGGTCTTCATCGACACTTACGCCACGATCCTTGAGGTGAGTGCCTCGACTCCCACACCTCTAGGCGTCGCACCCGTCGGTCTGTGGCAGCGGATGCTGCGTTCGTGGCGGAGGTAGCGGACCAGGGGTCGAGGGCCGGCGCCGGTGGGTGGCCATGGGGTTAGCGGACTCGCCCTTCGGTGGAAGACCGGGCCGGGCCGCAGCGCCATCCTGCCCGGTGGGCCCCCTTGGAGGAGCGTCTTGGCCAGGGGTTGATGTGGCCCGAAACGGGCCGTCGAGAGATTTGGCTCTCCATAGTCAGAAACGGAGTCGACGGTGGCCGCTCCCAGTTCCGCCTGGCCCCGGTAAAAGCCCAGCTAGAGAGCCTGGATCGGGGCGGCCCGACACCCCAGGGGCCGCGGTTTCGGCGACCCAAGATGGCGGCGCTAAATCGCAGGTCGCAACGAGCCGATGTCTTTTTGGCACGGGCGGCCGGCTTGCCTCATGCCGGGCGGGGACCGTGGCGAAGGTTGGGATGGCCCGATGGCGAGGACCCGCAACAGGACCAGGGATAACCAGAGAGGCGACCGGTGGCGGGGTCGCCCTGTTCTGTCTGCACTGGTAAGCGCCGCCATCTTCACCGTACCCATCGCGCTGTCGATCGTTGCCGCGACAGTCACGGGCCACATGCTGCCGCGGCCCAGGGGCACGAGTTGGTTGGTGGCGTGGTGGATCGTCGTCCTGGCGGTCCCGACCGTCGTGCTCGTGGCGACAGACCGACTGGCCCGTCGGGCGTTGCCCCTGGCCGTGATGTTGAAGATGACCATGGTCTTTCCGGACCGTGCACCCAAGCGCTTGGCCGTGGCCCGCAAGTCCGGGAGCACACGGGACCTCGCCCGGCGGGTGGAGGAGGCCCGGACGCAGGGGATCGACGATGAGCCCGTCGCCGCGGCCGAGAAGATCCTGGCCTTGGCTGGTGCCCTCAATTCTCATGATCGTCTGACCCGCGGTCACGGTGAACGGGTGCGAGCCCTGACCGATCTCATCGCCGAGGAACTCGACCTGCCATCCGACGACCGCGACCGGTTACGTTGGTCTGCCCTCCTGCATGACATCGGCAAACTTGCCGTTCATCCCGACATCCTGAACAAACCTGACAAGCTCGACAAGGACGAGTGGGAGATCATCAAGAGACATCCCCTCGAAGGGGCCAAGCTGACGGCACCCCTGGCCGGGTGGCTCGGTGAATGGGCGAACACCATCGCCGAACACCACGAGAAGTTCGACGGGACCGGGTATCCCTTCGGGCTGAAGGGCGACGAGATCTCCCTGGGGGGTCGGATCGTGGCCGTGGCCGACTGCTACGACACCATGACGACGGTCCGTACCTACAAGGCCTCGATGACTCCGAAGGCGGCCCGGACTGAGCTGGCCGCATGCGCCGGATCACACTTCGACCCGAAGATCGTGCGCGCTTTTCTCGACGTCTCGATCGGACGAGTCCGGCCGGTCGCAGGACCGTTGGCATGGCTGGGTTCGCTCCCGTTCGTGAGCAGCATCCCCCAGGCCGTTTCGGTTCTCGGCCGAGTGGGGGCGGCGTCCGTGGTGGTGACCGGGGCGGTCACGGCGGGGACGTTGAACGCGGTGTCGCACGCGACTGCGCGGCCTCATTCCAATCAGGCGCTTGCTCTGACCGGCGCTGGGACGCCGCCATCGGGGTCCGGTTCTTCGGGAGGCGGGGCCAAGGAATCGCAGAGTGGAGGTCCCGCGCCCCACCATGGATCCACCACGACGTCGACGGTTGCCGGATCGGGTGCGGGCGGCGGGGGTGCGGCTGGGGGTGGGCCTGACGGCGGTGCCCCTGGTGGCAACACGACCACGAGCACGACACTTCCGGTGAGGACGCCGTCGGCGCCGACAGGCGTGGGTGGGGTACCAGGAGACGGCGACGTCATCGTCTCCTGGGCGGCGCCGAACGACGGCGGTAGTGCCATCACGTCGTATACCGTGACGCCTTTCATCGGTGGTGCCGCGCAAGCCCCTTATACGTTCGACTCTCCGGATGTGACTCAGGTCGTGGGTGGTCTCAGCAACGGGACCGCCTACACGTTCACGGTGAGTGCCACCAATGGCGTGGGGGCCGGTCCTCCGTCGGCCCCGTCGGACCCGGCGACCCCAATCGCGTCGTCGTTGAGCATCATCGACGGCGGTGGCAAGCCGGGACACCCTCAAGGGGGGGACCAGATCATCGTGACGTTCTCCCCAGCGCTTTCGCCCAGTAGCTTCTGTAGTGCCTGGAGCGCGACGGCCTTCCCGGATCTCGTGGACGCCGGAGTCGTCGTGCAAGGGACGCGGCCGTCTTCGGGAGACGACAGTGTGACGGTGACCGACGCCACCGACTGCAACGGAGGCTTCCATTTCGGCACCATCGACTTGGGTCAGAGGGGGTACTTCAACAACAACGCGTCTTTCGGCGGGAACGTCGGAGGATGCAGGAACGGCAAGACAGCGGGCTGCTCGACGATCCACTGGGATGGACGGAACACGCTTACCATAACGCTCGGCAAAGAGAGCAGCTTCCAACCCACTCAGACCAATCCGAGTGTCGCCGTCTACAGCCCCGATCCCGCTCTCGGCTTCCCGGCCGCGATCTCCGGTGCTGCGGACGAGAACTTCTGACGTCGACTCGTCCTGCGTTCAGCGCGGGCGCAGCGTAAGGGTATCTCCGCGCAGCGACGCGGAAGAATCAGTCGAAGCCGTCAGTCTCGGCTGATCGACCGTTCTCACGCCGACGAGGCCGCGCGTCCTCGCCGGAACCCAGGGCTGATGCTGCGCGCAGTAGACGCTCCCGTTATAGATGGAGAGGAGCGTGGCGCACCGAGCTTCGCGACAGACGCGCCCGGGCGGGAACGTTCTCACGGGCGTACCGGGATGGTCGAGACTCCAGCAACGTGTCGGTGTCCGCTCGTCCATGACACTCCCTCCCTCCACCTGGACCGGTGGTCGTCCCGCTGCAATCGACGGTAGCGAGGCCGGGTAACAGGGACGCGACGGATCCGTCGACACCGGGCAAACCCTTGGTGACAGGAAGGTGACATGCGACCGGTCATGATGGTGATCATGGATGATGCTCACCGCCTGTTGCCGCTGGTCGGCGCCTACAACTTCCGGGACCTCGGGGGCTACCCGACCACCGACGGGCGGAGCACTCGTTGGGGTCGTCTCTACCGCAGCGACACCCTCCATGAGTTGACCGACGAAGACCTCGTCGTGCTGCGCGCTCTCGATCTGGTGAGCGTCATCGACCTGCGGACACCGACCGAGGTGGAGCGTTCCGGGCGCGGTCCGCTCGGTGCCGAGCCTGTCCGGTACGTGAATCTCTCGGTGCTCGCCGAGGAAGGAGGAGAGCGGCAGGCGGCACCCGCGACCAGAGTGGCGGACACCGCCGAGCGATACCTGTCCTATCTGGAGATGGGGCGGGATGCTCTGGTCGGTTCCTTTCACCTCATGGCCGAACGTGAGAGCTACCCGCTCGTCTTCCACTGCCAGGCTGGGAAGGACCGAACCGGTGTCGTTGCCGCCCTGGTGCTCGCGTGCATCGGGGTCGATCGCAGAGCCATCGTTGACGACTACGTATTGACAGCCACGCGCATGGACCTCATCATCGGCCGTTTGCGCCGGGATCCTCACTACGCCGACCGCATCGACGAACTGCCGCCATCGGCGTTCATCGTCGAGGCGGCGACGATGGAACGCTTCCTCGACGGTCTTTCCGAGAGGTATGGCGGGCCTCGTCCCTGGGCGCTCGGGGCCGGTGTGACGGAAGACCAGCTCGATGCTCTGGTCGATGTCCTGGTCGAAGGCTGAGCGCCTGAATCAGGCGAGCACTCTGCGCAGCCGCATGGTGGCGATGGCCAGGAATGCGGCCGCGAACGCGGCCAACACCGCAAGCTGCGGGGCGATGGAGATGATGGTCCCGCCCCGGGCCAGGAGGCTCGTCCATGCGTCGACGGCCCAGGCCTGGGGGGTGGCGTGGCCCACGGCGCGCATGGTGCTGCTCACGATCGACAGGGGCCACATACAGCCGCCCAGCATGCCCAAGGCGATGCCTGCGGCCGGGCCGATGGCCCCGGCCTGCTCGGGAGTGCGGAACAGGGTCCCCGAGAGCATGCCCGCGCCCGCGCCCACCACGGCCCAGGCGAGGATGAGGACGATGGCGGCCAAGGGGTTGCCCCATGAGACGCCGAAGAAGAGCGCTCCCACGGCCACGATCATGACCGACTGGAGCAGAGCGATCGTGACGTAGGTGGCCGTCTCACCGGCGATGATCGTGCGAGGTCGAACCGGGGCGGCGGCCATGCGCTCGTACATGCCGAGTCGCCGGGTCTCGATGATCACGGCCCCTCCGGCGAGGGCGTTGATGAACACGAAGAGAACGAGCTCGGTGGGGGCGCTGTAGCTGAACCCCCCGGGCAGGGTGTTGGCTCTCGACTCGGCCTGGACGGTGCGGACCTCCACTCGTTGCACGTGGGGTCCGACGGACAAGGCCCGGGCCAGGTTCTCGTCGAAGCTCCCGGATCCGTGGGCGGCGGCGAAGCGGGCAGCCTGGATGGTGGACCCCTGATCCGTGATGACCGAAGACACCGCCGTCACGGCTGCCTGCTGGGTGCTGTTGGCCTGCTCGGCCAGTACCCCCACCGTGACGGTCCCCCCTCGACGTTCGATGGTGTCCATCCCGGCGGGAAGGACCACCCCGGCGCTCACCTCGGACCGGGCCACCCCCTTGGTCAGGGCGGCGACCGAGGAGTAGCGGGTCACCTGGATGTCGCCGGCGCGGTCCAGAGCGGTGACCAGTTGCCGGCCGGCCTGTCCCGCCCCGAGATCGACGACGCCCACGCGGAACGTCGAGAACCCGCGCACGGTGGCGCCGATGATGACGATAACGATGATGGGCAGAACCACGATGAAGAACAGCGCTGTCCGGTCGCGGACGATGCGGCGGATGGACACCCGGGCAATGGCGAGGATGGTCATGCCGTGACCGCCCGCGAGGCGAGGAGGCCCGCGGCGGTCCCCACGACCGCGCTGAACACCAGGATGGCCACGATGGGCAGGACGACGGTCCCGAAGCCACCCCCGATGGTGGCCAGGTCGGTGAAGCCGCGCATGGCCCAGCCATTGGGTGTGAGCAGGGCCAGACGACGCATGAGTGGTGGTTCGGAGGACAGGAAGACGAAATTGCCACCGAGGAGAGCAAGGCCGAAGACGATGATCGACGAGAATCCCTCGGCTTGCCGTTGGGTCCGGGCGACGCCGATGACGAGAGCGGTGAGGCAGACGACGGAGAAGACCAGTGCCAGACCCAGGGCGCCGGCGGCCAGTGGGTTCCCCCAATTCGCCCCGAAGGCGGCCGAGGTGATCACGGCGATCGTGGCCAGGCTGACCACCCCGTAGGCGAACACCGACAGGGCCTTGCCCGCCAGGATCTCGACAGGGTGGATCGGCGCCGCCCGCATGCGGTCGATCATTCCCTGGGCGCGGTCCACGAAGAAGCTGCGCGACGTGAAGCTCACCGTGAACAGCAGGAAGAAGATGGCCATCCCGGGGCTGTAGTAGCTGATGGTCTTGAGCTCGTGCGCGCCGAGTGGACGCTGGACGGCCTGCTCGGGGATGCGCAGGTCCGCGGCCAATGCCGCCAATCGCTGCGCCTGCGTGGCCGGGGCTCCGGCGGCCAGGGCGGTCGCTACCGACAGGCGGTCGGCGTTGAGCTGGGCCACGAACGACGAGGCGATGGACGATGCCACACTCCCGGCGATGGTGTTGTTCACGCTGGTGACCGTGGTGATGGCCAGCGGGTGGCCGCCGGCGACGGAGGCCGAGAAGCCGGCGGGGATCACGAGGGCGGCGGCCATCTTCTGGTTCCGCACCTCGGCGCTGGCCAACGACGGGGACGCCGCGGGACTGATGGTGACGATCTGTCGCAGGCTCGGCTGCTGCAAGGTCTGGATCAATGCGCTGGCCACCGGCCCGTGGTCGGCGTCGACGATTCCCAGTGTGAAATGGAAGGTGTCGGTCCCTTTGAAGGCGAAGCTCATCAGCGCGGCTATGCCGAGGGGTGCCACCAGTCCGAGGACGATGGCCGAGCGATCGCGCAGGCGCTGGCGAAGGTCCTTACGGGCGATCACCAGGGCGCTTCCGATCATGTCGGGATCACGAGCCCTTCACTCTCGCAGCGCTGTGCCGGTGAGGTGGAGGAAGACGGCCTCGAGATCGGGCTCGATGACGTCCACACTGTTCACGGCCACGCCGGCGTGGTTGGCCGCTTCGAGGACAGCGGGGAGGATCCGTCGCCCCTCGTCGGCGACAAGATGGACGGCATGATCGGCGGTGGCGGCGTTCTCCACGCCCGGGACCTTTCGGACAGCCTCGGCCAGCCTCTCCAGGTCGCCGGTGGCCCCCAGCTCGATCCGGTCGCGTTCACCCAGGCGGGCGACGAGCTCCCGACGGGTTCCCTCGGCGACGAGGCGCCCATGATCGATGATCCCCACCCGGTCGCAGACCCGTTCCGCCTCCTCCATGTAGTGCGTGGTGTACAGCACGGCCATGCCTTCACGCCCGAAGGCCTGGACCCGCTCGAGGATGGCGTGGCGACTCTGGGGATCGACACCCACCGTGGGCTCGTCGAGGACGAGGAGCACCGGATGGTGCAGGAGACCGGCGGCGATGTTGAGCCGCCGTTTCATCCCGCCCGAGAACGAGTCGACCCGGTCGGACGAGCGGTCCGAGAGGTCGGTGAGCGCCAGGGCTTCGTCGACCCGTTCGTCGAGGAGGGCGCCATGAAGCTTGTAGAGGCGGCCGATGAAGGACAGGTTCTCGCGCGCGGTCAGGTCCGGATACAGCGCGACGTCCTGGGGGACGTATCCGACCAGGTTCTTCACCGACAGGTCGTGGGCGGCCGCCCTCCCGCCGATCGTGATCGTGCCCCGGTCGGGGGTGAGCAGGCCGCAGACCATGCGGATGGTGGTGGTCTTCCCCGCTCCGTTCGGGCCGAGCAGGCCGTAGATCTCACCCGGAGCCAGACGGAAGGTGACGTCATCGACGGCGAGACGGTCGCCGAAGGACATGGTCAGTCCCTGGCACTCGAGCACCTTGTCATCACCCACAAGTGACACTCTCTCGCGGATCAGGTGGGCGATCCAGAACTGATGATCCCGGCCACGGATAGAGGTCCTCGTCGACCTGTGGACGACGCCCCCCGATACCGGTGCTGAGGAGCGCTGGGTCTCTCTTCTCCGAAGCGAGCGGCTAGCGGATGTGGACGGGACGCCGCTGCGAAGTCGGACGTTGATGCCCCGGCCGGAGCGGGCGGCGTGGCGATGTCGAGGGCACCTCTTCACGCCGTCGTTCCACACCGCGTGGCGGGTCGATACCGATACTGAGGATCTCGTCGGAGACGTCCGGAGAGGTCACCAGGAGGCTCCGAGATTCTCGAGTGACTCGATGTAGATGCGCTCTGCATTCGTGAGATTCACGAATTGGATGCCGGCCCTCTTGGTATTCCTCACCGACTCGGAGTACCGAATCACCCCGGCGATGTGGACGGCCAGGATGATCCGGAGGCCGGGTGAATCCGTCTCGGTGGCATCGGAAAGCTCGACGCCTGCGCCGGACGTGGACACGTCGACGATGCGGCAATCGCGCCAGCGGTGGTCGAGGTCGTCCTCGGTCATGTACTTGCCCTGCCAATCGGTGAACTGCCTCGGCAGGAGCCTCCGTCGTTGTTCCATCACGGCCACCCTTCTCCATGGGAGCGGCGCGTGCTTCCACGAGGCCTACCATCCGATATGGCTGGTCTTCCGGTTGTCACATCGACACGTGGAGATCCGAACTTGAGAGATCTCCGGCGGCGACACGGGTGCGCGGGGCGCTCCGCAAAGCACAGTGGCGGCCAGGATGATGGTGCGCCCTCCCCGCCGGGTGCCCACCGCAGAGGGGCCATGATCGGGGCTCCCTTCGGGCTGTGGGCGGCCCGTCCCCGACCCCACGGCCAGCGTGACGCCATCGCGCCCTCTCCAACCAGGCCCACAACCCTGACATGACCCTCACAAGGAGTCGAAAAGAACAGGGCTGTAAGAACGGGGAGATCGCTGTCGGAACGTTCCGGGGGTCACATCTGAGGTTCCGGACACATGCCTGACAGCCGAGGGTGAGCCGTCCCACGACAGATGGTCGGCGCCCGTTGTGGGCAAAGGAGCCTCTGGTTAGCATTTGCCCTGGCGGGGGGCCGGGGGCGCCGCCCAGAGGGACGGTTCCGATGCAGAGGCGACTTCGTCGGCTCCGGTTGAGCCTGGTGGCAGGAAGCCTGGTCGTGCTGGCGGGATCGGTGCTCCTTACCGTGCCCCTCGCCCCGGTGGCCTCCGCTGTGACCGGCTGGTCATCCCCCACGGCGGTCGACGATTCGAGCCCCGTGGTCTTCCAGCAGCTGTCCTGTGCCACGACGACCTTCTGTGTGGGGACGAACACGGAGAACGAAGCGTCGATCTACAACGGGTCGGTCTGGTCGCCCACGACCACCTATGAGGGCTCGACTCCCAGCACCTTCGCGGTGTCGTGTGCGTCGGCCACCTTCTGCGTGGCCACCGACGACCAGAGCCATGCCATCATCTACAACGGTCACACCTGGACCGTGACGAACGCAGGCGCCGAACTGTCCGATGTCTCGTGCGTGTCGACGACGTTCTGCATGGGCGTCACCGGAGACACGTCCGGCGACGCCGTCCTGTACAACGGGTCGACGTGGACCGCCACCACCATTGATCCCGGTGTCTCCTTCGATTCGGTGTCGTGTCCCACGACTTCGTTCTGCATGGCGTTTGACTTCAACGGCAACGCCTTCGCGTATAACGGTTCGAGCTGGAGCCCACAGGGCAACGTGGACTCCAATCCCCCGACGAATGTGGTCGTGTCGTGCACCGTCACCGGGTCGACTGTGTGTGCGGCTGTGGACCAGTTCGGCTACGCCTTCGTGTACAACGGATCAAGCTGGACGCACTTCGGCGCCCTCACCCTCTACGCCCTCACCTCGGTATCGTGCGCTAGCTCGTCGTATTGTGCCGCCGTCGACAACCACGGCGTGGAGTGGACATTCAACGGCAGCAGCTGGTCGTCCTTTCCTCCCTCGCCCGGCGCCACGGCGTTCAACGCCGTGTCCTGTCCCCAGGGTGGCTCGTTCTGTGTGGCCGTCGATAGTGCGGGCGCCTACGCCACGACGTCCGACGCGGGGGCTTCCTGGTCAGTGCCGACGGTGGACATCGCCAGCAACCCCACCGAGATCCTGGCCGTGTCGTGCGCCACGTCCGCTTTCTGTGTCACCGCCGACCCCCTGGGCAACACCGTCACCTACCGCGGTGACAAATGGGCATCTCCCGTGAGCGTCGATGACAACGCCCTCAACTCCGTGTCGTGTCCGACGGCCACGTTCTGCGCGGCGGTCGACGATGCCGGCCAGGTCGTCACGTTCGACGGTTCGAGCTGGACGGCACCCGACAATATCGCCGGTATCAACATGTTGTCGGTGTCCTGCGCCAGCGCCGACTCGTGCGTGGCCGTCGACACTGCCGGTGACGGCCTGGTGTACAACGGGTCGTCGTGGACCGACCACGCCGAGGTCGATCCCAGTGAGCTGGTGGGCGTGTCGTGCGCACCGGGCACCGCCTTCTGTGCCGCCATCGACGCCGCCGGGGACATCATCACCACTACCGACGGGGGGTCGGGCTGGTCGACGGTTCTGACCGGTGCCAGTTCGCTGTCGTCGGTGTCGTGTGCCACCGCCAGCTTCTGTGTGGTGGTCGAGGGCGGAGGTGACGCGCTGACCACCGACAACGGCGGCAGCACGTGGTCGAGCCCCGACGACATCGACGGCAGTCAGGCATTGACATCGGTGTCATGCGCCACGCAGAACTTCTGCACGGCCGTCGACAATGCCGGCAACGCGCTGACCACCGACAACGGCGGCAGCACGTGGTCGAGCCCCGACGACATCGACGGCAGTCTGACCCTCAACTCGGTGTCGTGTGCCTCGCCCACCTTCTGTGTGGCGGTGGACACCGACGGCAACGCCCTGCTGTACACCCCAGCCTCCCCGGCGGGACTGTACGTGAGCGCGGTGGCGCCCTACACTGGGCTCACGAGCGGCCTCACGTCCGTCACCATCTCGGGGTCGGGCTTCACCACCTACAGCGTGACGAACGTGTTCTTCGGCACCGTGGCCGCCAGCGGCGTCGATGTGCTGAACAACACCACCATCACCGCCGACTCCCCACCCGAGTCGGCCGGCACCGTGGACGTGACGGTGGCCACCACGGCGGGCACGTCGGCCGTGAACTCGACCGATCAGTTCACCTATACGGTGGCGACGGGCCCCACCACGGAACCGTGCAACCCGAACTGCTCGGTGGCCGTCGCCACCCCCCTGGCCGCCACCACCGTGCTGGCCTCCGGCGCCTCCAACGAGGGGGGGGCCGAGCTCGACCTGTCGGTGAACGCCGACACCTTGCCGTGCCCCGGTGCTTATGACTACACGGCGGCAGTGGCCACCCTTTCCACCACCAACTTCGCCGCCGACGCCACCGTCACGGTGACGGAGACGGTGGGAGATGTACCCAGCACCAAGAAGGTCAAGGTCTGCTACGCGCCGTTGAGCGCCTCGTCCGGCACCTTCCTGTCCAAGTGCCACCACCACGTGGTCGCCCCCTGCATCCAGTCCCTGACCGAGCTCTACGGCCACGCCGGTGCGGTGGCCACCTTGGTGGTGCCCGCCAACGATCCGCGCTTCTGGACGGGCGTCGGCTCGCTCGAGGTGACCAGCTTCACTCCCACCCAGGGCAAGGCCGGCTCCACCGTGACCATCAAGGGGTCCGACCTGAGCGGGGTCGTGGGCGTGAGTATCGGAGGGGCGTCGGCCCACATCGCCAAGGCCGCGAAGAAGGACCTCAAGGTGACCGTGCCCTCGTCCGCGCAGACCGGTGTCCTCACCGTCACGGCCGCCTCCGGGTCGGTGACCTCACCCATCGTCTTCACCGTCACCGGAAACTGAACCGCGCCACCAACGGCGCGCCAGGTCGACGATTCCTCCGGTTCGGGTTCGCAGGCACGTTGGTCGGGGCGGCGCGGTACGGGTCATCCGGCCCGGCCCGGGTTGATCGCCCTGCTCCGATAGAGCGGCCCGGCATCACCGTGTGTCCCTCGCTATGTTGTCGTCGTGACGCTTTCGTCGCCGAATGCCCCTCCTGGGGATACCTGTTTTTCGCCGTGAGACGTGTAGGTGCAGTCGCGACGGCCCTCCTAGGTGCAGGCGGATTGGCACTTACCGGATATGGGTTGTGGTGGTGGACAGGTGCGGCATCTCCACAGAACACGTCTCCATTCGCGGGCATTGGGGTCGGGATCGGAATCTTCCTGACCATCTTTGGATTGATCGTCGCCGGCGGTAGCTTTCTGGCCTCGTGGTTCCTGTCTCGCACGAGGTGGCCTTCAGACCACCGACGTCGCTGACTCTGGAGGAGTCTGCCGTGCCACTGCGACTGGGCGGGCGGTGGACGTTGTGGTGGACTCTCTGCATCGTCTGTCTCGTTGCCGGATGTGCACGGACTGTCACCGACCACTCGACAGGTACAACCAAGGCCGCGCCGAAGGGCGAGTCGATCGATGGCGTCGCCCTCATACCGATCAACTCCAGGCAGCTGGGTGCTTGTCAAAGAGCCGCCGGCGAACTCGACAGTCCGGTTCCTTGCCCGTATCTGATACCGGATCCGATTCCGAGCTCTCTGTCGAGATCGAATTGCCCTGCGTACGCTGGCTTCACCTGTGGCATCCCGATGATAGGGATCACGACCCCTTTCTTCATCGTCGACCAATACAACTTTCAGGTCCCGTCAGACTATGTGGGCGTACCGGAGGAGAGGTCGGCAACGGGCGGTCCACTGGGGCACTTTGTGGTGTACGCAGGGAAGAACCTCGATCTGATCCGCGTGCCGACCAGTCGACCGAAAGTGATCCCCACATACTGCCGTCCCTTGACGACGGCACCGATTCGGATCCATGGAACGGTGGCCAACTTGTATCAATGTAGCGAGGGTGGAGATCAGACCTCGGTACTGCTGGACGCCGGACACGAGCTACTCGTGTGGCGGCAAGATGGTGTGACGTGCGAGGTCAGTTTTCATGGACATAGTCAGGTCAATCAGGATCTCGATGTGGCCGTGGCCAGAGGCACCCGCATGATCTATCCGAGCAGATCGTAGGACCGGTGTGAAGCATCCGCTCACCCGAGAACGCGGCGCTTGGGCCCAAATCTCGGACGGTCAGTCGCCTACAGAGCCATCCACCATTTCACGCAGCAGGTCGGCGTGACCGTTGTGGCGGGCTTCTTCCTCGATCAGGTGGTTCATCACCCACCGGAGGGTCGGATGCGCCCCGTCGGCCCAGGTCACGGTCCCAACGGCGATCTGATCCAGTGAGGGAACCTCCCGTTCGATCTTTCGGTTGGCCTCGCACGCTTCCCGGAAGATGGCGATGAGCTGGTCACCGGAGAAGTCGTCATTGCGCGCCCAGGGGTCGACCCAGTGATCGGGGGCGATCTCGCCTCTGAAGATGTCCTGGAACCAGTACGCCTCGACCCCGTACATGTGCCGGATGAGACCACCGAGGGAAGTACCGCTCCCGACCGGCGAGAACGCCAGACCTTCCGCGTCGAGCCCCTCGACCTTGTAGATCAGAGTGTCCCGGTGATAGTCGAGCCAGCGACGAAGCGACTCTCGCTCGTCGAGGGACTCCATCGACACAAACGGTGTGCGGTCGTCCATAAGACTCAAGCTAGTCAGGTGAGGGGCCTTCCGGGCCGGCGACCAACCGTCCGCCACGTGCCGTTCCCGACAGGGTCGGTCTGGGGGCGAGGGTCGGCCCCGGTTGCTCGGCCCCGAGCGATCGACGGCGTTCGGACACCGACCGACACGGTCTCGACAACGAAGAGGGTTCTCACAGCTCGCCGTGACGCACGCACCGTGACGCGCCCGTCGGGCCGCCCGAGGCCGAGCGCCCGTTTGCCGGAGACGCGGTGTCGAATGACGGACTGACCATGGATGGAGACGTCGGTGCTGTGGGAGGTCCAAGAGTAAAGCACCGCTCTCACGAGCGGAGGGAGGGGGATTCGAACCCCCGGGCCTTGTGGGCCAAGGCTTTTCAAGAGCCTCGCATTCGTCCGCTCTGC
>Ga0209415_10001236_pt1 | contig 48740 bp, 42 predicted proteins | sample PeaSoiSIISIP2007_FD_187696 | JGI IMG/M metagenome (GOLD analysis project Ga0209415, IMG submission 187696) | Peat soil microbial communities from Weissenstadt, Germany - SII-SIP-2007 (SPAdes) (version 2) | ecosystem: Environmental > Terrestrial > Soil > Wetlands > Peat | place: Germany... | reverse complement strand
CCGTATCGTGCGAAGGCATCCGCTGGATTTTGCGTCAGCATCGCTCTCAAGATTTCCATTCGATTTGTCGCCATCTACGTGCTACTATACCGGGCAATGGCGTGCCCGTATTTCTACCCCGTGGCGCGATTCGAAACCAGCCCGTGGAGTTTACCGCCGCGTTTGCCTTTAGGCGACGCTTTCAGGGGTGAGTGCCGGGCGCCCGGAAGCGCCCTCCAGCCCGATGAGACGCGTATGCGCGAGGTGTGCAACGTCGGACTTGGACACCATGGCTGCGAACAGTTCCCGCAAGGCGCCGCAGCCGACGCGATTCGCTTCCACGTCGCCAACGACGCCGGCGAGTTGATCAATATCCAGTATGTTTTCGAAAAGGGCTGCTGGCCCGCTGTCCATGGGACCTTGGACGTAACGCGCGGACTCGTTCCCACCCTCGCAGACCAAACTCGGGCCGATGAGATTTTGCGCCGCCAAGCTGAAGTCTTCGTCGAAAGCTACCTGAGGAGACGCAGCGCAACGTGAGTGCAGAGTTCCCCGGACGTTTCGTACGCGAGTCCGTCTCCGAGTATTCCGAATTCGCGCTCCCCACCGATGCCAACACCCTCGGCAACGTCCTCGGCGGGAAGGTGATGCACCTGGTGGACCTCGCGGCTGCATTGGCCGCCGTGCGCCACGCGCGCTGCCCGGTGGTAACGGCCTCGGTGGATCAAATGACCTTTCTCCATCCGGTTCACATCGGCCAGTTGATCATGCTGCAATCCAGCGTGAATCGCGTGTTCCGAACTTCCATGGAAGTGGGAGTGCGCGTGCAGGTGGAGGATCTTCTCACCGGTCACCGCCGGCACACTTCGTCCGCATACCTGACGTTCGTCGCCATCGACTCGAGCGGACGGCGCGTGCCGATCACGCCGGTCATTCCCGAAACGGACGATGAAAAGCGCCGGTTTGCGGAGGCTGAGGAACGCCGAGCCTATCGCCTCGCAATGCGTGACAAAGCGTTGCGGAAACCCTAAAGCACGGCCAGCGGATCCGGACTAACCTCTCGCCCAAGGTTGCGGGAGGCAGGGGAGGCCGCCGCCTTCTATTCGTTCCCCGCCTTGTACATGTATTTGATGTTCGGTTTGAAAATCAGCAGGTTTGGGTGGCCGTCGCGATTCACCTTCAGGCAAGTCTTGTCGTACCACTCAATCACGCCCTCCAGCGTTTCCCCATCTTTCATCACGAACACCATGGGCGTCTTGGCCTGCATTTGTTTCATGTAGTAAAAATTCTCGGCGTTGGTTTGATCCGGTGGGGCGGTTTTCTTCTGGTGGTTGTTGGGGGGACGGCGATTCATTTGGTCTTTCACTTCGTTCAAAGACGGACGTATTAGCTTACGATTCCCGGACTCCACGGCACGCTCCACAATTCGAGATGATCCAGTCAGGCCCGAAACACGCAGAGAAACCGGCCGGGGCCATTCGGAGGATTACCAGACGCTCAGCTAAAGTTATTGAACCACACTGCCAGGGCCTCTGCAAGGAAGCGCGCCAACATCACAAGACGTCGCCGCGCCCCGGAGGTTACACCGTCAAACGGCGCAATTCCACTACCAGCGCATCCAGCGCGATGCCTTTTTGAATGTTGCGCCGCACCAGTCCCGAAAGCTCATCGGCTCGGCGCACGGCGGCGCGGATCCAGCGGAACGAGACCCGCGAGGCCACCGCTTCCAGGTCGCGGCGGATATCGGCGTTACGGATTTCACCCGCGCCCTCCGAGAGCAGCAGCACGTCCTCCAGCAACACGTACAAGATGCTCAGCAGCGCGTCCAGTTTTTCCGTTTTGCGCGGCGCCATGGCCTCGGCGTACTTGGCCCAGTCGGCGAATGGCGCGCGTCCGGCCGCCACCTCCAACAGTTTCACCATCGCGCTCCGGCGCTCGTCGTACACTTCCAGATCCATCGACACGGCGAGGCCGGGACTTCCCGCCGCCAGTGCAATGCGCCGCTGGGCGTCGGAGAGCCCGCGCGATGCTACGAATGCCTGCATCTCCCCGTTCGTGAGCGGCGCCAAATGGAATGACACGGCGCGCGAGCGGATGGTCGGCAGCAAATCGTAGGGATTCTCGGCGGCCAGCAACAGGATCAAATGTTCGGGCGGCTCTTCCAACGTCTTCAGCAGTGAGTTCGCGGCCTGCTCATTCGCTCGATCGATGTGATCGATCAGGAAGACGCGGCGCGATCCATGCAGCGGTTTAAACTGCGCGCGTTCCTTCAGCAGCCGCATCTGCTCGATCGTGATCTGCCGCAGCGGGCCATCAGGCGGAAAGGTCAGGAAGTCGGGATGCGTGGCGAAGAGCAGCGGATCGTCGTTGCGCTTGTCGGCCGGCCATTTTTCGCGCTCCGCGATAGTCTCGGCATTGGCTTCCAGGCTTAAATCATCGCGCTCGATTTTTTCTGCCCCACCGAGCATCGCCCCCGCGAAGCGCCTTGCAAGCGTGGCTTTGCCCACTCCTTCCGGACCGTCCAAGAGAATGGTTTGTGGGATGCGCTCCTGCTGCGTCATCGCGAACAGTGTTTGCGCGACTTTCTGGTTGCCGTGAAAGTGTTCGAAAGACAAGCTTCAGTGTCCCACAGTGCTTCCTCTCACGAGGTGAACCCAAGGAGTGAGCTACAATCGCGGTGAAAGGCTTAGCTTTGCCATTAAAATCTGGTCAGCCGTTGAGACTGGGGATTGATTTCGGAACCACGCGCACCGTTGTGGCGGCCGTGGATCGCGGTAATTATCCGTTGCTTTCGTTCGAAGGCCCGGACGGGGCGCATGTGGACTGGTTCCCCTCGCTGGTCGCGGTTCGCGGCAGTGAGCGCCTCTACGGATGGCAGGCATGGGCCTGCCAGCAGGATCTGGAATGGACCATCATCCGATCGTTGAAACGGGTGCTCCAGGATGCGGGACCCAACACGATCCTCGAACTGGCGAATCAGCAGGTGCCGCTGATCCAAGTGTTGCGCGAGATGGCGGCGGCGCTCCGCGGCCTGCTGCCGCAAGAGAAACTCGAAGTGATGCTCGGCGTTCCCGCCAATGCCAACACCAATCAGCGCTTCCTTACCGTGGAGGCGTTCCGCTCGGTTGGATGCGATGTCGTCGGATTGTTGAACGAGCCGTCGGCCGCGAGCATCGAATTCGGCCACAAAACGAAAATTAACGGCGTGATTCTGGTGTACGACCTGGGCGGCGGAACGTTCGACGCGTCGCTGGTCGAAGTCGGCGAGCGGACTCACCGCCCGCTCGCTACCGAAGGCATCGCCACCTTGGGCGGAGACGATTTCGACGAGCTCCTCGCGGAGTTGGCCACCACCGGCGACGAGCGGCACGGGCTCTCGCAGGCCGAGCACTTCCGTTTGCTGGAGGAATGCCGGCTTCGCAAGGAAGCTATCAATCCGAACACCCGGCGAATTGTGATCGATCTGGGCTCGGTGCGTGAAGGTTGGGGAACCGTAACGGTTCCGATCGCCGATTACTATGAGCGCTGCCGGCCGCTGGTGGACGAGACCCTGCACGTGGTAGAAGATTTGCTCGAAGCACAGGGCGGCGCGGAAATTGAAGCGCTTTACGTCACCGGTGGCGGAAGCGAATTGCCCATTGTCGGCCGCGTTCTGCGCGAGCATTTCGGCAAACGGATCCGGCGCTCGATGCACGCACGATCGGCGACGGCCCTTGGACTGGCGATTCAGGCCGACGCACAGGCCGGTTATGTTTTGCGCGAAAAGTTCACGCGTTACTTCGGCGTGTGGCGCGAGGGCGACGCTGGACGCCGCATCGTGTTCGATCCATTGTTTCAAAAGGGCGTCGCGCTGCCCGGACCTGGCGAGCGCCCGCTCGAAATTCGCCGCCGCTACACTCCCGTTCACAACATCGGGCACTTTCGCTATCTCGAATGCACGCATCTCGACGAGGTGGGGCAGCCGTGCGGCGACGTCACCGTCTGGGACGATATTCTGTTTCCCTTCGATCCGGCCCTGCGGGACTCCGACGGCGCCGAAGTAACGCTCTCCCCGGCCGCGCGCTCGCACGAAATCGAAGAGACCTATTCCATCGATGCCAGCGGCACGGTCACCATCACCGTCGCCAATCTCACGGCCGACTACAGCCGGGTCTATCGCCTTGGGCGCTGGGCGTCCAAAGACGCGCCCGTAACGCCCGCCAAGACGCGCATGCGGCACGTCACACGCAAGCAGGCCGAGGGGCGCCGCCGTTGAGTGGAATTGACTGAGTGAAAAAGTTCGAGTGAAAGAGTTGAGCGCGCTTCTCGATCTGATTAGCGAACACCGGCTCTACGATCTGGCGCAATCGTATTTCGCCGGCATGCCGCACTTCCCGACGCATCCGCCCTTTGTGTTCGGTCTCTCGCGCAAACACGGCGACATCGTCCTGGAAGGCGGCGGCAGCTCCGCGGCCGAGTCCATTGCGTTCGGCGGCCACGTTGGCACGCACATCGATGCGCTCTGCCACTTTTCTTGCGACGGTATGTTGCACGGTGGCGTGGAGGCCCATGCTGTCCAAAACGATTCCGCGGGATTCGCCAAGCTCGGCGTCGATACTATCGCACCCATTCTGCGCCGGGGGGTGCTGTTGGACATCGCTGCCGAGATGAAGCTGGATGGCTTGCCAACGGATTTTGCGATTACGCCCCCGCACCTCGATGCGGCCTTGAAATCGGCCAATACGACCATCCAGCCCGGCGACGTGGTGCTGCTGCGCACCGGTTGGGCGCGCTATTTCACCAACACCGCTCAATATCTCACCGGCGGCCACGGTCACGTTGTCGCTGGGCCGGGCCCCGAGATCGAGGCCGCGCGCTGGCTCAGTGAGCGGGGAGTTTTCGCGGCGGGTTCCGACACCCTCGCGTTCGAGAAAGTGCCGGCGGCGCGGATGCCGGTACACGTGCACCTGCTGGTGGAAAGCGGCATACACATCGTTGAGGCGCTCGACTTAGAAGATCTCGCGCGGGACCGCGTCCACGAGTTTGTCTTCATCGCCGCTCCGCTCAAGTTTCGCGGCGGCACTGGATCGCCGATCCGCCCGTTGGCGCTGGCTTAGGATCCTGGGCGTCGACACGAGTCGACGCAGCACGCATGAGTCGAGTGCGCCACATTAGTAGCGGCTCAGAAATTCTGCCAGTTCGGGAGTCAGGCTCTTTCGGGCGGCGATGCATAGATCGATACCTTCCAGCGTCTGCGCTAAAGTCCTGGGACCTCCGCTGTAATCCTTCACGCGTTCGGTGAAGAACGAATCCAATTCATCGCGGTGCTTGGCATCGCAGAAACTGCCGCCTACTGATGGAAGCATGGCGGCGTAGTCTTCACCGACTTCGCGCGGGAGCCGCTTTAACAACCCATCCAGGTGTTGCTTCACAAATTCAAACGGAACATCGCGCGTATCCACGTGCGACAGAGGACCGAACAGCAGCGGATAAAACGATTCGCGCGGATCGAAATCCTTCGACAGCAGCAAATCGAGCGCTTCCCGCGCCAGGGCGGGACTCCGAAATGAACCCAGCGCTTCGAGCAAAACCTCTCGAACACGGTGATCGCGCTCTTGAATTGCCGCCTTTCGAAGCGAGTTGAAAAGGTCGCGGCTCCCAAATTGGGCCGCGACTCGCAGCACCGGCTCCAGCATTTCGGGAGCAATGCTCACCTTGCCGGAACTCCCGCGAGTCTCCAGCCATTGGCGCGCCAATCTTTCCGCTTGGTCGATCAATTCTTTTTGTTCGCCAGTGCTCGCCGCGAAGGGAACCAACTTCTGGCGAAGCAAGCGTGTGTCCTCGCTATCTCCAGGCTTCGCGATCCACCCCAGTGCCAGCGCCGTCTCACCGAATTCCCGCCGAATGAAGCGAACGCCCTTCTCACGCAGATTGGCCGGCACGCTCTCGCCCTTGAGCAGGGCTGCAATGTTGGCGGCCGCTTGCACCACGTGCCAATCCGGATCTCTGCTGAATTCCGGAACCAGTGCTAGCGCCACCTGCGCCGAAACTGCTCCCTCGCCTGCCAATGAATCCACATCGCCCAAAACGCCCACGCGCTCCGCAACGCTCAGATGACTGCCTTGATCGGCCAGAACCTTTTTCAAAAGATCGCCTTCGTAGGCGACTTGATAGTAGCCCGTCTCGCCGTCGTTCGCCAGAATCCAAGAGGGACACGTCGAAGCGCCCGTTAATGCGACCTCGTCTTGGGGATGCGACAGCAAGCTGCATTGGCGATGCTCGGAGCCATCCGCTTCAAACGCGACGCAGAGGGGAATCTGCCACGTCTGCGGCTCGGCGTGAGATCCAATCGGCAGCGAACGCTTCTGCGATACCGCCAGCAATGGTTGCGCTCCACACTTCAGCGCCACAGAAACCTCCGGCACGCCCGGCTGATCCAAAAAGCTGTTGAACGCCGGCGCAACGTTCTTGCCGGCAACACTGCTGATCGCCGCTTCGAAATCCCCGGCCGTGGCATTCCCCCACGCGTGCTGTCTCAGATAAAGTTGGACACCCTCGCGAAACTTGGCCTCGCCAATCCAGCGCTCGAACATCTCGATCACCGCGGCGCCCTTCTCATACGTAATATCGTCGAAGGCGTTCGCAATGTCGTCGTTGTCCTGGATCGGCTGGCGGATCTCGCGCGCGGACGCCAGTTCATCGCCCCGCATCGCACCCAGCCGCGCATTGACGGCCGCGACATCGAGATGCCATTCCGGCTTCCACTCGCCTGGAATCTTGCGCTCCAGCCAGGTGGCAAATGCCTCGTTCAGCCAGGTATCGTTCCACCAAGCGGTGGTCACCAGATCGCCGAACCATTGATGAGCCATCTCGTGCGCGCATAATCCCGCCAACTCGTGCTTATGGTCGATGGTTTCGGTGGATGGATCGGCCAGCAATGAACTCTCGGCGTATGTGATCAGGCCGGCATTCTCCATGGCGAAATCGCTGATTGGCATCACCACGGAATCCAGCTTCTCGTAGGGAAATGGAATGCCGAAATAATCCTCCAGCAACTTCAGCAGTCGGGGAATCGCGGTGGCGGCATACGCGGCATCGGCGCTCTTGCCTCTAGGAACGATGACGCGCACGGGCGTAGGCCCAACGCGGCCCGCATCCACAACGTCGAATCGCCCCACCGCGAATGCCACCAAATAGCTCGGCAACGCCGGCGTTTGCTTGAATCGCACGGTCTTCATGCCGTTGGCGCCATTTGTTTCCGGCATGGGCGCTTCCGATTGAATGGGCGTGTTCGACAGCGCGAGATCCTCTCGGGGAACATGCAGCGTAAGCTGCCAGGGCACCTTGAAGCTCGGTTCATCGAAGCAAGGAAACGCCCGCCGGGCATCCGTTGGTTCGAATTGGCTGTACACGTACCAGTCGCGGCCTTCCTTCAATTGAAAAATACCAGCGCTGCTGTTGCGGCTGATCTTGCCTTGATAGGCCACGTGCAAAACTCCCTGGCCTGAAATTGCTCGATCGAAGGTGAATCCGACAAACTGGTCGCCTCCCTGCACGGTCCTCGCGGGCAAACTCTTTTCAGACAATGTCGCGCCGGATTCCGGGCGAAATACCGCTGTCTGGATCTCCAGGCCGACGGAATTCAGCCAAATTACGTCGCTTGCTGTGCGAATATCGATGCTAATGTCGACGCTCCCGCGAAATGTATCGCGATCGGGAACAATGGTCAGATCGACAGCGTAACTCGAAGGCTGGGCCGAACCGTCCAAACGCAGTTTGGGTGGTTCCAGGGACGGGACAGCGAAGGCCGCCCGGCCAAGGAGAACCACGCATGAAAGAGCGGCCAATCTCATAGGCGAACTTCCGCTTCGGCGGGGGCCGAAACCGTCACTGCCGCTTTGTGCAATAACACCACCGAAAGCGCGGCTAAATACAATAACGCCCCTGTTAACACCGTGGCGCGCAGGCCAATATAGATGGCGAGACAAATCGCGGCAACGGAGCCCAGCACGCTGGCGGCCGCATTCAACGCCCACGCCCAGCGCACCGCTTGTGGAAAGCTCTTCTCGAGTCGCGTCAGACCCGTGGGAAACGGAATACCCATGAGGAAACCGGCCGGTGCGATCATGCACACCGTGACGAGAGCCTTAAACGGCAGCGGCCATCCCACTCCAAATTCGTTGACCGGCGCCGTAAGATAAGCGAGCGCGGAAACCGTGATCGCCACGCCGATCAACACCGCACTGAGCCGTCGGGTGTTATTGGATCCGCTAGCTAAACGGCGGCTCCAAAAGCTGCCCAGGCTGCTCGAAATCAACATCGAAAAAATAATTACCGTTAACGCATACGTAGGATGACCAAGAAAGAGTACAAACTTCTGGATCAACGCTACCTGGATCAATATATACCCCGCGCCAATGCAAACAAAGTACAACAAAAACCCGCGCACCCCCTTCTCGGCCGGCAGCCGCTCACCCAGCAATAACGGTGGGAATGCAAGCACGACGACGATCGCTAGCACGCTAATCCCCAGCACTTCAAACAACAACGGCAGCGCGCGATTGATCTTGTAATCCGCCGACACGCCGCCCGGCTTCAGAAAATCTAAAACATCGCGCGGCTGCACGGTGTAAAAGAAAAAGGGCCGGTCGTCATCCACGGGCGTAACGTTGTAGCTATAGTTCCGCCAAAAGGCTCTCGGATCCGCGCTCCGCAACAGCTCTCCAAACTCGTTCAATGGGGCGTCGCCCGGCAGATAAAGGGCTCGCAGATTGGTCTGGCTCAACGCTGCCTTCACCGTCGCGACATCCGCATCGCCCAAGGGTTTTCGGAAGACCAATACCGTATCCAGGGCGCCAAAAGCGTTGATATTTTGCTCGTGATCGCGTAACACGACAACATGCTTCCAGGCGTCGTTTCTCAATGTGCTTGGTCGCGGCGTGCCTGGCTCGCCCACTTCGCCGAGCGACTCGATGGCGAGGGAAAGCAAACGCAAGCTCTCGCGCGGCGGCTCAAAACCCCAGCGCGTGAAAACCATCAGTCCGTCATCGGTCAAATGATTCAAATAATCGCGGAATGCGTCGGTGGTATAAAGATTGTTTTCCGAAAGCGCGAACGCGCCGGCGGCGGTGGATGCCCACGTGTCGACTAATGTTGCCTGCAACACTTGATACTTCTCCGTACTCCGCCGGACGAAGCTACGCCCGTCTTCGATGAACAGGTGTACCTCAGGCCGAAAATACAACCGGTGGCTCAAGTCTGCAAACCGCTGCTGCATGATGGTATGCGCGATGATCGGGTTGATCTCCACCGCCGTCACGTCTTTGCTACCGCCGGTGAGCGAGCGCGCGACGTCCCACCCGCCGCCCGGACCAATGACCAGGGTCTTCGCGCCGGGCCGTAGCATATAGGGAAAACCGGGCCCCTCGTGCAATAGGTTTCCGCGCTCCTGATCCGTCAAATGCTGCAGATCGAATGTGGGAATCCCGGTCGAAGCGTCGGCGTCGATCACGATTTCCGGATCGCTCGTTTTCGGATTGAGGAGTGCGATGCGCGAGATGGGATTCCATCGCACGAACGACTCCTGCCCTAGCCGGTGGCCCTTGGCGTATCGGATATCGATGAGGTGTGTTGTCCCGTTAAAAGCCATTAGCGCCACGAATGCGAGCGCCAAGGTAACTGCGCCGGCGCGGCCGCGTAACATGCCCGCCAGGTTGTACCAGATGGCGGAGGAAACGGCGAACAGAACCGACACGGCGATCACGGTATTCGGCCCGCCAAAGTAATTCAAAAACGGAACCAGAAGCAGGCAACCGCCGGCGGCGCCGAGCAAATCGAAAAAGTACACCCGATCCACGCGTTGGATGCCTTCCGCCACGGCAATGGAGACCACCGCTCCGGAGAAAAAGAACGGCAGCGCGCTTGCGAAATAGACGCCCGCCAGCGTCAGATTGCCGAGCTCTCCAGCGCGCGTCAGGATGAAGACCAGCGATACCAAAACGGCTACGCTGTTCACGGCCGCCAAAACGCCCAGCTTGTAAAAAATGTTTCCAGCGCGGCCGGCCACAACGTAGGAAAATAATCCGCCCGCGCCCAGTCCGAACAACGCGATCGAAATCGCGAGAAACGCAAAATGGTAGTAGAAGACCACCGAAAAAATGCGCGTGAGCGATAGCTCCAGGATCAACGTCGCCAGCGTCGTGAACGCCACGCCCAGATAGAGCTGCGGCCATCTGGTCCTGCCGGATTCTGTGGATGAACTAACGCGGGGCAATATTCTAATGGTAAAGGATCGGATAGTTTGATCGCAGGAAACCAGCCACCAGACGCTTGATAACAGCGGCGCCTGGCGGCCGATCCTTCTTCCCTGTAGTTTCAGACGAAGCTCGGCCGGAGCCGGTTGCGCGTGGATCTACATCATCGCGTGAGGGGGCGCCGGCTCATCGGGGCTGCCGGCCTTGGAAAGCGGCAGCCTCACCAGCAAAGTACCCAGCAGAAGAATCACCAAGGAGCCAACAATATACGACGGCTCCGGGAAAATTTTCGGCAGCGGCCACTCGAAGAAACGGAACGTTGCGATCACCAGCCCCATCAAAGCTTCCCCCGCAATCAGCCCCGAAGCAGTGAGTATCCCGACGTTCTCGACGCGAGCGGATTGCGCGTCGTTGAACCCCGCCCGCTTCCGCATCGAGTCTGTTACCCAGCGAAAAACTCCGCCCACAAAGATCGCGAAGGTGGTGTTAATCGGAAGATACATCCCAACCGCCACCAGCATCGGGCTCTTCACTCGTCCCATGATCATCACGAAGCCGAACATCACGCCCACCACTACCAGCGGCCACGGCATGTCGCCTCCGACGATGCCTTGCGCCAGAGTGGCCATCAGTCCAGCCTGCGGCGCCGAAAGCTTCGGATCGCCAAATCCGATTCCGCCGCTCTTGATGTTCGCCGCTTGCAGAATATACAGCGGCCAATACATTGCCGCGCTTGCTACGACCACCGCGATTAGCTCGGCCATCTGAATGCGTCGCGGCGTACCGCCCAGGATGTAACCGACCTTGAAATCCTGCAGGAGTTCGCCCGCCACCGCCGAGGAAACGCAGCCCACCGCCGCCACACCCAGAACTACTGCTACGCCGCCCGGCCCGGATACACCGAGCGACACCATCAGAAGCGCGGCAATAATTAGCGTGGTGAGGGTTAACCCGGAGACCGGATTGTTGGTGGAACCAATCGTCCCCACCAGGTAGCCCGATACGGCCGCGAAGAAAAATGCGATCAGCAGCATCACCACCGCCGCCACAACTCCGCCCAGCACTTGATGCGACAAGTAAATATAGAGCGCGATCATGCACGCGAACATCACGGCGATGAGACCGAACACGGTCTTGGAACTCATGTACTGCTCGGTACGAATAGTTTCTTGCGGCTTGGCCGTGGCGCTGAGATCCCCGACAGCGCGCTTCAGCCCATCGAACAGACCCTTGCGCATGCGGAACAGCGTGTAGGCCGCGCCTACCATCATGCCGCCCACGGCGATCGGCCGAACGATGTAACGCCAAACAGCAGTGATCAACCCCACCCAGGAGCCATCCGACGATCCCGCCGGTAAGAACGTCTGCAGCTGCGGTCCCATGAAAAAGATCAACAGCGGTATCAGAAAACCCCAGGCCAGTACGCCGCCCGCGAAGTTCAAAGACGCCAGTTCCGGTCCGATAATATAGCCAACGCCAATATACGCGGGACTCACGGTCGGTCCCGAAGCCAGCGTCACGCCTCCCGCGTTCAATGCCTGGCGCGGCGATCCCAGCCTCACCACGCTCTTGCCGAGCTGTCCAACCCGCAGGATAAAATCCTTGTCGTTGGCGAAGAGCTGAATCTCGGCCAGAAATTGGATCAGCGCTCCGAGCCCCAGGTTGTAGAACAGATATTTCGCCGCGTCCGCGCCGCGCCTGCCGGCCTTGTGAATTTCCGATGCAGCCACCGACTCCGGAAACGGCAGGTCCGGATCCTCCACCATGACGCGCCGCACCAGCGACACGAATAAGACCCCGAGAATGCTGCCCACCACCATCAGCGCCGTCGATTTCCAGTACGCGTCTTTCGGCGCGAACGAGGGCCACGCGCCAGCGATGAGGAAGGCCGGCAGCGTAAAGATCGCGCCCGCTGCGACGGATTCTCCAATGGATCCCGCGGTTCGAGCGATGTTTTCTTCCAGCACCGATCCGTTCACGATCCGCAGGACAGCCATGCCGATCACTGCCGCGGGATAAGTAGCCGCGATGGTGATACCGGCGCGCAAACCCAGATACGCGTTCGCAGCGCCGAGGATTACGGTCATGACCAGCCCCAGAAGCAGTGCTCTAAGGGTGAACTCCCGCATTTCCATGTTCTGCGGGACGAACGGGCGATGGGGCGGTTGTTCGCTCATTGGATCACCAATGATAACAGGTGATCTAAGCAAGGCGCGGGAGCTGGGAACCGGTGATCCAATGTTATTGAACGCTGACGGTCACGGCGCTTGGGCTCACATAATCGCCAACCGTGACGACAACTTCATCGGACGATTGCTGACTTGCATCAGCGGGCACCACGGCATCGATCTGCACCACACCGGCGATCAGCCCCGGAGCGGCTCCCGCATAGAGAATCTTGGCTGGCCGGCCGTCAATGGAAACCGAAACCGGAAGCATCGGCGCCGGGTAGGGCGCAGGAGTGAGATGGCCGTCGACGCTGGCGGGCGTGGTAATTCCACCACCGGTAGCGAACAGGGCGACCACGGAACCGCGCGACGCCGGATTGTTTGAAGAATTCACGCTGCCATCCTGGTTGAGGATCGCCCCCTGGCCTCCGCCGCTGCCGTCCAACGCAAACACAGCGGGTGACGCGGGTTGAACTTGCACTGTGGTGGATGCGGTGGGCTGCCCTTGATAAAGGACTTGAATTTGTGCCGTCGTTCCCGTAACGCCGAACGGAACAACGGCATTGATTTGCCCAGGCGAAGCGTACAATAGGGGCGACGCAATACCCCCGATGAGAACCTTTGTGTTCTCCACTGTATCCGTCACGAAGTCGCCATCGAGGGCGCCTTGTTCATCGGAGGCAGGCCCCAAGTTAGCGCCGAAAATGGTTATTAACTCACCGGGAGATACCGCGCCAGACAAGTAACTCGCGCTATTGACGACAGCGGAAATGGCAGCGCTGGCAGTGGCGGGCGTATACGTCAATTTTCCATACACCGCCACGGCATTGGAAAAAGTTGGCACATAAACGCGGCCATTCGCCACAGTGGGAACGGCGAATTTCGCAAACTTGCCCGGCTGATCCCGGCTATTGAGATTGCTGCTCCACAGCTCGTGAGCCAGATTGGCGGCATCCAGCGCGCGCAGGGTATCAGGCTCTCCATCGACAACGTCGTTGCCGACGTTAAGCCACACTATACCGTTCTGTCCGCCGTTGGCCGAGATCGAGAGTCCGGCAAAAAAAGAGTAATAAGTGGGCGAATATTCAGAAGCTATTGTGGAATTGATTTGGTTATTTGAGATCTGAAATGCCTTGAGCGGGCCGCCGGGTTCATATTCGTACACAATGGGTCCATTCGGTGCATTATTCCATAGAGCCATCGTGAACAGACCCCAGGTGTTCACTTGGACACTTTGAACCGTGCTGGTGTTGTCCGGGCTTAAGTGTCCCATAGAGTTATCCTGCACCAGATGCAACATTCCCGACTTGCCGCCGGATAGCAGAAGATTGGTGTTCGGAATCAATATGGCGCCGGCCGATCCCAGATCCTCGTCTTGATCGGTCAGGTAGCTCCAATTCTGCGGCGTGTACCAATCGAGCACGGAAAGATTGCTGCCCGACAAACGAAGCACCGACTCACTGAAGTTGAATTTTCCGTCGAAATCGCCATTGCCCGGGACAGTATAAATATCTCCATTGCTATCGACAACGGGACCGCGCCCCGACTGCCAAATCCCCCCCGATCCACCGTTTGGGGAGCTGTTAAAAACAGCCGTCTGTTGGAGCGTCGATGCTTGATAGCTCATTAACCAGCCGTGATAGCTGCCCGCGTCAAAGTGCGATCCGAAGCCGAAATAAAGCGTTCCGTTAGCCAGGATCAGACCCGTCCTTTGCAATTGTGCAGAGGCATCGAAGGCAACCTTCCCATTGTTGCTGCCGGCGCCGGTCCCTGACACCGAGGCCGCAATCTGCACCGGTCCACCTAGCATCTCATGTCCGTCAACCAAAGACAGCGCGTGCAGTTCAAATAGAGGATTGCTGAAAGCGCCGGGGGCAAGTATATCGGAGACAGCATATAAGATTTGCTTGTCAGGGTCGATAACAGGAGTGCCTAAAATGCCGATCTCGGGCAGAATATCGGTGAAATTGAAGAGGCCGCTTGGAACTGACGCGCCGCAGTTCACCTGCCAGAGCGGCGTGGCGGATTGCGGAGTATCGGCATTAAACGCGTATATGCTGTTGTGCATCGTTGCGACATAAAGAACGTTGTAACTAGTTCCGCCGATAGAGACGCCGCTCACATACAGCGGCTGTGCGTACACTTGTCCATCTACGGGAAAAGTGCCCACCTTGCCAAATGTAGTCCAATCCATTTGCGGCGAAAGGCTGGTCTCCCCGAGGTTGGCGCCGGTCTGCTGATGATCGTAATTCACGTTCAGCACATTCACCTGAGGGAATGCGACGGCAGCGGCGCTCAGCGCTAACAGAACAATACGAGGCCACGTACTCAACCGGTCCATGTCGTCTCGCGAATGGCGTCGCGAACCTTCCCCCCTCCTACTCATTTACACAATCGATATCGCGAAGTTGCGAATCCCTACAGTTTTCTTGCGGTATTCATCGAATCCGGCCGTGCCATGCAGGGCGACCGGAGGGTTTTGATGAATCAACAATAGTAGCAGAAGGATCGGCTCCGGAAGGCCGCGTTAGCTCTCGCCTGCCAGGCGGTGGATCGCCTGGAGTTTCTCCCACAATGCCGCCAGCCGGTCCAGACGGAGCGCGTTGGGTCCGTCCGACAAGGCTCGTTCCGGCTCTTCGTGAACTTCCACGAACACGCCATCCACACCGGCAGCCACCGCCGCGCGGGCGAGTGTCGGAATGAATTGCGGCTGCCCTCCGGAGGCATTCCCCAGCCCGCCGGGAATTTGTACGCTGTGGGTGGCATCGAAGATCACCGGCCATCCAAATTCGCGCATGATCTCGAGTCCGCGCATATCCACCACCAAGTTGTTATAGCCGAATGTAGAACCGCGTTCCGTCAACAAGATGTTGTTATTGCCGGTGGAAGCTACTTTATCCGCGGCATGGCGAATGTCATAGGGCGAAACAAATTGCCCCTTTTTGATATTCACCGCGCGGCCCGTGCGCCCGGCCGCCAGCAACAGATCCGTTTGACGGCACAGAAATGCCGGTATCTGCAAAACATCGACTGCCTGCGCCGCGGCTTCCGCCTGCGATGTTTCGTGAATATCGGTGAGCACCGCATAACCCTCGCGCCGCAAGTCCGCGAGAATTCGCAAGCCCTCGCGCGGCCCCGGCCCGCGATAGGACGACAGGCTGCTGCGATTGGCTTTGTCGAACGAAGCTTTGAAAATGAATGGGCCGGCGATCTTCCGGATCTCGGCCGCGAGAAAGCGCACGTGCTCCTCGCTTTCGATCACGCAAGGCCCGGCGATCAACACCAGCGGCCGGCCGCGTCCGATAGCCAGCGGCTCGCCGCCTCCAATGGCCAGCGGCTGGCCGCGTCCGAAAGGAAGAGGCGTGCTCAATCGGCGTGCGTGTATTGCTCGGCGCGAGCGCGTGGAGCAGGCTTGGAACGGCTCTTGCGATGCTTGTGCGCCGCTGCCATGAATGCGGAGAACAGCGGATGCGGCTCCATAGGCTTGGACTTGAATTCCGGATGGAATTGGCAGCCCAGGAACCAGGGATGATCCGGGATTTCGCAGATTTCCACGTACACCGAATCCGGGGTCTGGCCTGCGATGCGCAATCCGCCGGAGGTCAAAACTTGTTCATACTCCCGATTGAATTCGTAGCGATGCCGGTGGCGCTCGCTAATCTCAGGCTTCCCGTATGCCTGGCGCGCGAAGCTCCCTTCCGCCAACAAACACGGATACGCGCCGAGCCGCATGGTCCCGCCCAATTCGTCGACTCCCTTCAGCTCGCGCAATTTGTAAATCACGCGATCCGGCGCCGCGGGATCGAATTCCGTGGAGTTGGCGTGCTCCAGCCCGCAAACGTTGCGCGCGAACTCGATCACCATGGTTTGCATTCCCAAACAAATTCCGAAATACGGAACCTTGTTTTCGCGCGCGTAGCGAATCGCCGAAATCATGCCCTCCACCCCTCGCTTGCCAAACCCGCCCGGAACCAAAATGCCGTCGTACTGTTCCAACTCGCGCGCGCAATCGGGCCAGCGCATGTTGTCGGACTCGATCCAATGGATGTTCACCTTCAACCGGTGGGCCAATGCGCCATGCAGCAAGGCTTCCTTCAGGCTCTTGTACGAATCCTCGTACTCGACATATTTGCCCACCAGCCCGATGTCCACCTGGTCTTCCGGATTCTGCAGACGCTCCAGCATCCCGGTCCAGCGGCTCAGATCGCGCTGCTTGGCGTCCATGCGCAGGATGCGAAGAATGATTTCGTCCACGCCCTGTTCGGCAAAGTTAAGAGGCACTTCATACACCGAGTGCACATCGCTCGCGGTGATCACGGCCTCCACGTCCACATCGCAAAACAGCGCGATCTTTTCCTTCATGTCGTGCGGCAGGTCGCGCTCCGAGCGGCAGAGCAGCATGTCCGGCTGGATACCGAGTGCCCGCAGTTCCTTGACGCTGTGTTGGGTGGGCTTGGTCTTGAGCTCCTGCGCCGCCGCGATCCACGGGACCAGCGTCACGTGCACGAACGCCGTGTTGTCGCGGCCCATCTCGTGCCGCAGTTGGCGGATCGCCTCCAGAAACGGCAGCGACTCGATGTCGCCCACCGTGCCCCCGATTTCGACGATCACCACATCCACATCCGCCGCCACCTTGCGCGCCGCCGCCTTGATTTCGTTGGTGACGTGCGGAATCACCTGCACGGTTTTGCCGAGATAATCGCCGCGCCGCTCGCGATGAATGATCTGCTCGTAAATCCGGCCCGACGTGAGATTGTTGCTCTGCGTGAGCTTGGCGTGCGTGAAACGCTCGTAGTGGCCCAGGTCGAGGTCCGTCTCGGCGCCATCGTCGGTGACGAAAACTTCGCCGTGCTGGAATGGGCTCATCGTCCCCGGATCGACGTTCAAGTACGGGTCGAACTTCTGCAGCGTTACGCGCAGGCCGCGGCTTTCGAGCAAACAACCGATGGAAGCCGCCGCGATGCCCTTTCCGAGCGATGAAACCACGCCGCCAGTGACGAAGATGTATTTGGCCATGGATGTTCCCCTCAGTGCATTCTTAAAGATGGTTCAAAGAGCGCCGACACCCGCTCCAGATCCTCCGGCGTGTCGACTCCTAACGATTCGTACTCGGTTTCCACGACGCGGACACGATGACCGTTCTCGATCGCCCGCAATTGTTCCAGCCGCTCCATACGCTCGAGGGGACCCACCGGAAGACCCGAATAGGCGAGCAGGAAGTCGCGCTGGTAAACATACAACCCCAAATGCTTATAGTGAACACCGCCGCCCTCGCGACCAAACGGAATCGGACAGCGGGAAAAGTAAATCGCATCGCCGGCGAGATTGGTAACCACTTTCACGACGTTGGGATCGCCGATTTCGCGCGGATCTTCGATGACCTTCATGAGCGTGGACATCGGAACATCCGGATCGTCCAGCAACGCCAGCGTGGCGGCGTCAATCGCCGAGGGATCGATCAGCGGCTCGTCGCCTTGGATGTTCACAATCACGGACGCATTGTCAGCCGAGGCCGCTTCGGCCACGCGATCGGTTCCCGACAGATGATCGGCGCGCGTCATTTGCACCGGAGCGCCAAACGCCCGCGCAGCTTTGTGAATTCGTTCGTCGTCAGTGGCGATGATCAGCTTGGAAAGGTAACGCGCCTGGCTCGCCCGCTCGTAAACGTGCTGGAGCATGGGCTTACCGGCGATGGCGGCGAGAGCTTTTCCGGGGAAGCGGGAGGAGCCAAACCGGGCTGGTATTACGCCCAGAATTCTCGTCGGCACAATCGATCATAGCACAGCCGGAATCACCGGGATATCAAAATGTAATCGAAACATTTGCACGGCTGGCTTGCGCCGAACTCAAACTCGTCGGGCTCCGTAGATGTTAGTATGACGCCCGCATTACCCAAGCCTCATAAAGATCGCGGCATGGAAGGCATGGTCGCGAAATGGTACACGACCAACACCGGCAAATCGCTCGATGAATTCACCACGCTCGCGCAACGAGTTGCCAACGAACTTCCGGCCGGAACCCGCGTGCTCGAAGTTGCGCCTGGGCCAGGCTACTTCTGCATCGAACTCGCAAAGCTAGGCTCCTTCTCCATCACCGGACTCGACATCAGCTACACCTTTGTCGAGATCGCACGTAAGAAGGCATCCGAAGGCGGCGTCAGCGTAGACTTCCGCCAAGGCAACGCATCCAGCATGCCTTTCGCCGACAACACCTTCGATTTCCTGGTTTGCCGCGCGGCTTTCAAGAACTTCGGCAAGCCCGTTGGCGCACTGCAGGAAATGTGCCGCGTGTTGAAGCCCGGCAGCCAGGGCATGATCATCGATCTGAGAAAAGATGCGCCGATGGAATTGATCAATCGCCTTGTTGACGGCATGGGCTTGAATGCGGTGAACAAGGCCCTCACCAAGCTCACCTTCCGCACGATGCTGCTCAAGAACGCGTACACGAAAGAACAATTTCGCTACATGTTGTCGCAGGCGAATTTCCGAAGCGTGGATATCCGGGAAGCCGACCTCGGCTTCGAGATCTCAACGACGAAGCAATCGCATCACGAGCCGGCGCCCCTCCGGTGCGATCATCGCGCCAATCAACAAATAGACGACACTGAAAGGCGCCAGGGTCGCGATCGCGCCGTAAATCGGATGCGAAGCGAACGGCGTCCATCTTCCCGCGCTCCCGACTACGACCGCCAGCGCCGCGGCCATCCATAGCTTCGCGACGAATCCGGAAACCGAAACGCCCGCCCCCAATTTGCGATGCATCCCGCGCCGCAGCAGCGCAAACTCCACCCAACCGGCGATTCCGGCCGATGCCGTCAATCCCGCCACACCCCAGCGCGGATCGATCCCGATCCACAGCGGCAACGGCTTCGCGCAGATGTACCCGAGAACCGTCGTCAGCGCAACGCGCAAAACAGCGAATCGCAACGGGGTCCGCGTATCGTGCAACGCGTAATAGGCCGACGAATACAACCGACCCATGGTGGACGCGAGTAATCCAACCGAAGATCCCGCCAGGATGCCCCACACATATTGCGCATCGGCGTGGGTAAAGCGGCCCGTTTGCAACAGCGCACCCGCGATGAGATCGCCAAACGCCAGGAATGCCGCGGCCGACGGCACAATAAAAAACGCGATGTGCCGCAGTCCGGAATCGATGCGCCCGCGCAGCGCCCCTTGAATTTCCTCGGCGCTCCCGGTCGCGCTCGACATCACCGGCAGCTCGGCGGCGGAAACGGACATTCCGAACAAACTCACCGGCAGCACATAAATCAGCTGCGCGTTGATTAAGCCCGTTACCGCGCCGGTAGGCAGCAGACTCGCGAGCAAAGCGTCGACGTACGCGCTGATCTGCACCACACCGCGGCTGATGAACACCGGCACGAAGTTCCGGATCACCACGCGCACGTGCTCGGAGTCCAAATCCAACCGCAAGCGCAAATGGCTGGCAAGCTTGAGCACCACCGGCAACTGAATGCCGAACTGCAGCGCACTGCCCGCCACCGATCCCCACGCCAGCGTGACAGCCAATTGCGATAGCGTGGTTCGCGCGCCAAAAATCACCAGCGTCGCGATCATCGCCGCGCTCCACATCACTGGCGCGGCATAGGAGAGGAACAGCTTTCGATGGCTGTTCAATATCCCCAGGCACCAGGCTGAAAACACCAGCAGCCCCGCACCCGGAAAAAGAATTCGCACCAGCGAAATCGTCAGATCGCGCTTCGATCCGGAAAATCCCGGCGCGATGAGATCAATGAGCCACGGCGTGGCCAGCACGCCTGCCAGGCAAAGCACCGTGACCGCCAGCGCGAGCGTCGCGCCCACCGCGCCCGCCACTTGGCCCGCTTGTTCCTCATCGCCCTCGGCGAGCAAACGCGCGTACACGGGGATGAAGGACGCCGATAACACGCCTTCTCCGAACAGATTTTGCAGAAAATTCGGAATGCGAAACGCGGCGTTGAACGCGTCGGCGGCATCCGACCGCAGCCCGAAATAATGCGAGAACACTCGCAGCCGCACCAGTCCGACAATACGGCTGAGCAGAATACCCGCGGCTACCAGGAACGCCAGCCGGCCGGTGCTCTCGCGCTTGCGGACTGGCGCGTCTTCCAGTTTCTTATCCAAATGTGAACGCTCGGATGTGGATCTCATTCCAGCGCGAAGGTGGAATCAGACGCCGCTGAACATCTTCATCGAAAAGATCGAGGCTCATCCGCGCGAACTGCCGTACCGAGTTGTCGGGATGATCCACGAGGGTTAGCAGTACGGACAACGCCGCTTCATCCGGCCATGCGAGCAGCGATGGGATGATGTCACCAACCAGTTCGGCCACGGAGGCCGACCGTGCCTTCACAGCCTCCTCAACAAGCCAAGCCGTGCGTTGGGAATCCGAGTACGGTTCAACAACGATGTCGGTCCAGTCCGATTGACAGTCCTTATCCTGCCGCGCCGTGAACCGCACCGAATACACGCCGGGCTCATCGAAGCGATACATCAAATGCAGGGGCAGACGCGAGCGGGGCGTGTCCAGGGGCATCGTGCGCCATCCCAGCCCTCCCAGTGTCGCGACACTTTTGGACAGCGGCTTCATCGGCTCGCCATGGTGCAATACGTCAAACCTCGCTCCTTCGAAGTCGAAGGGGAAAAAACTGTTGGGATAGTGAATGCCGCCGCAGCACGAGGGCTCCTCCACTTCGATCCACACCGGCATGTGTACGTAGGCATGCCCCTGCCCGTGAATGAAAGCTTTTCGAAGGCTAAAGCGAGCCGTCAGTCGGTCGCTACACGTGTCGTGCACGCAGACCTGGATGGGCGCCTCACCATCCTCCGGCGCGTTGTCGGGAATCTTGAAATTGATCTGCTTCGAACCGGCGAACAACAGCCCAGCCGCGCGGCCGTCCACCAACACTCGCACGCCGCAGGCTTCCAGCGGATACGGTCCGTTCTGGGGGATTTGCTTGTCGCACCAAGGATCGGGCCCGAGATTCTCACCGTAAAGCTCGATGATCATCCCCGGCGCGAGCAGCGCAGGTTTGCCATCTTCCCGATGGGGCAACCCCTCGCGACTGAATCTGGGAACTCCCGCCTGGCCGAACGCCATTCCAGTCAGCAAGACGAACGCGACCAAGCCCCGCATACTGCTATTATCCTCCGCCCCGGCGCCTTGTCACAAAAAATTACACTTGGCATGACGCTATTTGCCGCTCGTTTCCGCCTATCTCAGTAGGAGGAGTACCGCATGCACGCCGCGCCACTTGTCTCAAACATGGCGACCCGACGGTTGCTGGAGACGAGTGACGCCGGCTTCGCGGCGATCATTATCCTCACAATCATCCTCGCGATCGGACTGGAACGAATGCGCAGGCGTTGAGACGGTTACCAATCCACCTGGATCTCGTAGTCGTCAGCTCCCGGCCCCGGATCATCAATCTCAAAAACCAGCCGGTAGTTGTTCTTCTCTGAAGGCGATTCAACGATCGAAACGCGCCCGCGGCCCTGCAGCTTCTGAATCGTCGGCGTGAGGTCCGATCGAGCGGGTAGGGGACGGAGCATCTCGGCATGCTCACCGCCGATTGGCACGCCTTCCAGCACCTCAGAAAGACTCGCGCCGCCTTGGAGCGTGACCCGCACGCGGCCATCCACCCTTCCGCTCCAAAGAAAGCCGCGGCCCGTGGGTTCGGGGATCGGCGCGGAATCTTTCGACTCTTTCGATCCGCCGCGATTCCACACCAGCGTGAACGAATACTCGCCCGCGCCCGCTTGTGCATCGCGAATCGAAACGCGTGCCGTGTAGTTGTTCCGCCGGCGAGGCTGCTCGATTAAACGGATCTGGCCTCGCCCCTCGGGGTCTTCGAGCCGCACATCGGAGTCCCGATCGGGCAGCGGCCGCGAGAATTTGAAATGCTCATCCGCCACCGGCGCGCCTTGCTCCGCGCTCGAAACGCAACTTTGCTGGTGGCAACTGATGATGGCCGCCTCATCGACGCGGCCCGTCCACCTCACCTGGTCGGTCTTCTCCGCCCCGCCTTCGAACACGTTGCTCGACGTATCCCAATACAGAGCGATCGAATAGAACGAACTGCCTGGCTGCCGATCCTCAATCTCCACCGCCAGCGTGTATTGATTCTCGATGCTCGGCCGGTCCACCACGTGAACGTAGCCGCGCCCCTCCAGCACCTCCACGCGCACGTCTTGTTGGGTCTTAGGCAGTGGATCGGAAAAATGAAACTTCTGGCGCTCCACCGGCGCGCCGTCCTGAATTTGCACCGCAAGTTGCTTGCCTGACAGGTGCAGAATCGCGATGCCGTCGACTTGTCCTTGCCAGACGAACTGGGGGTGGTCTTGTGCGTCCTGCCTCTGCGCGAATGTGAGATTCAGCAAAACGAACCCAATTTGTCTGTAACGCATCTTACTAATCATCGGGTATGAGCACTTTAGACCTAAACGTTTTGAGACGTTTACGGTACAATCTTAAGGTACCGTGTCCAACGCCGCCCGGTCCCCGGCGTCCAAATCTGTTTGTTGCAAGACCTCATGGTTATAGCGATAACTACACCGGCCTTACTTTTCGCGACATCTACGACCGATCAACTGGTACGCTCGCTCTTTGATGACACCTTTAACGGCGTACATCACCTGGAATTTTTCGATTGGGCGCTGCTCATTCCCTACTTCGCGATCCTGATCGTCCTTTCGTTTTACGGCGCCCACCGCTTCGAAATGATCCGGAAATATCTGAAGCACCGTCGCGACTTGGCACCCGTCCCACCAGAGTGCTGGGCCAAGCTTCCCCGCGTCACCATCCAGCTTCCGCTGTATAACGAGCGCTACGTGGTGGAGCGTCTGCTCGAACAGGCCTGCCAGATGGAGTATCCGCGCGAACTGTTGCAGATCCAGGTGCTGGACGATTCCACCGACGAAACGCATCCGTTCACCGAAGCCCTGGTCCGCGAGTACCAAGCCGCCGGATTGCCCATCGAATACCTGCACCGCGACAATCGCGCCGGATTCAAAGCAGGGGCTCTGCAACAGGGCATGAAGACGGCCACCGGCGAGCTGATCGCCATCTTCGACGCCGACTTTATTCCGCCTCGCGATTTTCTGGCGCGCACCGTGCACCACTTCACCGATCCCGCCATCGGCGTCGTCCAGACGCGCTGGAGTTACCTGAACCGGCATTTCAACCTGCTTACCGAAGTGGAGGCGATGCTGCTGGACGGCCATTTCGTCATCGAGCACGGGGCGCGTTTCGGCAGCGGTCTGTTCTTCAATTTCAACGGAACGGCCGGCGTTTTGCGGGCCAAGATGATTGAGGACGCGGGCGGCTGGCAGCACGATACGTTGACTGAAGATACGGACCTGAGCTATCGGGCGCAGCTTAAAGGGTGGCGCTTTGTTTATATACCGTCGGTGGATTGCCCGTCGGAACTGCCAGTGGACACCTACGGATTCCAGGTCCAGCAGTCGCGCTGGGCCAAAGGGCTGACGCAGGTTGCCATGAAACTGCTGCCGAGGATTCTCAGGTCCAACGAACCGTGGCGTGTAAAGCTGGAAGCCTTCTGCCATCTAACGCCCAACATATCTTACCCCTTGATGCTGATTATGTCGGCGATGATGCTGCCGGTAATGGTCGTGCGCTTTTATATGGGCGTCTTCCAGATGCTGACCGTCGATCTCCCGCTGATCGTTGCGTCATTTTGTTCCATTTGGGCGTTTTACCTGATGGCGCAGCGCGAACGAGACCGGCGGACTTGGAAGCGCGCGATCGTGTTGATGCCGGCCCTGATGGCCGCGGGCATCGCGCTGACCTTGACCAATTCGAAGGCTGTGATCGAGGCGCTGCTGGGAATCAAGTCGGCCTTTGCGCGCACGCCCAAATATGCGGTCGGCGACCACAGCGTGAAACTTCAGAATGCCGGCTACCGGAGCCGCAGCGGCTGGATGCCTTACGCCGAATTGGCCGCGGGCGGATACTTCGCCTGGATGGTCGCTTATGCGATCGAGACCTTGAATTTCCTGGCGGTGCCGTTCCTGCTGATGTTTGTCGTGGGTTACTGGTGGGCAGGATTCACGACGCTCTATCAGGAGTATCAAGGCAAGCTGCAGTGGCAGCGCGAACGCGCGCTGGCGCTCGAAAAAGAAACCGCTTAAAGATCTCAGAGCGTCTGTCGAAAGTAGCTGTCGAAACCAGGCCAGAGCGCTTCAGAATCCTAAATTCTGCGTGGGGTTTACCAGTCGTACATCTCGTAATGTGCGGAGCACAGCTCCAATTCGAGCAGGAAATCCTTGTCGAAGTCGTAATATTTCGCCACGCTGATGTCGTCTCCAGCGAAGGCGCGGATCGCCGCCTCGGATTCCCAGAACGTGACCATCAGGAAATGTGCGGTGTCACCATCAATACGACGTAGTGCATAAGCACCCTTGTTGCCGGGAGTCGAGCGGTAATCGGGGATGGCAACGGTTCGCATCAGGTTTAGGTACTCGTCGCTTTTGGTTGCTGGGGTCGCGCCATGCCAGATTCGGGTGATCATCTTGAAACTCCGTCCGTGTCATTGTTTAGAACACCTAGATGTCGCAACCAGGCGTAAGCGCTCAGAACGCGGTTGCGAGCGATACTATTAAAGGCTCAATGCTGAGGCCAGCAAACCAAAGGGGAACCTAAAAAGAAAGTCATCCAGAAGGCGTATGGTTTCCGGATCGACGGACGCTCAGCGGGTGACGGAAACCTTCACAATTCCGGTGGTCCAACAGCACTGAAATCCAGAGCCGCCTTCGCCGGAATAGTCGTTGGCCGTCACGTTCAGCATGTACTCACCGGGTTCGCTGAATGTCACCGTGGTGGTGGCTTTCCCACTGAAGGCAGCCGCAACTTCCGGGCGATTTATCTTCTCCACCGGCGGCCGCTCGGCGCTGAATGAAACGGGCCCCGGCGCGCGGTACGGGATCCACTTCAAGGTGACGGGAGCGCCCAGATCCTTGGGCTTGGCGCCCGAAGAAGAAGTAAATTTGGCATCGTCGGAAACCCATACGGTCAGCGAGAACGGTTGCCCGACCTTGGCGGTGCGCTCGACAATCAGCCCGCCCGGACCTTGAACGGATGGGCCACCCTCGTCGAAGCTGATCATGGGCGGGGTGTTGCCCACGGCGGCTTCTCTGAAAGGCGAGATTTCCCAATCCGGCTTGAGGCTGGCTGGAATCACCGTAGTCTTCCCGTTGGCGACGATCGTCCAGGTGATTTTGTTATCGCCGAAGTCGGCCGGAACCTTCACGGTGAATAAGCCCCAACCGCGCCCGGGCACGAAATGGGTCGGTTGGCCACGATCCGGTCCTCCGGGTTCAATCGCGTTGTTCGGGCCCACCGGAATGTCGACGTCCTGCTTCCGACTTCGGTTGTAATAGCCCAGCAAGAGACCGAAGCTTCCGTCGGGATTTTTGAACCAGCCTTCAAAAGCGCCGGTGATGCTGGAACCCGAATCGCGAGCGGGCTCTGGAGGTAGCGGCTGTCCGAGTGCGAGAGCGCTGATCGCGAACAACACGGCACTAGCCGCCCACAGCGAACCAGGCCGCCATGCGGCAAATCTGAGCGGACACTTTGGCATCGGGACGAAGCCGTTCAGGGACGCGACGAAGCGTTCGCCTCGAGCTTGGGATGGTGTTTCGCGGCCCAAGCGTTGTAGTCCTCATCGCTGATGTAGGTGACGTTCATCCAGGCGTGCCCCATCTCGTCCACGGTCCGATCGCCAAAGCCGACCCACTGGTCCGGATCGGGATTGTTGGGATTGGCGTGGGTGTTGTCGTACCAGGCCGTGACATGGATGGTGGTGCCCTTGGGGAGCACGGGCGCAGCGTCGTCCGCGTAGATGTAGTTGATCATCCAATTGAAGTTGAAATGGTCGACGTAGCTTATTGTTTGTACGGTCCCGTCCGGCAGGATCGCCTCCACCGACATGGCCTTGCCCCGCAAATGCATGTGGGGCTGGATATTCTCGAGAATGGCGGCGTGCTTCAACACCGTGTAGTTATCCGTCGCGACGACCGAGTTGGGCGGAATGTCGATATTCCTGCCGGCCCTGTCATGGGACCCGGTGGAAGACTCGAACCCACGCAAGGCCTGGAAACCCGTCAAGTAGGTCCGGTACTTCGGCTCCTGACCCTTGGGGTAGAGCCAGATGCCCACCTCGACGTCGTCCCGAATCTCTTCGCCCACGGCGTGAATGTGGAGGTCCCAAGAAATTTGCGCTCCGGGCATCAGCAGCTTGCCGGTGTCCGGACGATAAAGGTCGTAGCCCTTACCGATAGCCCATTCCATCAAGTACCCGCGACCGCCCAAGTCATTGCTTGCTCCGGGTGCAGCGCTGTCCGGATCGTCCTGCACCAGGTAAGCGACCGCGTGATGCGTGATTTTGCGCGCGCCGGCAGTTGTGGGTCGGACTTCAACCGCGCGCACCCAGCGCGGCTCGGTGATGGGAACGGCAGAAGTCGGACGCCACCAGACATCCTGGTGGTGTGCCGGCATCGTATATGGATCGGCTTTGATCACCAGGTCCGGCTGGCCGAGTTCCTTGGCGGCCTTCCACTCGTTCGGAGCGGGCCACTCTTTGGCGGCGGGCATGTCCTTGGGATCGCCGAGCGGCGCGCCCGAATCCACCCATCGCACGATGGTATTGATCTGCTCAGTCGAGAGCGACATATCGTTCTTGAACTTCTGCACTCCCACCGACGGATCGATATGCCACGGCGGCATTTGGCGAAGAATTACTCGCTGCCGGATGGCCTTAGCCCAGGGACGCGTTTCTTCGTAGGTCACCAGCGACATGGGCGCCATCGACCCCACGTGATGGCATTCCTGGCATTTTTCCTGGAAGATGGGGGCAACGTCGCGGGCGAACGTCACCGTCGTAGGGGCGGCCGAGGTAGACGCCGCTGTGCTGGACGACTCCGCGGCAATCGAGAGGCTAGCCAGCGCTAGCAAAGCACCGAACCCCACCGGACCAATGGCAACAACCCGGCGCACGGGGCACCTGGAATCAGTCATGCGCGCTCCTTTCGTGTCTTGGGAAAGACACTCGGCAGATTGTCCACAAGTTTATCTGGCGGAAGGCACGGTGTCAATGCTGTCAATCGGGTTAACCTACCCATTTGCATGCGCATCGTGAGATTCTGGCGCTCGATGTGTGACGTGCAAATTCTCTTTGGATCAGGGTTACCGATGACTGGGACCTTCTCCGTCGAGACTACTTCGGCGGGGCTGTACCGACGTTCGCCTTCCGGTGTGGGTCGGTAAACTTTGATGAGCTGCGCGAAGTCAACGCGGTCGCTCAGAGTGTTTTCGATTGCGGACGGGCAGGCCCCGAATCCATCGGCAGTCAACTGGTAGGACTCACGGCTAGTCGCCAATCGCAGGCCTCTGATTAGCGTATCAGGCGAACAAATGGCGTCCATCCCGCTAAATGGGATGCTGGCAAAATAATTTCCGAGTGAGAAGTGGGCGCATGCTGTATACTTCAAACGCGATAACCTCAGATGTGCCCAAAGTGTTCCGATCTACTGGATATCTTCCGTCAGAGCGTCTCTGCTTACTCGAACGCCGCACACGACCCGTCGGTGTTCATTGGCGACGATCCCAGAGTAATGTACAGGAGGATTGAGGAACTGCACCTGGCCTGTGAAGACGCCTATCGGAAACTCATGGAGCACTTGCAAGCCGACCACGACAAAATAACGCGGTCGGCATAAACCAGAAATTAGCAAACTACACTGGCGGCCCGCACTCGCGAGGCTGCCACCAAGACCCACACACTTTTAGGACACCACCTGTCAAAGGGCAGCTGGCGTGATGGCGGATGTCGTGACCGCGGCTGGTGTTGCCAGCGTGAAGTTGGCGGCCCGGGCGTCGTTGACGAACATCTTCACTGTGTCGAGCGAATACTCGGTGAGATCGCTGCCGAGGAGCGGGAGCTTCTTGAGCAGATCATGGGTGACCGTGATGATGTGGCAGCCAATGGTATTGGCCTGCACAATGTTGAACAACTCGCGCGGGCTGGCCCAGATCAGTTCGATTTGCGGATAGGCGCGAATGCGCGCCAGGGCCCCGCACAGGATCGGCAGCGGATCGCAGCCGGCATCGGCAATGCGGCCGGCGAAGATCGAAATGCAACTGGGAGGCCCGCGGCGCAGGCTCGGCACAACGGCGTCCACTTGATCGAGCGTCAGGAGGGCGGTCACGTTTACTTTGACGCCCTGCTCGGCCAGGCGCTTCACCAGCGCCGCTGAGCTGCGGCCGCGCGTATCGGTGATGGGGATTTTCACGTAGACGTTCTCGCCCCAATTCGCGATCTGCAGGGCCTGCCGTTCCATCTCGTCGAAGTCATCCGAGAGGACTTCAAAGGAGAACGGCCGGTCTGGGATGTCGCGCGCCAGCGATCGTCCGAACGATTCGTAGTCGGTGATGCCCGCCTTGCGCATCAGGGTGGGATTGGTGGTAAATCCCTTGATCAAAGGATTGGCTGCCAGATCGAGAATGGAGGCTCGGTCGGCGCCGTCGGCAAAGATCTTGACGCGGAACAAAGCCACATCAGGCATATTGCAGCGTCTCCGAATAATGGCCCGGGCGAGTGGTTCGCAGAATCCATTGCGCAGCCTCGCGCAGCGAGCGGACAGCGACGAAGGGTCCGTGCGGACGCTGTTCCGCGTAGCCGTAGTCGACAAAAACCGCGCGGCAGCCAGCGCGCTGGCCAGCTTCGATGTCGCGCCAACGGTCGCCGACAATGAAGCTCGACTCCAGATCGATGTTCCAGACGCAGGCCGCTTCCAGCAGCAACCCGGGCTGCGGCTTTCGGCAGGCGCAGCGCGCCGCGTCATCGTGCGGGCAGACGCCGACGCCATCCAGGCGCAGGAAGCGCTGCAAGCGCGCGTTCATTTCCGACACCTGCTGGGACGAAACCAGGCCACGCGCGATATCGGGCTGGTTGGTGATCAGGATCAAGGCGAACTGAGCTTCGCGCAATCGATTGCAGGCTTCGCGAACGCCGGGCAAGAGGCGCAAGTCCGAAAGCGCGGGGGGTGAATATGGTTTGCCTTGACGGAGCACGGCGCGGTTCACCACGCCATCGCGATCCAGGAATACGGCGCGTTTCATTAATTTATGCACTCCCGTCACAGCCTCCCCAGCCGAGAGTCGCTGAGCATGGAATTCAAGGCCAGGCAAAGCGCCTCGCGTGTGTTGCGTTTCGGGGTCCAGCCGAGGCCGCGAATGCGATCCGTGTTCAGGCGAACCACAGGAACGTCGCCTCTCCAGCCGCGATCGCCGCCGGTATATTCCAGGCGAACTTGATCCGCCGGGAGCCCGGCCACCTCGATGGCTAGTTGGGCGATCTCGGTTACCGTGATGTAGTCGCCGGTTGCAACGTTATAGACTTCGAACTTGGCCGGTGAAGTACGATCGGCGAGCAGAACCGCTTCGACGACGTCTTCGGCATGAATGTACGACTTGCTCTGCCGGCCGTCGCCCAAAATTCGCAAACGATCGGGCTGAACGCGCAGACGGCGAATGAAATCGAAGCCGACTCCGTGGGTTTGGCGCGGGCCCACCACATTGCCGAAGCGGAAGGCGCAGGCGCGCAAATCGAACATCGCGCAGTAGGAGGCAATCAGCGCTTCGCCGGCCAGCTTGCTTGCGCCGTAGGTGGAAACCGGAAGCAGCGGCCCGAAATCTTCGTGGGCTTCGTAGTCCTTCAAATCGCCATAGACGCCGCTGCCGGAGGCGTAGAGCAGGCGCGGCGTGCGAGTGCGGCGCATGGCCTCGACAATTTGTTGCGTCAGGAAGGTGCCTTCGCGGAAATCGATGTCGGGCTCGACGGCGGCGCGCGCGATGTCGGGATTCGAAGCCAGGTGAATGACGGTATCGTGGCCGTCCATGTTGCGCTCGAGCGCGGCCAAATCCTTGACGTCGCCGCAGATCACGCGCAGCCGGCGATCCTGCTCATGATGCGCGTAATGCCACTCGCGGCCACTCGAAAAGTTGTCGTAGAGGGTGACAGTTTCGACGCTCTTGTCGCACAACAGGCGATCGGTAAAATGGCTGCCGATGAAGCCAGCCCCGCCCGCGATAAAGAAACGCTTGCCGCGATTCATTGCCGCACCCTGGGTCCACTCATCGGACCGACTCCCACTTGGTAGCGGCGCGCTGCAACAAAGGATGGCTGACCAGCAAATGCCAGAGCACGGCGCAAAGGCCCTCGGTGTGCGGCGTGATTCGATCGGGAGCCAGCGCCGGAATCACGATACACTCCTCGGCGGCCTGGCGCGTGAATCCACCGTTGCGCCCGACGATGCCGAAGATGTGCGCGCCCGCATCCGCAGCCGTTTCCAGCGCGCGAACGATATTGACCGATACGTTTTTCTCCCGGCTCCCGCCCCCGACGGAAAAGACCAGCACGCCATCGCGGGAACCGATGCGCGATCCCTGCAGCCAGGCCGCAAAGCAGGTGTCCCAACCTTCGTCGTTGGCCCGGGCGGTTAGCTCCGAGACGTTGTCCGTGGGTGCGTAGGCTTCAAAACCGCATAACTTGCGAAAATCGTTGACCGCGTGACCGGCGTGGCCAGCCGAGCCGCCGACGCCCAAAATGAACAGACGCCCGCCGAGTTCGCGTACACGCGCCAGACCCGCGGCCATGCGCTCGACGGCGGCAATGTCGACGCTCTTGAGAATTGCGATCGACTCGGCGATGAAAGCGGCTGCGAAGTCACTGGACGGGCTTCCGGTGGGCTGTCTGAGGGCTTCCTGAAGGCCGATGAGGCTGGTCAAGAGGGGACGAACTCCTGGTTTTTCCATCGGCTGAACAGGCCCGCCGCGATAGGGGCGCGAAACGGCAGAGCGCCAGCCGAAAAATGCGCCGGAAGGTCCAGACCGTGGAGGACCAGCGCTGCAGCGTGGTCTCGCCGATACGCTCGCCATAGGGGATAAAGATTTCGCGGACGCGGAATCCTGCAAGCGCGGGTTTGAGCAGCAATTCAACCGGAAGGGCGGGGCCGTCGACGTCAAAATCGACCTCGTGAATCACCCGATGGCTGTAGGCGCGCATGCCGGAATGGAGGTCGGTGGACTTGACTCCCACCAGCAGCCGTCCGGTGACGGCGAAGAGCCAATTCGCGAAATAATTGGCCAGCGGCATGGTTTCAGGACGGCGTTCGAGACGTGAGGCGTTCACCAGATCGCACTCGCCGGACAGAACCAGGTCAGCCAGGTAGGGGATTTCCGAGGCCGGGTAAGTACCGTCGCAATCGAGCGTCACGATGACGTCGCCCTGGCACTCCTGGAGCACTCGACCCATGGCGCGGCCGTAGCCCTTGGGAGGGAACTGCTGTATAACCCGCGCGCCTTGACCGGCGGCGATGGTGGGCGTGGCATCGCGACTGCTATCGACGATGACAACTTCGAATTCGCGGCCGTGGAGGGCGTCGCGGATGTCCTCAATGACGCGGGCGACCGCCTTTTCCTCGTTCATGGTGATCATCGCGACTGAAATCAGATGGCTCATTGGCGCCTGATGGACTATTCGGCCGGGCGGGGATTGGGGATTAGGGCGAGGGATGGGGAATCGTCACATACAGGAGCGCCAAGCCACTGCCGATACAAAGTTTAGATGGCTGAGCCCCTCGTAATGCCCGTGGCGAAACGCGCGGATACGGGAAATCGATGGTGGTGGGCCGCGCCGCTACTCCTTGCGATCCTCATCTATCTGGTCCTGGCGTTGTGGCTGGCGCACACCAAGGCTCCCTGGTGCGACGAAGGCTGGTTTGCGAATCCGGCCTACAACCTCGCATTTCGCGGCAACCTGGGCATGAGTGTTCTAGAACCGAGCGGGTTCCATCTGAATGCCTATTTTCGCGGGATCCAACAGCGGACCTATATCTATCCTCCCAATCATTTGGTCGCGCTGGCAGGATGGTTTCGACTGTTTGGATTCAGCATATTCTCTATGCGCGTGTATTCCATTTGCTGGAGCGCGCTGGGTCTGGCGATCCTGTTTTATCTTCTTTCGCGGTTCTTCCCCGATCGCCGGGTAGCTGTTTTCGGAACCTTGTTCACCGCCATCGACTTCATCTTCCTTTGGAGCTCGGCCGACGGCAGGACGGAGGCATCGGCGAACGCTTTGGCTTTGTGTGCCATAGCTTTTTACGTGTACTTTCGAGAGAAGAATTTTCTGGCTGCAGTAGTCTGTAGTCAGGTCTTCGGAGCGTGGGCTGCGTTCACCCATCCAAACGCGGCGCTCGTGATCCTGTGCCTGGGCTTGGTGGCCTGGCGTTTCGATCGCCGGAAGTTTCGCTGGAGGCATCTCTTTCTCGCCTGCGCGCCCTATTTGTGCTTCGCATTGCTGTGGTGTTTGTACATCTTACAGAGCCCCCAGGATTTTCTTGCCCAGTTCCTGGTCCACGCGGCCGGTCATCATTCCGAACGTCTGCGCGGCCTCATTAGGCCCGACATCGCGATCGGAATGGAGATCGTCCGGCACCTCACAGCGTACTATCTCAGTAGCCTGTGGCCAGGAGTCATGAAGGGCTGGATGATCTTCGTTCCTCTTTTGTATGTTCCAGCCATCGGCTGGTTCTTCCGAAGATGGCGGCAGCACCCGCCGCCGGTTGAGATGTTTCTCACCTATGCTGCAGCGTTAATGCTGGCAATGACGTTCCTCAACGGGTTTAAGGGCTACTTCTACCTCATTTACGTTGTTCCACTTTACAACGCGATGCTAGCAGCGTGGCTGTTGAACCTTTGGAAACGGAGCGCGGCGGCCAGGTACGTAGCTGCGGCTGTTGGGTTGGCGTTTGTCACACTGCAACTGTCGATATCCATCCTGCATATTCACAGCGACGAGTATCGTCGCGATTATGAAACGACGACTCGGGATGTGAACCGGTATCGCGCGGAGGGCAAGAGCGTGGTCGGAAGCGCGGCGCTTGGGTTCGGAACCGGATTCAGCGGTTTTAAGGACGATGTGCGGCTGGGCGCCTATAGCGGCCTGGATCCCGACGTTCTGGTTATAGACCGCGCTTACCGGCGTTTCGCTAAGCAACTTGAAGAGGACGAGCCGGCAGTCTTCGCGCATATCGTGACGCTGCTCACTACCAAATATAGGCTGGCGGCACAGCATGGCTCGTTTTGGATCTTCGAACGAGCGCAGCCCGCACCGGATGGAAAGGTTGTGCCCTGGATCGATGTGGGAAACCTTGACGACATAGAGCGAGGAAAGCGCGGGCAGTACTTCTATCGCCTGGTTTTCTCGGCCAGCGGGATGCGGGATCTGGAAGAATCGTCGTGGTAAGCGGAACGCGCGCGAGGTACTTGCGCGCTGGACTCAGAGCTTAAACCGCGGCTTCGACGGGATTGCGCGGGACCCCGACTTCGCGGTTGAGCCGATCGGCGACCTGGCGGGCCCGCTCGATGCAAACGTCCATGTTGATGTATTCGAATTCGGCGACGCGGCCGCACAGCGCGATGCCGATCTGCTCGAAATAAGATTTGGCCTGTTTCAAGTAACGGCGGCAATCGTCGTTCTGAACCACGTATCCGTACTTGGTTCTGAGCACGCGCGCGTAGCAAACTTCGGAGCGGCGGACCAGGCCCATATTCTCGAGGTCGCCGATCACGTCCGCGAGGAGTTCTTCGTCCGGCATCTCATGCGTCCCGTCGCCTGGATTGGTGGTGATTTCGGCTTGAACAATGGACTGGCCGGGCGGCGCGTTATGCGGACTGAAGGCCGCCGGGAACGACAGGCGATGGAAACGGATCTCGGGATCGGGCACATAGATGGCCGTGTAGTCGGGCATGCGCGCGCAGTCCAGGCCCACCGAAACTGTAACCAGTGAGTTGTAGCGCAGCGCATTCACGGCGGCCAGAATCTCGGGCGGAGTGCCTTCCAGGGCCACAGCGAGCTCCTGGATGGGAATGGTGCACACCAACGCGTCGTAGCGGCGGGTGGCGCGCCCGTTGCTGACGCACCAGCTACTGCCTTCTTGCCAAATCCGTTGGACGGTGAAATCCGCGATGACGTGATGGACGCGTTCGGCCATGGCGCGCGGGAGCGACTCGATACCGCCGTGAGCGGGGTAGTGGAAATAAAGCTGGTGGGTGTAGCCTTCGGTTTCAACGCCCACGGCGGCCTTGATTACATCTTCGACCGGCGGCCTGGGAACGCGCCCCTCCACCCATTCCAGGCCGAGTTCTTCAGCCGGAACGTTCCAGATCTTCTCGTTGTAAGGGATCAGATATTTTTCGGCCAGGCCTTTGCCGAAGTGGTGGTAGATCCACTCCTTGAAATTGGTGCGGGGCGGAGGATAGTCGTTTTTGATGTAGTGATACAGACACTCGAAGCGATCCTGCGGTTCGAGATCGAACAGGCCGTTTTCAAACGGGTATTTTACGTAGCGGCCCTGGTAGAAAATCTTGTTGTTGCGGCGCGCGCGGCAGACGTTATCGCCGAGCAGCGATACCATGTAGTCCACCATCTCCTGATTGCGCGAGAAGATGATGTGCGGGCCGCCGGCGTCGTAGGTGAAGCCGCACTCTTGGACCGTCTGGCAGTGGCCGCCACCACGGCTTTCCTTTTCGAGCACTTCGCAATCGTGGTCCAGATGCGCGGCGATGGTGAGACCCGCCAGCCCGCCGCCCAAGATGCCAATCGCCACCCGCAGTCCTCCCCAGGGAGCCGGGCCCTCAGGCCTTTCCCGGTAATAATTCGGATGTTTGGCTGAGGTTCTATAGAGCGTGGTGACGACGGCGCAGTAAGATGGCCGCCGCGCCGATCAGCATTACGCTGCCCAGGAGAAGAATGGAGGCCGGCTTGGGAACTGCCGTGACTGTAATCGTGCCGGGTAAAACATCGAAAGTGACGTTGTTTCCATTCACCGTTGTTTCCATTCACCCATTTCGTCGTGGATGTCCCTAACCTTCGGCGCGGCTTTGATCGCGGCTACAATGCCCCGGAACCGGGCGGCCCTGGCTCACAAAGTTTCGACAAATCTCTGCCGATCCTATAGATGTGTGTCTGAAGCGAGCCGTGTGTCTGAAGCCAGCGCTGCGTCCGACGCTGTTAGCGGTCTTGCTGGGCACGCTGCTTTGCCTGGTGAACCACATCGGGGTAATCGCGGGGATAGTAGATCCGCCGCCCGGTTACCAGCCGGCGTACTACACCAGAAACCTGGACGTTCCACAGTATCTAACCTGGATGGAGTTGGCCAGAACGCAGTGGCTGCTTCCAAACTTGCATGCGCCCTGGCGAACGGAGCCGGCGCTTTTCCAGCCCCTGTTGTTCATCGCCGCGCGAACCGGGCTGCCGACGATCGTCTCCTACTATGGGTTGCAACTGTTTCTCAGCTGGGTGGCTGCGTACGCGCTGATTCTGGCCGCGCAAACATTCCTGAAGACGCGGCGGGCTATGATGTATGCCGCTTTGGCGGTGCTGGGGGCTTTGCCTTTGCGGCTGCTCGGCTGGGCGGCCGCGAAAGCACTGGGATTACCGGCCGTCGTGGACGCGATTTTGGGATATGGAGTCGTCGAATACGGCTATGACACGGCTGACGGCCTGGTGCGCGGGGGATTGTCCAACTCCTCTCTGCTCACGTTCGGGACCGCGATGATCCTGTTTGCGTTCGTGAACCTGGCAAGGTTCATCGCCGAGGGCCAGCGCCGTCATTACTACTGGCTGCTGGGATGCGTATTTCTGGACGCATTGTTTCACCCGTTCGAAATCTTCGTGATTCTGGGCGCCGCGGTGTGGCCTCTGTGGAAGGCGGCCCGGCGAAAGCAATGCCTATGGCTTTTCCTAGCTGCCGGCGCGGGTATGCTGCCGTATACGATCGAGACCCTGCGATCTCCCTGGGTACGGGACGTCTCAAACCTGATCGATTGGAAAATGGGCTCGCCGGTCTGGGTTCTCCTGGTCTACGGCATACCGGCGATACTAGTCTGCTGGCTGATGCTGATCCGCTTCGGTGTGGAGAGACCGGAGGATCAAATTCTGCAGACCTGGTTCTTGTGCGCGGCGCTGTTGCCGATGATACCGGGGCTGCCGAGCGCAACGCATACCTTCGACGGATATGCCTACGCGGTCGGCTTTCTGTTGGTGCGCAAGGCACAATCCGACAAGTTAGTCGCGCGGCTTTTTGTAGAGAGACGGAGCGCGATGCGGTTGGCGCTGGCGGGCTGGGGAGTGGCTTCGGCGCTGACGCTCGCGATGGTGTACACGCAGGTTTGGCAAGACGGGAAGTCCGCGCATCCGGATTTTCTTTCAGCCATTGCGCCTAAAGAGGAGGTGGCCATGCTCGCGTGGATGAAGGCCAACCTGCCGCGCGACCGGCTGGTGCTTGCGCCGGAAGCCATGGCGCCGTGGGTGGCGGCCATTCCGATGCCCAGCTTGGGCAGTCACGATCTGTTCAGCGTGACCTACCGGACGCAACGGGAGTTGGCCAGCCACTTCTACGAAGGACAACCGGAACGCGGCGAGCTGATCGAAGGATACGGGGTCAGCTACGTGGTGGCGCCCGCTGGCGCGCCCATCCTTTTGGAAGGCGTCCGGCTCTTGCACCAGGAAGCATCGCTGCGGCTGTACGAGGTTCCCGGCGAGCGGATGAAACCGTATCCGGGAATCGCGCACCTGACTGGGGTACCACCGCCGAACGGACTCCGGCTGTGGATGTTCCGGATGCTGGCAATGTTCCGGAGATCCGCGGCTTAATCGCCGGGGGCCAGAGGCCGGCGCGCCTTACGGGAGGGATTCAGAAGAACCTCCTGTTCGGCCAAGCGAGCGCGGCAGGTTTCGCATCGGACAAGATGCTCGCGGATCTCGATGACTTCGGCGACGGCAAGGCCCTTGCCGATGGCATAGAGGGAGAGCGGGTCCTCGGCGATGTGCTGATTTTTGCGGACTGCGGGACGCACCAAGTCCTGGATGCGGATGCCGGCGTGGAAGGCGCCGGAAACCGAGCGACAGTAGCGGACTTCGCCAAAGATGACGTTGTCCTGCAACTTCACCTTGACCTGTTCGCCGCGATTGAGACGCTGGGGAAGGGCGATCCGCAGTCCGGAGCGGGAGACGTCGAGAATGGTTCCGTACATCGGCTCGGTGACGCCGTGCTGGCGTTCGATCTCGGCGGGATACTGAGTGGGGTAGCGTGCCTCGGTACGGCGCTCGAACACCTCAGGCTTCGCTTCGTCTGATCCGTCGAGGCGGAGGGAGCTGACAGCCTCTTCGGAATCCAGAAGGGATCCCGCGAGAGCAGCCATCGGATGATTGAATTGGTTTCGCAACGCGTCTTCCTGAACTAAAACCCATATTAACCGAGAAAGTTACGAAAGTACTCCCTCTAAGTACGTTTCCTACATATGTACTAAGGAGAAACCCGAGTAAGTGATGGCCGGGAGTCCGGTGCTACGCGTTCGAGTCCCCTGTAAGCCAGTCCTCGGCGCGTTTTTCAAGCGCGATACGGACCAGCTGGCTGCGTGTTCGGACGCCGGTTTTGTCGAATAATTGCTGCATCACGGCCTTGATGGAGCCTTCGGAAACCTGTAATTGGGCGGCAATTTCTTTATTGGTAAGTCCTTCGAAGACGCCCTGCAGAACGAATCGCTCACGAGGCGTAAGAACCTGTGAGCTGCGCTGCTCTTCCGATTTGCCGGTGGCGCCGGCAATGAGCGACCGCATGGCGCGGGGGTCGAGCCAAGGTTCGCCGGCCACCATCCGGCGGATCGCTTCCACCAGTTGCGCGGGGGAACTGTGCTTGAGGAAGATCCCTTCGGATCCGCTTTCGAGCACGCGCACGGTGGCGGCATCGCTCATGCCGGCGGTGACCATGAGGACGCGCCCTTTGAATCCCTGCTTGCGAATCTCGTCCAGAGCAAAGCTTCCCTGCTCTTCACCCAGGTCGTAGTCGAGAAGAATGATGTCAGGTTGTTCGGCGGTAATGATCAGCAGCGCTTCGGCGACGGTGGCGCAGGAGCCCACCATCCGGAAGCCGGCCTCAGTCTGCAACAACCGGCTGAGGCTTTCCCGGAACAGGCTGTGATCGTCCACCAGCAGAATCCGGATTTCCTCGTGCATGGCTCTCTTTTAGATTAGCGGTTAGAACGGGCGAGAGTTCGACAACAAACGTCGAGCCTTTTTGATCGCCGGCGCGGTGCGGCTCGGGTTCATAATGCAGGTCGCCGCGGAAGGATCTGAGCAAGGCGCGCGAGAGGTAGACGCCGAGGCCGGTGGACTGCGCTCCGGGCTGGAACGGACGGAAGAGGTGTTCCGGATGCAGGACGCCGCCGCCGGTATCCTGAACACGGACCGCGACACGGTGGTCTTCGGCGCGGGCGACAATCTTGAGCTGTCGATAAGGTTGATCCAGCATGGCTCGCTGGCTGTTCTTGGTCAGGTTAAGAAAGACCTGCATCAAGCTTTGCCGGTCGGCCCAAACGGCCGGAAGACCGGGTTCGATCTCCCAGGCGACGTCAATTCCCTCTTCGCGCAGCGTGGGCTCGATGACTATGCGCAGCTCTTCGAGCAACGCCGGCAGGTCGACGCGAGCGGCCGGATAAGGGGTCTGGCGGAGTTCGAGCGCGGCGATCTTTTCCAGCGTCTGAATGAGTGTGCCGAGCGCTTCGAAATCCTTGTTGTGGGCCAGCGAGCTGTTGCGCGCAAGATTCTCGTGAACCACGGCAATGGCGCCGCAGACGTTGCGAACTTCGTGCGATACCGCGCCCACCAGAATCCGCGAAGCGGCCAGAAGCTGGTGGAGGCTGTATTCTTCACGATTGCGCAGATCTTCGGAGGTGTCCACCACCATGGCGGCCAGCCGCGACCCAACGCTGGTGCGGTACGTGGAGAACCAGATATCGGCGAGGAAGGCTTCACCGTCCTGACGCCGGCCCCGGCACTGCATGACGGTGCGGAACGACGGTCCGTTGAGTTCAGGCGCCGGGACGTTGACCAGCGCGGGAAGATAGTCGCGAATCGATTTGCCGGGGAGCGACCCGGCCGGCAAGTCGAACAGACGGTGGGCGGCGCTATTGGCCTGCAAGACGCGGCCATCGGAATCGGCGGTGAAGATGGCGACCGGGCTACTGTCGACGAGCACCTTTAACTGTTCTTCGGCCGCGCGGCGAGCCTCGCTCTCGGATTCGATCTGTTTCAAATGCCGGAGAGCGGCCTGGCGGCTGCGAACAACTTCGTAGACGAAAAGCCCCATGCCGAAGAACGCGAAGAAGATCAGAATATCGCGCGGGATGGCAGCGGCGGGGCGCCACTCGAACGAGTCGAATACCTCGGCCAGGAAGGTGCACAGCGCGGCGACGATTCCAATCTGCCAGCGCGCCAGGACACTGCCGACCAGGAGCATCGGAAACAAGTAGAGGAAGCCGAGGGTGACCTCCTTGTCGGCGCGCCAGTCGGCAAAGGCGATCACGACGATGAGCAGTGCCGCTTTGAGCAAAACGGACTTTGTGCCGCCACGAAGAAATAAGGAAAGCATGGGGACGCGCGCCGGTTTAGTCATATTCTAGGCACGCAATCCTTGGTCTTCGCAATACTTGCGCGCGCGGTTGGCAGAAAGACCCCGAGCCTTGGCCAAAAGATAGGCACTGGGCATGACCGAACGATACTGGACTCGCGTTTAGACAGGCAGCTACCTTTAGTCTAGACCTTCTCCCGCTTGCTAACGCGCGCGGCTCAGAAGCGCGATCGTGTGTTTACCGGCCGTTACAGAGCCGCGACCGTGAGGGAGCCGGTAGTTTGTTGGAATGAGCCGATTACAGAGATGGTTGCTGCTGATGGCTACGTTGGGTTCCAGTGCGTTTGCGCAGACACGGAGCCTGACACCTCAAACTTTAACCTGGCCCGAAGTCCGCGACCGTTTTCAAGCCGGCAATCCAACGCTGCGGGCAGCGCAGATCAGCATCGATGAATCGCGAGCGCAAGAGATTACGGCGTTCCTGCGGCCCAATCCTGATTTCAGCTTCCTGACCGATGGGACCCAGATCGCTCCCCAAAATGGAATCTGGCAACCGTTCTCCGGCACTTTGCTGCAGACCACCGTCAGCTATCTGCACGAGCGGCGGCGCAAGCGGGAGTTGCGGCGTGAGAGCGCGCAAAAGGGAACTGAGATTACAATCGCACAATACGCCGATCAGGAGCGCACGCTGCTGTTCAATTTGCGGACGGCCTTCGTGCAGACGCTGCAGCAGAAGGCGATTCTGGAACTCACGCGCGAGAATCTGACGTATTACAATCGCCTGCTGACGGTGAGCAACGACCGGCTGCAGGCCGGCGACATCGCCAAAGTAGATTATCAGCGGCTGGAGTTGCAGCGCGTGCAGTACGAGACCGATGTCCAGACGGCGCTGGTGAATTTGCGGACGGCGAAGATCCAGCTACTGACGCTGCTCAACGATCGGACGCCGGTGGAGCAGTTCGACGTAACCGGCCCCTTCGATTTTTCGAACGAGCTTCGCCCGCGCGAAGAATTGCGGCGCTTGGCGATGGAGGGCCGGCCGGATCTGAAAGCCGCCATCGAGGCGGTGGACAAGGCACAGACCGATCACCGGCTGGCGGTTGCGAATGGATCCACCGATCCGACCTTCAGCGGATGGTGGACGCACAACCCATCGTTTGCCAACCCCAACGCCTATGAAACCATTGGCGCGAGTGTCAGCATTCCGCTCCGCATCTTCGACAAGAATCAAGGCGAGAAGCTGAGAACCGAGGAGGACATCACGCGCAACGAACGGCTGCGCGACGCGGCGACGGCGCAAGTGTTCAGCGATGTGGATTCGGCGTACGCGACCATCGAGAGCAATCTGGCACTGCTGCGGCCGTATAAGGAAACATATTTGAAAGAAGCCGTGGAGGTGCGCGATACGGTTTCCTTCGCTTACACACGCGGCGGGGCGTCGCTATTGGATTTTCTGCAAGCGCAACAGGACTACCGCAGCACGGAATTGAATTACTTGAACCTGCTGGGCTCGTACCTGACCGCTGCCGCTCAATTGAATATGGCGGTGGGGCAGGAGGTTATTCCATGAAGAATTCTCTGTTCATCGCGATGGCTGCGGTCGCCGGTTTAGCGGCGAGTCTGGTGCTGGGAGGTTGCGGCGAGAAGGTGGAAGCCAATCCCAAGGAGGGGGCGCCGCCGGCGGCCGACATAGTCCACGAATCGGATGGCAGCCTGTTCCGCGTGGATCATCCCGAGCAGTTTCCGATCGCCACCGCCGGCAAACATGATGCCGCGCCGGAACTGAAGACGACCGGCACGGTGAGCGCCGATGTCTCGCGAAATATTCCGGTGATCTCGCTGGCGTCGGGCCGGATCGTAGAGATCGACGCACGTCTCGGTGATACGGTGACCAAGGGTCAGCTGCTGCTCAAGGTGCAAAGCCAGGACATCGCGCAGGCCTTTTCCGATTACCGGCAGGCGATAGCGGACGAGGCGCTGGCCAAGGCGCAACTGGAGCGATCGAAGGTGCTGCTGGAGAAAGGCGCGATCGCCAAGAAGGACGAGGAAGTGGCCGAAGACGCGGACATCAAAGCGCGGGTCACTGTGGAGACGGCTATGGAGCACTTGAAGGTGCTGGGCGCCGACATAGAGCATCCCAGTTCGATCGTCGAGATCCACGCGCCGGTTTCGGGTGTGATCACCGATCAACAGGTGACCGCGTCGGCAGGTGTGAAGACTCTGGACAATTCTCCGAATTTGTTCACCATTTCCGATTTGTCGAAAGTCTGGATTATCTGCGACGTGTACGAGAACGATATGTCGTTCGTGCGTCTGGGCGAATTTGCGGATATTCATTTGGCGGCGTATCCCAAGGTTGTGCTCAAAGCGCGCATCGACAACATTGCTCCGACGCTCGATCCCAACATCCGGACCGAGAAAGTGCGTCTGGAGGTGGATAATTCAGGCCTGTTGCGTCTCGGGATGTTCGTCACCGCGACATTCCATGAGTCGCAAAAGCAATTGCACGCCACGATACCGGCGACGGCTGTTCTGCACCTGCACGATCGCGACTGGGTGTATGCGCCGGCCGGGGACAATCAGTTCCGGCGCATCGAAGTGGTAGGCGGAAACATGTTGCCGGGCGGATTGCAGGAGATCTCGGGGATCCAACCAGGACAGCAAGTGGTATCGAACGCGCTGGTTCTCCAAGCGACGGTCGAACAGTAACGAAGCGGCGGGGAGGAGCCGAGCGGCAAAATGATCCGCAAAGTAGTCGATTTCGCGCTGAACAACCGCTTTGTGGTTCTAGCCATCGCGCTGTTGCTGCTGGCGTGGGGTGCGATCTCGTTCCACAATCTTCCGTTGGAAGCTTATCCCGACGTAGCGAACAATTACGTCGACGTCATTACGCAATGGCCGGGCATTTCGGCCGAACAGATCGAACAGCAGATCACCATTCCGCTCGAAATCGCGATGAACGGGATTCCGGACGTGGTGCATCTGCGGTCGTTTTCGCTGTTCGGTTTGTCGGACGTAAAGCTGATCTTCGAAGATGGTTCGGAGAACGCCTGGAATCGCGAGCGCGTGCTGGAGCGGCTGGCGCAGGTCAGTTTGCCGCCGGGCGTCACACCGCAGATGGGCACCGACTGGAGTCCCGTGGGCCAGCATCTACTTCTTCACGCTTCAGAGCAGGAATCCGAAGTATGACGTGATGGAGCTGAAATCGCTCGAGGACTGGGTGGTGGAGAAGAATTTCAAGTCCGTGCCGGATGTGGTGGATGTTGCGAGCTTTGGCGGGCCGACGCGCGAATATCAGGTGCGCATCGATCCGGAGAAGCTGATCGCTTACGGGCTCAGTATCGGCCAGGTGGAGCAGCAACTGGCGAACAATAACGCCAACGCCGGAGGGAGCTTCATCGAAGCGGGCCTGCAGCAGGTGGACGTGCGCAGACTGCGGCCGATTATCGTCACCAGCAGTGTCGCGACGTTGGGCCTGTTACCCGCCGCGCTGTCGCACGCCATCGGTTCCGATTCGCAGCGGCCCTTCGCGATCGTGATTGTGGGCGGTTTGATCTCGGGATTGCTGCTCAGCATTTTCCTGCTTCCGACGCTCTACGCGTGGGTAGCAGGCGAAGGCGACATACTGCCTCCGCCCGAGGGGGAATCTCACTGACGCGCAGTTACTTGCCGAATAAGGAATTAAAGCTAGGAACAAACCCCAGGCCGTGAGGGGAATTTAAGTTGGTGCCATTTGCGGCGGTGATGAAGGGAGTGGCGGTGCCGGTGGGCAGGTCCACACTGGAGACGGCATTCTGGCTTCCCACCGAGGCGTAGAGCGACATCGGGGTGAGACCGGTCACGTCTACTTTCAAAACCTGATTGTTGCCGGTGTCGGAGACATAGAAACTGCCCGAGGGCGAGAGAACAAAAACCGCGTCATCCAAGCCGGTAACATTCTTGCCGGTCGAGTCCACGAGTTGGAGAAAGCTGACAGAGCGCGTCGCCTGTTCCAAATCATTCACGAATATGAGTTGCCCGTCGTTTCCGCTGGTGAGCATGAGTCCGCCGAAGGGAGTGACTACCAGCGAATCGGAATCGGTGTCGGTGGTCGCCTGGTTGGTCTGCCCGGTTGCCAGGTTCGTACCCGTGGCGCCCATCGTTAGCACCGTCGCGAAAGTCACGGGGTTGACGCCTGTCATGTACTGAATAGTGGGGTCACTGGCGTTCACCGGGTTTGTGTAGCTCATATAAATCGCACCGTTGAGGAAGGCGACGTCGTCATAGCCGCGGGTGGAACTCTGAGCCATATAAGTCTCTTGGATCTTGTTGCCCTTGAGATCGATCAGCGTCAGTACCGAATTTCCATCCTGATTCTGAAGAACCCAAATGAGGGCTCTTTCGTCGTCGTACCGCAGGCCGTCTATATACCCAGGGAAGGAAAGCTGCTGCAAAACCTTTCCGGTGTAGTCGTACTGAGCGAGAACACTGTTGCCGCTCAAGCCGGTGGAGTCCGCGCCGTCCGTGTAAGCGATCCAAACACTATCGTGGGTGAGACAAATGGAATCGGGAGCGGTTCCATTAACGGCGGTGCCGGAGGCGAACACCGTCGTGTTCGTAATTGTGGCCGCCGCCTCGAGCGAAACAAGAGCGGTCAGGGAAAGAGCGAGAAGCAGAAGCGGTTTTCTCAATTGAATATTCTTAGTAGCCATGAAAGTGATTGTTTTCCCTCCGACGAAGTCTACCACTCGCTGGTTACGACTCAATGACAAGGCCGTTAGCCCGCGCTATTGTTCGGATCCCGACGCCCAGCGGAGCCGGCAGAGCATATCATGGATTGTTGCTTGTCCGACTATCAAGCGCCGCGACGGATTTTCCAGTGATCTTCAATTCGACACTTGATCATGACAAGCGGTTCGCGTTGCTAGAGCTCGAGAATCCAAACCACTCCCGCACCACTTTTTGTGTGCGTTGATCAGCGTATGGGCGCGCGCTGACTGCTTATTGAAATAACAGCCGCCGATTTCGGAGGACTTAAATGAAGCACGAGAACGTTCGCGCGAAGATACTGGAGGTCGGCATAATTCCGGCGGTTCGCGTATCCACCCCAGAGGACGCCTGGTTCGCGGCGGAGGCAGTCTCGCGGGGCGGAATTCCGATCGTCGAACTGACCATGACAGTTCCCAAAGCCACCGAGTTGATCGCCCATCTGGTAGAGAAGCATCCGGATATGGTGGTGGGCGCCGGGACCGTGCTGAATGTGGAAACGGCGCGCGCATGTTTGGCTGCCGGGGCCCATTTTCTCACCAGTCCCGGGTTGGATCTGGAGACGGTGGAGTTTGCTGTCCAGCGCGGGGTCCTGGTGATTCCCGGCGTCCTGACGCCGAGCGAAGTGATGTCCGCGGCGAAGGTTGGGGCGAGCTTGGTCAAGGTATTTCCTTGCGCTCAGGTCGGCGGCGTGGCCTACCTGCGTGCCTTGACGCCTCCATTTCCGCATCTCTCTTTTATTGCCTCGGGGGGAGTGAACCAGCAGAACGCCGCGGATTATATCTTTGCCGGGGCCGCGGCGCTGGGAGTGGGTGCGGACTTGATCCCGCCGCGAGCTATCCAGGCGCGCGAGCACCCCTGGATTGTGGAACTGGCACGCAGATTTTCGCAACTGGTGCGGAACGCACGCGCCGAGTTGGCGATAAACCGCTGATTCGCATTAGCAGGGGGGCTTAAGTCCAGCGATGGCTTGCGAATTGCAAGTACCCGGCTAGTGCGGAAGAAGACGGTACAGGTGGCCATCCAGGATCCCGAATACGCAGTTTGTATTCGTAATCTGCTAGTACAGGACGGCGCCCACCGGGTACACGTGGTGGAAAGACCGGATGTGAATTTAGGGGGCGTTATCATCGTGGACGCCGCCGCTCTGAACACCCTTTCGCTGCTACCAACCGATCAGGCTCGTTTGGTGGTGATCGTTCACCAAGAGCGCGACGATCTTTCTAAGGTCTGGGACGCGGGAGTGCGGCACGTCGTATTTCATGGAGATCCACCGACCAGGGCGCGCGCCGTGGTGCTGGGCGTGGAACTCAGCTTAGGATGGACAGCGTCAGCGTGATCTGCGCAATTTAACCCGATTGGCTTTAGTCCACCACCTTGGCGGGGAGCCTCCGATACACAAAGACCGAGTAGACGGCGGCCAACAGCATCCCGGGAATCCACCAAGCCAGGCCAATGTAGAGCCCATAAGTCGCCGCGGAAGCATTGAAGATGGTCAACCCTGCATCCGCTGAGACGTTGGAAGGCAGGACGTAAGGGAACACGCCGAATGCGGCGCTGGTGAGCATGCCGACCAAGTAGAGACAGGAGCAAAGGAACGCAGCCATATCGCGGCGACGCCCGTACAACTGCATGCCGGCCAGCCCCGACAATGCGAGCAGCGGAAACACATAGCCCCAGGGGTTCGCGGAAAACTGTTCGGCCAGGTGCGGCTGAAGGCGAAAGCTCGCCAGCGTGATCAGTGCGGTGAACGCCAGCACGGCCCACCATATTTTCGCGCCGAGCGAGCGCGCCCTTTGTTGAAGATCGCCTTCGGTCCGGGATGCCACCCAATAGCAGCCATGCAGGGTGAGCGCGACGAACGACGCGGCGCCAATCGCGAGCGTGTACCAATCCACGATGCCGGCGTTTTTGCCGGGCTGGAAGTCGGTCCAGAGCGGAAGGAAAAAAAATCCGTCGGAATCGAGCGGCACTCCCCGCACCACGTTGCCCAGAGCGGCGCCGAACAGCAGTGCCAGCAGCGCGCTCGATCCGCCGAAAATCATGTCCCAAAAGGGCCGCCAGATCGGGCTCTCGATATGGCTGCGGAATTCGATGGAGATGCCGCGCAGGATGAGCAGCCAGAGCACTATCATCAGGGCGAGGTAGAAGCCGCTAAAGGCCGCTGAATACAGCGCGGGAAAGGCGAAGTACAGCGTGCCTCCGCCTGCCAGCAGCCACACTTCATTGCCGTCCCAGACCGGGCCGATGGAGCGCAGAACCTGCCGGCGCTCACGGTCGGTGCGGGCCACCAACAAGTGCAGGATGCCGGCCCCGAGATCGAAGCCATCCAGGACCACGTATCCGGCGATCATGATAGCTACCAGGCAGAACCAAACCGTGGCGATCATCGCGTGGCCTCCGGAACCAAAGCCGGTTCGATGTGGGGCCCCTGCTCGATCTCCCGATACACCAGAAACAAAAACAGCATTCCCAAGAGCAGATACATGCCCATGAATCCGAGGAGCGTGAACAGGCCGTTGCCCGCCGAAACATGGGGCGAAACGCCGCTGGCGGTGCGCATCAACCCGTAAATGATCCAAGGCTGGCGGCCAAGTTCGGCGGTCATCCATCCGGCGGTTGTAGCGATATAGGGGAACGGCAGCGCCAACATGAGAGCCCACAGCAGCGGCTTGCTCCGATAAAGGCGTCCGCGCCAGAGCGACCAGACGCACAGTAGCATCAGGAGGACCATCAGAGTTCCGAGGCCGACCATGATGTGATAGCTGTAATAGAGCAACGGAATGTTGTCAGGCCAAAGATCGCGCGGAAAATCCTTCAGGCCTTTCACTTCGGCGGTCCATCGGCGATAGGTGAGGAAGCTGAGGCCGTCGGGAACCACGAGCGGATTGTCCAGTTCCATTCTGTCGGTGTCGGGCTGGCCCAGGAGGACGATCGGCGCGCCGGCGCTGGTATCGAACAGGCCCTCCATCGCAGCGAGGGTCACCGGTTGATAATCGGCGACCATCCGGCCCTGACCGTCGCCGGTGGGAAACAGCAGGGCCGCCACCGCGATCGCGCCCGCGACAACCCCCGTTCGCAGAAAAATGCGCGCCTGCTCGTCGAACTTGGCGCTTAGCTGGTAGTACGCGCCGATGGATGCCATGACGAAACTCGCCGTGACCACCGCCGCGATCATGTTGTGAAGATACTGCCAGAGTATCCAGGGGTTCAGCACCAGCCGCGAGAAACTGTCCAGCACGATGTTGCCGTTTGGCCCCATCTTGTAACCGGTGGGATGCTGCATCCAGGCATCGGTCGCGATGATAAAGAATCCGGAAAGCCAGGAGCCGAGGAACACCAGGAACGCTGTCGCCCAGTGCATCTTCGGGCTGAGCTGTTTCTCGCCAAAAACAAACAGGCCAAGAAATGTCGACTCGAGAAAGAACGAGAACACGCCTTCCATCGCCAGGGTCTGTCCGATGACGCCGCCGGCGTCCTTGGAAAAGCGCGCCCAGCTGGTTCCAAACTGGAACTCCATGGGGATGCCGGTGACCACCCCCATGGCGAAATTGATGGCGAAGATTTTCACCCAGAAGCGCGCGGCTTCGTGGTAGCTGGGATTACCAGTTCTCAGGGCGGCAGTCTTCAGAATGACAATCAGAAGCGCGAGCCCCATCGTGAGCTGAGGAAATAGATAGTGAAAGGTAACCGTGAATGCGAAATGCAACCGGTGTACTGCCAGGGCCGAATCCATCGAGTTCCTCCCTTAGGCTTCGTTCCACTCGCAAGTTGCTCTTCGTGCTTATTGTCTCATGGGAGTTGGAAGCAACCAGAAGGATCGCGGGGTAATTTCGCGCCAACGTCCCATGACTATTGCGGCGGCCTAATCACGACGCGTTCGATTGGATTCCACTAGCCTACCTGCCACATCGCCGCATTCGGTCGCGTCACTACCAATTTAGTTTCCGGACGTGCCATGCCGGCCTGGCGCCAAGCGGCTTTTGAGAAACTCGCGCACAACGGACTCACCTCAGGGTCGGCCTCGCGGAAGTGGCTTCTTTGTTTAGTGCCGCCACTCGGCGGCCTGTGCGCTTTTGAGGAACTTCTTTGATGGGCGCTCATGGGGTGGTGGTTGGCTGGCTTTT
>Ga0209415_10001235_pt1 | contig 48773 bp, 37 predicted proteins | sample PeaSoiSIISIP2007_FD_187696 | JGI IMG/M metagenome (GOLD analysis project Ga0209415, IMG submission 187696) | Peat soil microbial communities from Weissenstadt, Germany - SII-SIP-2007 (SPAdes) (version 2) | ecosystem: Environmental > Terrestrial > Soil > Wetlands > Peat | place: Germany... | reverse complement strand
CTCTTTTATTTCTGACCCGGATAAATTCATAGGTGCCGCTCCCTACACCCTCCTTTTCATGGCGTTGATTATCCTCATCTTCGGCCCTGGCAAAATCTCTGTGGATCATTTGTGGAGCCGCCGCTCGAAACAATCAAGGGCCGGATGACACGTAGTTTTCGCGCGCAGTTCTTCAGAATTCGTTTGCAAAAGGATGATCAAAGGGCAATGCCGTGGCGCAAACTTACGCCTTTCCATCTTTGCTTCCTGCGGTTTCTACTCGTCGCTATCTTCTTTCCACTCCTTCCTGTTTGGGGGGATGAGATGAATTCGACTATCCTTATCGGCAACTCAAAGATTGACGTCACGATGGAAGGGACTGACCTCGCCGCCAATCAGGAGCGGCTTACCCAATGGATCCGCTCGGCTGCCGAATCGGTCTCCGCATACTACGGCCGCTTCCCAGTTTCCGGTTTAAGGCTGCGAGTGACAGTCACAGAGGGCCGGAGAGTCAGCCATGGAACCACTTATGGGAACCGCGGCGCATTTATAAGAATAAATGTCGGCAAGGATACATTGCCTGAAGCGCTTGAGAACGATTGGATGTTGACGCATGAAATGGTGCATCTCACGTTTCCATCCATGGCAGATGAGCATCACTGGATCGAAGAGGGAATTGCGACCTACGTTGAGCCTATCGCTCGCGTTCAGGCCAGGCACATGGATCCCACACGAATGTGGTATGAATTGGTGCGCGATTTACATCAGGGGCTGCCTGAACCGGGGGATCAAGGTCTGGACCAAACTCACACCTGGGGACGAACGTATTGGGGCGGCGCCCTGTTTTGCTTCCTCGCTGATCTGGATATTCGCCGTCAAACCAAAAACAAGAAGGGTCTTCAAGACGCTCTTCGCGGCATCCTTGATGCAGGTGGTGACATCACCCACGATTGGGAAATAGAGAAGGCATTCAGCATCGGCGACAAGGCTGTCGGCGTTTCTGTGTTGCTTCCGCTTTACGAGAAGATGAAGGATAGCCCTGGGGATGTTGATTTGAATGCGTTGTGGAAACAACTTGGGCTCTCACTCGATGGAGGTACTGTGCGCATTGACGATACCGCGCCACTCGCGGCTGCCCGCAAGGCCATAACCACGGGATCGTCTTCATCCTCTTCAAACTTGGACTCACTCCTCCAGTTTTTTGCCGTCGACGCGGGACGGACCGTGGGACCTCGGCCCCCACGCGGTTCTTAACCTCACAATTGATTTCCAGATTCTTTTGCGAAGAACCGAAGCAACTGCTATCAGTGCATGGTAAATTCCCCTCCTATGTTTGGACCATATCACCAGTGGCAAGGCACCAGGGGTAGATGACTTTTCAGCGCGTAATAACCGCTGCCATTTTGATTCCCATCATAGTGGCTGCTGTATTGTGGGCGCCGCCCTCCGTGGTCGCGGTGTTGGCCGCGATGATAATGCTGCTGGCGCTTCTGGAACTTTTCGCTTTGGGCGAGCACGTCGGACTCCACGGCCATCGTATATGGACGGGGCTCTGCGGCCTGGCCATCATTTTCACGCAGTGGCTTGCGGCCACCGAACAGACCTGGTCTCTGCGGGGCGGGGTGCGGCTCGTCCGTGATTTCGGGGCAGCCGAATCGTTTTCCATTGAAGTCGTTCTGATGATTTTTGTATTGGGTGCCGTGGGGATTGTCTTATTTGGAAAACAACCAGTTGTAGATTCATTGGGTGGACTCTCCGTGAGTGCCGCGGCGATGCTGTTCCTCGTGCTTCCCTTTTCGACGGTGGTCCGTCTGGACGGTGCGGGCGCGATTGGGCCGAAGCTGCTTCTCTTCACGCTCGTTTTGGTCTGGGCAGGCGACACCATGGCTTATTTCGTGGGCCGCTCCATCGGGAAACTTCCCATGGCCCGCCACCTTAGTCCCAAGAAGACCTGGGAGGGAGCAGTAGCAAATCTGGCGGGCTCTATTCTGGTTGCCGTTGCGGCTCGACGCTGGATCGACATTCCACCGATTCACTTGATTGGAATGGCTGTCCTGGCCAACTTGGGAGGTCAAGCTGGAGATTTGCTAGAGTCCGCGTATAAACGTAGCGCCGGCGTAAAGGACTCGGGCAGCCTGCTTCCCGGCCATGGGGGGATGCTTGATCGTATTGACGCATTAATCCTTGCCGCGCCCGTGGTTTGGTACTATTTCAACTGGCTGAATATCCGAGGCTAGCCTTGGCATTTTGAAAGGCAATACGAAGGAATCAACCCTGGCGATGAAACGAATTTCCATTTTGGGGTCAACGGGATCCATTGGGCGGCAATGCCTGAACGTTGTGGAATCTCTGCCCGATCGTCTGCAGATCGTCGCGCTTGCCGCGGGCTCAAATCTGGATGAGCTGACCGGCCAAATTGGGCGCCATCATCCGAAACTTGTTTCCGTTTCGGATGCGGGAAAAGCCACCGAGTTGGCAGTGCGCCTGCGGGCCGCAAGCGTCACGCCCCTCCCGGAAATCCAGTGGGGTGCGGCAGGAAATTTAAGCGTTGCCACCATCCCCGAAGCACAAATTGTAGTCTCTGCCGCCGTGGGCGTCGTCGGTCTGGAAGCCACCTATGGCGCGGTCGTTGCCGGCAAGCAGGTCGCTCTCTCCAATAAGGAAGTGCTGGTGGCCGCCGGTGAGCTCGTAATGGCGGCGGCGCGTAAGGCGGGCGTTGAATTGCTTCCGGTGGATAGCGAGCACAACGCCATCCACCAATGCCTGCGCGGCGGAACTCGCGCGGAAGTTCGGCGCTTGATCCTCACCGCTTCGGGTGGTCCATTCCGGAAAACTCCGCTCGCTCAAATCGCTCAGGCAACTCCGGAACAGGCCCTGGCGCATCCAAACTGGAAGATGGGCCAGCGTATCACCATAGATTCGGCCACGCTGGTCAACAAAGCGTTCGAGATCATCGAGGCGCACTGGCTCTTCGATATGCCTCTTAGTAAAATCGATGTCATCATTCATCCGCAATCCACAATTCACTCTATGGTGGAATTCGTGGACAGTTCTGTTCTCGCACAGCTCGGTCCCACGGATATGCGCATTCCGATTCAATATGCGCTAACCTATCCGGAGCGAGTGGAAGCAAAGGGACTTCGGCTGGATTTGGATCATTTGCGCCGTTTGGATTTTGAAAAGGTGTCCACTCGGCGTTACCCTTGTTTGAAGCTGGCTCGCGAAGCCATTCGTCGCGGCGGAGTTCTTCCGGCTGCGCTCAATGCCGCCGATGAAGTCGCAGTGGCGGCGTTTCTGGCTCGTCACCTGAGTTTCGGCGGGATTGCTCAGGTGATCGAGCATGTCCTCGGCCATATGCCGCGGTCGCGGCCCGCGACCATCGCGGACATTTTGGCGGCTGACGCGGAAGCGCGGCGCCTTGCTGGAGAAGAAATCAGCAAGCTGCAACGAGCAGCTTGAATTTAGAAATGACATAGGCAGGGAAGGGAACGGGAATGTTTTCAATTACAACGGTACTCTCCGTTGTGGCCGCCATCATCGGATTAGGATTCATGGTGACCATCCACGAATTTGGCCATTTCCTCGCCGCGCGATTCTTTGGCGTTCGCGTGGATGTTTTTTCCTTCGGCTTCGGTACCCGTCTATTCGGAGTCAAGCGGGGCAACACGGACTATAGTGTTCGCATTTTGCCGTTTGGTGGCTACGTCCGCATGGCCGGTGACAATATTTCTGAAGAACGCACTGGAGCCCCGGACGAATTCCTCTCCAAGCCCCGTTGGCAGCGCGTATGCATCGCGCTTGCCGGCCCTTTCATGAACGCCCTTACGGCGTTGATTGTTTTCGCTTTCATTTATGGCGGCGTAAGCGAACAGCCACAATATGTGGACAGGCCGATTGATGTGGCCGGAGTATTTAAGTCCTCGCCCGCTGATCTGTCTGGAATTCGGCCGGGCGACCGGGTTGTCGACTTGAACGGCATTGATAACCCTACTTGGGAACGGGCGCACTTTGAGGCGTTCTTCGCCCTTCCAGGTGCGCAGTTGCCGCTCACCATCGATCGGGGAGGCGAGTCGATCCACACTACGGTTATTTCCAATAGGGATGAATTTGAAATGTTTGGATATCCCGCCGAACCGATAATCGTTGATTTTATTACCCCGGGATCCCCCGCCGAACGCTCCGGATTGAGGCCCGGAGATAAGATCGTTTCTTATGCAGGGGCCTCCACGGAAGCCTGGAGCACTTTCACGCAATTGGTGAAGCAAACTGAGGATCGCCCCACACAAATGGGGATCGATCGAAATGGCCATCCGATGATTCTCCAGATTCGTGCCATCAAGGCCGATTTGGGCGATGGGATGGGTGCTCGCTGGTCACTGGGATTCAAGCGGCACATAGACACCGAACGAGTGCAAAAGGGTGTCTTTGAATCTGTTGGTTTCTCAATTTGGTTCAATGCGCGGCTCACCAGGCAGATGCTCGATTTGGTTGGCCAACTTTTTGTGGGCAAAGCGTCTCTGAAAGATGTTTCCGGGCCGGTCGGCATTGTTGCTGTGTCAGGACAAGCCGTACGAGCTGGTTTCCGCAGCTTCTTCTTCTTTATGGCCTATATCAGCCTCAACTTATTCGTGGTCAACCTTTTGCCTATTCCGATTCTGGATGGAGGGCACATCATCGTGTTAGCAACCGAAGGGGTGCTCCGACACGATTTGAGCCTGAAAGTGAAGGAGCGATTCCTTCAGGTCGGTTTCGTCTTCATTTTGGTCATCTTCGCACTCGTCATGTACAATGACGTTCTGCGCGTCTTCCTGCATTCCTAGCAGGCTTCGTACGCGCACTTGAGTTAAACATGCCAGCCTCACGGGCCCATCGTGTCTCGAGCGGCGAACGCCTGAATGCCCATTTGTCCGCCGGACGCCTTCAGGCGGCTCTCACCAAACGCGGCATCCGCCTCACTCGCCAGCGCCGTGTTCTGCTGCAAGTGATGGACAACGCCGAGCGTCATCTCGACGCAGGCGCCATCCTCGAACGCGCGCAAAAAGTTGACTCCCGCATCCACCGCGTCACCGTGTATCGCACCCTCGACATGCTCAAGAAGTTTGGCCTGATTGACGAGCTTGACCTTCTTCACATCCACGGGGAACAGCACTTCTACGAGAGCCATGGCCCGCGGGACCACATTCACGTCGCCTGCCTTCGCTGCGGCAAGGTAAGGGAAGTGGAGAGTCGCCTATTTGAACAGTTGAAGCGCCAGATCGAGCACGATTGCCAGATCAAAATCACGGTAACCCGCACTGAGATCGGCGGCTATTGCGCCGATTGCAAGCCATAGACCTGCTCTCCCGGGCTGGATTTACCTACCCTCAAATCCACTATTTTTCATCCTATGACGACCGGAGAGGGCAGGGAATTGCCATTTTCAACGAAATAGCCTTGCAAGCGAGATAGTGAAGTAAACATAACTACGGGTTTTGGAACTTATAGGACACTACTTTGGGCCGACAATTTCCGTACTTTCTGGATATTGATTGGCAAGAAGACGAAGATTCAGCAGGTGAAAAGGTTAGGAAGAGTTTGCAACCTGGATTGAGGCGGGAAATCCTTGTTTGGGCTCTACGATGTCGCAGGAACCTGCCGCTCTCGGAAAAAGGCCAGGGCAGCCTGGACGTCCAGGGTGATCTGCGCGCGCAGAGCATTAGGACTATCAAATTTACGCTCTTCTCGCAGGCGCTTCCAGAAGCGCACCTCCATCGATCCCCGAGTTGCTGTGCCCGAATAATCCAGCAAATGACTTTCTATTGTAATACCCGAACCATTGAATGTTGGTCGAACCCCGACATTTGTCACCGACCGATGGACCTGCCCCTCAAGAACCGTCTCGGTTACATACACACCATTGCTTGGAAGAATCTCCTGCTCAGCAGCTATGTTCAGTGTCGGGACCACGACTTTAGACCCTCTCCCTGTTCCTGCGTGGATTGACCCTGTAAGCGCGAAAGGGTGTCCCATAAGCACTGCCGCCTCTTCCACATTTCCTTCGGCCACTGCCTGGCGGATCGTTGTACTGGACACCGCCTTGCCCGCCACCAAAGCCGCATGCACAATTTCGACCGCGAACCCCTCGCGTTTCCCAAGTTTTTCCAAAAACGCCACGTCGCCCGTTTGTTTGTGGCCGAATCGAAAATTGGTGCCTACCAGGACTGCTCTGGTGTGAACGGTCTCGACCAGAACTCGCTTTACGAATCCTTCGGCGGAAAGCCGCGCGAGCGCGGCATCGAATCGCATCACCAGCGCGGCATCCAAGCCCATTTGTTCAAATCCCGCAAGACGCTGTGCCATGGTCATCAGAAGAGGGGGCGCCATTTCAGGCCGCAATATCTTCATCGGATGGGGATCAAATGTAATCACCGCCGCGATGGCCTCCTCGCGCCGGGCTCGCTCCACAACGGCGCGAAGAATCCTCTGGTGCCCGATGTGCAGCCCGTCGAAATTTCCCACGGACAGCACAGCGCGGTGCAGCCCTCCTGCTCTGGGCGAATCCCCAGCAAGCGCCTGCCACTCCGCCGCCGAATGTGCCACGCGAAATGCAGTCACACTTTCACCTCAAATCGAAGTCCATCGTACGCCACCTGCACTTGCGGGAATCCTGCGCCGCGCAGCCGCTCGTTCGTCTCTTCATGCGGCAAGTCATGCGAAATATGCGTAAACCACGCCCGGCGAGGGGCAAGCTTGCGCACCACTTCAAGCGCTTGCTCCACAGTGAGATGCATCGGGTGCGGAGTGTCGCGAAGAGCGTCCAGGACAAGATCGTCGAGCCCGCCGAGCAGCGGTTCTGATTCCTCCGGCAAACGGCTGAAGTCCGTCAGATACGCCGCTCTCCCAATGCGGAATCCCAAGACGCGGGTGCCCCCGTGATCCAGTGGAATCGGCATGAAATCCGTCCCCAGTAGTTTAAATGGCCCGTCGATCAGGTGCAGAGAAACCTGAGGAATTGTGCTCAACACTGGCACATTGTCAAACACGTAGGAAAATGTCCGACGCAAAACATCGATTGTTTCCTGATTGGCGTAGACCGGCAAGTGTTCCTTCTGGCGCATATTAAAGGGCCGGATATCGTCGAACCCCAAAATGTGGTCTGCGTGCCCATGAGTGAAAACAATAGCGTTGAGTCTCTGCACATTTTCGCGCAAGGCCTGCGCGCGAAAATCGGGGCTGGTATCAATCACTACGTTTTGACCGCCGCGCGACAGCAGTATCGAAGGGCGCGTGCGGCGGTCGTGTGGGTCATCTGAATGGCAAACTCGGCAGGGACACGCCAGCGTGGGTACACCCATGGATGTGCCGGAACCCAGCACGGTTAGCTGTAACGCTGCTTTCTCTGAGGTTGTTTCAGGAGGCACGGGCAATCAATCGACCTAAGGCGTGGCCTTCAAGGACGCGTCGCGGCCTTTTCCTTCATGGCGGCTGCCGCAGCTTTGGATATTTCCATGAACGAAAGTTTCAGGCTGCCGATGACGTCCAGCAGCAATTTGTCATCCTCGCTGGACAGATTTCCTTTGGTCGTTTCACGCAGCGCGTCGAGCATATCTATGACTTCGCGCGCTCCGTCCAAATCGAGCAGCGGTTGGCCTGTGCGGGGATCGGTGTACCCTCCGAGCAGCATGGCCGCATTCCGCGCCACAAAATCCACCAGCATCTGAAAACCGCGACTTGATTTCAGATCGTTGGGTGCAGAAGGAGCGTCGGAAGCACGATTCCCGGATTCAACCGCGCCCGTCTTTAGGCCAGTCGAAGCGCCTGGTTGCGCCCCTTTCTTTCCCTTTTCCGCCACCCCCGCCGCAATTTCCGCGGCGACGCTGGCGGCTTCTTGTTCCCGCTCGGTTTGCTCGGCAATATCCTTGCGCATTTCGCCCGTGTCGTTAAACAGGCGGCGGTCAACTACCTTAAAAGTCTCTTCTTTTTTTTGCTCGGCCAAGGAAGTTCCTCAGGAATATCGCGGATTCTCGTTATTGTTATGCCCCAGTCTATCATCCGTCGCACACCCACGACAAGACAGCCCGAAACGAGGGCACTTTTATTCGTGGGACTTGTCAATTCGCCCGGTCTGCCTTAGATTCGGGTGTCCATTTGATCCGTCGAGAAAACATTGTGCCGGTTTCACGCAAACGAACTCGCAAATCGAAAACTGCAATTCGCGCAGTAAAAGTCACACGCGAAAGCACCCGCCCCGGCACCGGCAAACTATTTGAGCGCCTGGTTGCACTCCAGGAACGTCTCCTGGCTCCCGACGGTTGCCCCTGGGACCGCGAGCAAACCCACGAAACTCTCCGCACCTATCTCATTGAGGAAGCCTACGAAGTTCTCGAGGCCCTCGAATCCGGCGACCCCGACAAATTTGCCGAAGAGATGGGCGACCTGCTCCTTCAAATCATTTTTCATTCTGAGCTTGCCGCGCGCGCCGGCCGCTTCGATATCGGAGACGTCATCGAGCGCGTCCACACCAAGATGGTTCGCCGGCATCCCCACGTTTTCGGCAAGGACAAAGCCGACACCGCCGCGCAAGTCCTGAAAAATTGGGAGCACCTGAAGGCTGAAGAGCGCCGCATGCAGCGCGCCGACCGCGGCCTTAAAGACTTCGCTACAACGCAGGAGCATGATGCATCCCTCCTGGACGGGATCCCACACTCGCTTCCCGCGATTCTTGAGGCCTACCAAATCACACGGCGCGCCGCTCGTGTAGGCTTCGATTGGACGAATATCGCAGGCGTCCTCGACAAGCTCCGCGAAGAGACCGGCGAATTGGAAACCGAAATTGCTGCAGGTAACCGTGCCGCTGTCGAATCCGAGGTGGGAGACCTGCTCTTCGCTGCGGTGAATGTCGCGCGGTTCCTAAAGCTCGATCCGGAAATCGCTCTCAAAAAAACGAATCGCAAATTCATCGAACGGTTCCGACAGATGGAGACTCAGACTGCCTCCGAAGGCCACAAACTCGCCGATTTGAATGCCGCCGAACTCGACGCGCTGTGGGAACAGGCCAAACTCAATCACGTTGGACCTGCCACAAATAAAATTTCGAGGGCTGCTCGATGACCGCTCCAACCCGAGCCGGCGAAATTCAAATCCGCCATTGTCACGGCCTGGATGAATTCCAGGCCTGCTACCAACTCCAGCAGCGAGTCTGGGGCGAAACAGAATTGGACGTACCCCTGCCCCTGTTTGTAGTCGCCGCGGAAACCGGAGGGCAGGTCCTCGGCGCATTTGATGGCGAAAAAATGGTGGGTTTTACGCTCGCCATCACCGGCTATCGCGAGGATACACTCTTCCTCCATTCCCACATGACGGCGGTTCTCGAAGCCTATCGCGACCGCGGCATTGGCCGCCGCCTGAAGCGTTTTCAACGCGACGATGCCCTCAACCGCGGTATCGGCCTGGTGGAATGGACCTTTGATCCCCTCGAAGTGAAGAACGCCTATCTCAATTTAATGCGCCTGGGCGCGATTGCCGGGCGCTACGTTCCGAACTGTTACGGTATCACCTCAAGCCCTTTGCATCGCGGTATGCCCACGGATCGTCTTGTCGCGGAATGGTGGCTGGAATCCCCTCGCGTGGAAACCCTCCTCGATGGCCGCGGAATTGAATTGCAAACTCCACCTTCTGAACGCGCGCACATCCTGGTGCCCGCCGGAATTCCCCGGCTTCGCCGCGACGCTCCGGTCGAAGCCCTGCAGGTTCAAACCGAACTGCGCGAACAATTTCAAAAATGGTTGGGCCAAGGGTATATCGCCACTGGAATCGAGATCGGCCCTGAGGGCGGCCGATACATCCTTGAGCCCTGGAAGAATTTTTCCGAGGGTAATGACGATCCATGAAGATCCGCCGCATCACCCTTCGCGAAATCCAGATGCCCTTGCTGCAGCCATTTGAAACCAGCTTTGGCGTCATATCGCTGCGGCGAATCCTGCTGGTCGAAGCGGATGTGGACGGAGTCTCGGGCTGGGGCGAATGTGTCGCTGGAGAAGGCCCGTTCTACTCTCCGGAAACAGTTGACACGGCCGCGGTGATTCTTCGCAAATACGCCTGGCCAATCGTGAAGGACAAGGAATTCGCATCCGCAAACGAAGTCTATCCCTCTCTCACTCACATTCGCGGACACAACATGGCCAAGGCCGCTCTGGAAGCGGCGATATGGCATGCTGAGGCCAAACAGAAAGGTATTCCGCTCTGGAAACTGTTGGGGGGGGCGCGCCAGGAACTTTCCACTGGCGTCTCCATCGGCATCAAGCCGTCCCTCGAAGCATTAGCCGACGCGGTAGGGAAGGAGTTGGCCGCCGGCTACCAGCGCATCAAAATCAAGATTAAGCCGGGCTGGGACGCCGAGCCGGTCCGTATGTTGCGTGAAAAATTTCCGCGTATCCGCTTGATGGTGGATGCTAACTCCGCCTATCGCCTGAGCGATCTGCCGCTTTTGCAACAACTCGAGGGTTATCACCTGATGATGATTGAACAGCCGCTTGGTTGGGACGACCTCTTCAGCCACGTCGCGCTTCAGCGTCAGCTCCAAACGCCGATTTGCCTCGATGAATGTATTCATGAAGAAGAGCACGCACGCGCGGCAATCGAGTTGCGCGCCTGCGGCATTATCAACGTCAAGCTGGGCCGTGTCGGCGGACACAACCGCGTCCGCGCCATCCACGATCTTTGTCAGAAACACAGCATCCCGGTGTGGTGCGGAGGCATGCTCGAATCGGGCATCGGCCGCGCGCACAACATCGCGCTCAGCACGCTTCCCAACTTCACACTGCCGGGTGATGTCTCCGCCAGCGCCCGTTACTGGAAGCAGGACGTCATCGAGCCTGCCGTCGAAGTCACCGCGCAAGGTACCATCCGCGTCCCCCAAGGCCCCGGCATCGGTTACAACGTGCAGCTTGATCGCATCGAAAAACTCACAGTTTCAAAAGAAGTCTTGTCCTAGGAGTAGCAGGGAATCGCTTCAAACTGAACTCTCCGCGCTTCATCTGTGTCTCTATCGTGAGAGCTTTTGACTTTGACGTGATACCCCCGCCGTGCTACTTTCCGCGCCGAAGGAGGGCCTCTTAATTGAGCGCAGCACCCAGTCTCGCAAAGCGTATCGCCGTTATCCCCGGCGATGGAGTTGGCAAGGAAGTTATCGCCGAAGCCGTCCGGGTTCTTAAAGCCGCCACCGCCGTCTATGGTCGGGCCCTTGAGCTAACCGAACTCGATTGGGGCGCCGACCGCTTTCTGCGCGACGGCACCACGCTCCCCGAAGGCGGCGAGCAAATGCTACGCGACAAATTCGATGCCGTTCTGCTGGGAGCCATGGGCGATCCACGTGTCCCCAGCAACAAGCACGCCGCCGACATCCTCCTCGGTTTGCGCTTCAAACTCGACTTGTATGTCAACGCCCGGCCGGTTGAATTGCTGGACGCCAAACTTACTCCCTTGCGCGATCGCACCCCGCGCGACGTCAACTTCATGGTCTTTCGAGAAAACACTGAGGGGCTCTACGTCGGCGTGGGAGGCATCTTCAAAAAGGGCACGCACGACGAAATCGCGTTGCAGGAGGACGTCAATACACGCAAGGGGGTCGAGCGTATCATTCGCCACGCCTACGAGTACGCCCGCCGCAACAAGCTCACGCGCGTGTGCATGAGCGATAAATCCAACGCCCTGAATTTCGCTCACGACCTCTGGCAAAGGGTTTTTGCTGAAATTCGCAAGGAATACGCCGACATCGAGTCACGCCACCTCTACATCGACGCGTTGGCAATGGAAGTCGTGCGCGACCCGTCCCAGTTCCAAGTGATTGTTACCTGCAACCTGTTCGGCGACATCATCAGCGACCTGGGCGCGCAACTCGCTGGCGGAATGGGAATGGCCCCCTCAGGAAATATACATCCCGGCAAGATTTCAATCTTCGAGCCGGTCCACGGCTCTGCCCCCAATATTGCCGGCAAGAATCTCGCCAACCCCATTGCCTCAGTCCTGGCCGCGGCAATGATGCTCGAGCATATCGGCTGGCCGCAAGAAGCCGCAAGTCTCCGGGGCGCCGTCCGCGCGTCGGTCGCCGCGCAACAAACCACCCACGATGTCGGCGGCTCCCTTGGCACGCGCGAGGCCGGCCACTGGATGGCGGACTGGGTCACCAAGAGCGGCGTGACGCACGCCTAGTTAGTGGTCTGTGGCCGGCTCTCTCGAATCACCAACGCAATCAGAACTCCCAGCGAAAATCCCCCGATGTGCGCCCACCACGCCACGCCGCCCCCGTTATCCGCGCCAAGCGAGCCGACGCCGCTGAAGAACTGCATCAGGAACCAAATCCCAATCAGCACGATGGCCGGAAGCCGAACCGTAAAGAAGAAAATCAGCAGAGGGACGAGTGTCAGCACTTTCGCGCGCGGAAAGAAGATCAAGTATGCACCCATCACTCCTGCGATGGCTCCACTCGCTCCTATGGCGGGCAGGGAAGACCCCCAATTTGCAATTGTGTGCGTGACGCCGGCGACCACACCGCAGACCATGTAAAAGAGCAGATAACCTGCGTGCCCTAGCTGATCTTCAACGTTATCTCCGAAAATCCACAAGAACCACATGTTTCCGATCAAGTGCAGCCACCCACTGTGCAGAAACATGGAGGTGATCAACGGCTCGAGGGCAAGACCCAAGGGAACGTTCCCACCGGAGAAGGCTGCCTCCACCCTGGACGGAACCATGCCGTACATCATCACCAAGTGTTGACCTGCACCCCTCGTCAGCGACACTTGGTAAAGAAACACCACGACGTTGATCAGAATCAGGAGAATGGTAATGAAGGGCACGGTATACCTTGGATTGTCGTCCTTGAGTGGGATCATTCATTCACCGTTACAGAAGTTTAACTTGAATTGCCTGCTAGGCCTTAAATCGTCGTGCGGGATAGGCGTCCCGATACGTTGCTCCGTCACGCATCAGCGCCCGGATCTCTTCCAATGGAGCGATTCCTTCCCGCGCGCCGACCGCTTTGCAATTCAACCCCGCCGCTGCACAAGAAAACTTAAGTTGCTCCTCAATTGGCCATCCGGCGAGGAGCCCATAAACGAACGCTGCGTGGAACACATCCCCCGCGCCCGTCGTATCGATGGCAGCGACTCGAAAGGCAGACCAGTAGTGGAATTCGGCCCCGTCCCAAACCAGCGCACCATCGGTGCCGAGCGTTGCTCCCACAATGCGATTGTTAAACCTGCGCTGGATTAATGGTAGGGACTTCAACAAATCCGGCTCACCTGTCACTCGAGTAGGGAATTCGCGGGAGCTGATTACATAATCTGTATTCTCAAGTAATACTTCAACTCCAGAATAGAGATTATCAAAGTCGCCAGTAACCGGTATCCCGGCTTCGCGGCCCCACCGGGCCGCGCAAGCTGCCGCAGCCGTGTCGTGGCCATCGACTAAAAGCGCTCGCGCAGCAACGATCATTTCTCTATCCAAGTCATCCGGTTGTAGAGCGACACGCTCGTCGCGATTCCAGAGCACAGTTCGTTCACCGGTTGTCTGGTCCACCAGAATGAAAGATGTTTGACTTGTCCCTCCCGGAGCAATTGTGAGATGCGCTTCCACCTCTTCCTTCTTAAATGCCGCAGCTTGCAATTCTCCGGCGCGATCGTCACCCACCTTTCCGATGTACCTCGTGCGCAGGCCCCAGCGCTGACAGGCCACCATTGCTGAGGCCACTTGTCCTCCTTGCAATAAAGTGGAGGAGATGAACTCCACTTTGGAATTGAAGGCGGGAAAGTGCGGAAGTTGGATGACCGTGTCAGTGGCGTTGAGGCCCACGCCTACAACGTCCACCAGGGGCGGTTGGTTTGTCGGTCTGTTCCGCGTGCGATTCACAACTGCACTCTAGCCGAGCCTGCGATTTTTGCAAGTGTGCGCCGTTGTTTAGCCGAATATTTTTTGTGAAAGTTCGCTTCTTGTTTGCGTCTTATCGTTCACTGTGGTAAGTAAGTTTGTTCCGTTTCGCAGGTCCCGTATTTGTATTTCAAGCCATGCGATTGCTCATGCCGCGCCCGGTCGGCGCGCCGACAACTCGATGCCGTTGAGGGAATCTGAGGCCATAGTGCTCCGCAGTTTTCCACTGGGCGAGGGGGATCGCCTGGTCAGCTTCCTATCGCGTTCGGAGGGGCGCCTTAAAGGAGTGGCCCGCGGAGCTCAGAGGCTCAAGAGTCAATTTGGCTCCACACTGGAGCCGCTCTCGCACATTCGCATCTGGTTTTACGAACGCGAGACTCGCGAGCTGGTGCGCATCAACCAGTGTGAACTGCTCGAATCGTTCTTTGCAGCTCAGAGCGATTACACAACGAGCTTGGCTCTGGCGCTGGTCAGCGAAATTGTGGAAACGGTTCTGCCGGAGCGTGAGGCCACCGACTCAGTTTTTCGTTTGACCTTGTTGGTCTCCAGGGCGCTGGCGCAGGCTTCGGGCATTTGGCTCCCGGTCACTTATTTTGCGCTTTGGGCTACGCGGTTCGCGGGCTGGCTTCCGAGTTTTGAGCGTTGCCAGAATTGCGGCAAAGCTTTCGGATTGCGAGGAGCCTACGCAGTGACGAACGGTGAATTGGTTTGCCCCGATTGCCGGATTGGCGGGCAACCGATCACCGCCGAAATGTTAAAGCTGGGTCGCAGGATCATGGGAGAGAAACTTGAGAGTTTTTCTGAGGCTCCACCGATCGAAAGGGAATTGAAAGTTTTACTTTCATATTTGCTGGACATAATCGAAAGAGAAACCGAGCACAAACTTTCCGCTCGAACTTTGATAGCAGGTGAAATTGAAAACTAAAGTAAAACATGAAGCAAAGAGTCGCGGCCTGAACTTCCAAAACCTGATCTTCGAGTTGCAGAAGTTCTGGGCGGCTGCCGGCTGCATCCTTCAGCAGCCCTATGACATTGAGGTTGGAGCGGGCACGATGCACCCGGAGACTTTCCTCCGTGTCCTGGGGCCCGCCCCCTACCGCGTTGCCTATGTCCAGCCCAGTCGTCGGCCCGCCGACGGTCGGTATGGTGAGAATCCAAATCGCCTCTACAAGCACACTCAGTTCCAGGTGATCCTCAAGCCTTCGCCTGCTGATTCTCAGGATCTGTATTTAGCCAGCTTGCTTAAGATTGGAATTGATTTGAAGGCACACGACGTTCGCTTCGAGGAAGATAATTGGGAGTCTCCCACGCTCGGTGCCTGGGGAATGGGTTGGCAGGTTTTGCTCGACGGGCAGGAGATCACGCAGTTCACCTACTTCCAGCAGTGCGGGGGACTAGACCTCGAACCGGTCTCGGTTGAACTCACTTACGGGCTCGAGCGAATTGCTACCATTTTGCAGGGAGTGGAAAGTGTATTTGATTTGCGTTGGACGAGCGATCGTACCTACTCACAAGTCAGGCTGGTCGAGGAGGAGCAGTTTTCTGCATACAGCTTTGAACTTGCAGATATCTCATCCACGCGACAGATGTTTGAACTGAACGAACGTGAGGCGCACCAACTGCTGAAATCTTATCCGTGGAAAGACAATGACTCCAAGCGCCGGTTTCCGGTGCTCGCGGCCTACGACCTTTGTTTGAAATGCTCGCAGCTGTTCAATCTGCTGGACGCTCGGGGGGCCATATCCACCACCGAACGTGCGGCATTGATTGGACGAGTGCGTCAGATCGCGACGCGGATCGCGGAGTGCTACATCGATCAGTCTGCCTCTCGCTCCGCTGAAAAGACCGAGGCACTTGAAAAGGGGTCCGCATGAAAAATACCGCGGACTTCCTTTTTGAGATTGGGTGTGAGGAAATCCCCGCAGGGATGATCGCGAAGGCCTGCGAAGAATTCAAAGTAATACTTGAGAAATATCTTTCGACCGCAGGCTTACTGGGTAAAGAGAGCGTTGAAGTCTGGGGAGCTCCAAGAAGAATTGTCGGCATGTGCAAGGCTCTCCGCCTAAAGCAACAGGACAATGAACGCGAAGTAACCGGCCCGCCAAAATCTGTTGCCTACGATAATGTCGGCCAGCCGACACGTGCCGCCCTGAGCTTCGCAGAGAAGCAGGGGGTTCCCGTCTCAAGACTTTTTGTCGTGAACACGCCTCGCGGGGAATATCTCGCTGCGAAACTGGTGACACGCGGCCGCCTCACGGAGGCCATCCTTCCAGAAATCCTTCCGCACGCCGTCGCCGAAATTTCCTGGCCGCGCAGCATGTACTGGACCACGAAAGACGGCATGCGTTTCATTCGCCCCATACGCTGGCTGGTGGCATTACTCGAGGGGAAGCCTTTGAGGTTGGAGATGGCAGGAGTCCGCGCGGGAAGGGAATCTGTCGGCCATCGTTTTCTGGGCAAGTCTAGGATCTCTATCAAGGGAGTCGCTGGTTACGAGGCATCGCTGCGAAGGAACTTCGTCCTGGTTCGCCCGGAAGCCAGAAGCAAGAAAATCCAAACGGAATTGTTGAGGCTCGCCGCGCGCCGTGGGTTGCGCATTCATGATGATCCCGTCCTCTCCAATCTGGTTCTGTATCTCAACGAGTATCCCACTGCCATCTTGGGCGAATTTGATCCCAGCTATCTTGAGTTGCCGGATGAGATTCTGATCACGGTCATGCGCGATCATCAAAAATATTTTGCCTTGCACACGCGGGATGGGCGCCTGGCTCCATCCTTCCTGGCGGTCATCAATCTCGACCGGGATTTGAAAGGATTGATCCGTGCCGGGCATGAACGCGTCTTGCGTGCGCGATTCGCTGATGCGAAGTTCTTCTGGCAATCGGACCAAAAATGTCGGCTCGCCGACTTTTTGCCCAGGCTCTCTCAGGTCACATACGAATCCCGCCTCGGCAGTTACGGCGATAAGGTTGAGCGGATACGGCAGATTGCCCGCTGGTTTGCCGAGCAATGGTTTGCTGCCGCAATTCCTCAAGCGAATTCGGCCAGCGCTGACCGCGCGGCAGAGCTCGCCAAGTGCGATCTGGTCACAGAAATGGTTAAGGAGTTTCCTGAACTGCAGGGAATCGTCGGCGGCCTATACGCAGAAGCTCAAGGAGAACCTGAAGATGTGTTCCGCGCCGTCTACGATCATTACCGCCCTGCTGGACTGGACGACAAGATCCCCCGGAATCTGACGGGCTGCGCAGTTGCGCTCGCTGATAAACTGGATGCGTTGGTTGGCTGCATCGCCTCAGGGCTTTTACCAACGGGTTCAAGTGATCCTTTCGGTTTGCGCCGCGCAGCTCTGGGAGTCGTTAAAATCATTCTTGAACGCAAACTTCCAGTCTCGCTGTCTGCGGCGGTTTCAGCAGGGGCCAAAGCGCTCTCCACAAACAATCCCAAGATTCATGTGACGCCCGCTACTGAAAAGCAAATCCTCGATTTCATCCTCGAGCGCGCACGCTTCGTCATGCGTGAGCGGCTGGGATTCGCCTATGACGAGGTCAACGCTGCGCTCGCCGCCGGATCGGACGACTTGGTGGACGCCATGCGCCGCATGGAAGCGCTAAAGGCCATCCGCCGCACAAAGAACTTCGAGCCGCTCGCGGTTTCCTTTAAGCGGATACGCAAGATCATCGAGAAAGCTGGCCCTCCGGAAAGTTGGCGACTGCCTGCGGTCAGGACCGAATTTTTTACAGAAGACGCCGAACGTAAATTGCACTTGGCGGCCACCGCTGTGGCGCAAAAGGCGACTTCCGAAAAGCGCGCGGGGAAATATAGGGAGGCTCTTCAAGCCATCGCGGAGTTGCGTCCGGCGGTGGACCGTTTTTTCACCGACGTCCTGGTCATGGCGGAGGACGAACAGGTGCGGCGCAACCGCTTGACTCTCCTTGCCGAATTGTTGAAGGAGTTTTCAACCATTGCTGATTTTTCCGAAATTGCCGCAGAGGAAAAGAACTGAGTCTTAGCCTTTAAGTGTTCCTTTAACTAATTATGAAGCCGACAGAATCCCTGTCGGCGCGCCGACACAACTGAATCGAAGAACTGTCGAGAACTTAATTCTCAGGAGGAATTATCCGTGGCGAAATACGTTTATTTTTTTGGGGGAGGCAAGGCGGAAGGCACCGGAGAAATGAAGGAACTGCTGGGTGGCAAGGGTGCCGGGCTGGCGGAAATGACTCGCATAGGCTTGCCGGTCCCAGCCGGATTTACCATCACGACGGAATGTTGCGACTACTATTTGAAGCATGGCCACAAATATCCGCCCACCCTGCGCTCGCATGTTGAATCCAATCTCATCCGCCTTGAAAAGCTCACCCGCAAGCGCCTCGGAGATCCCAAAGATCCCCTCCTGGTAAGCGTACGTTCCGGTTCCGCGCGCTCCATGCCCGGGATGATGGAGACGATTTTGAATCTGGGACTGAATGACAAATCTGTTGCCGCCCTCGCGCGCATTACCAAGAACGAGCGCTTCGCCTACGACGCCTTCCGGCGCTTCGTTCAAATGTATTCCAGCGTGGTCATAGGCCTCCCAAAGGAAGAGTTGGAGGCGCTTCTACGGGACATGAAAGCCCGCCGCGGATTCAAGGATGATACCCAGGTTTCTGCGGAAGGATGGCGTGAATTGATTTCTCAATACAAAGCCTATTTCCGCAAGAAGACAGGGAAGGATTTCCCCGACGATCCGAAGGAGCAGCTCTGGGGGGCAATCGGCGCGGTCTTTGAATCCTGGATGGCGGAGAAGGCCGTCACCTACCGGCGCGTGGAAAAAATCACCGGTCTCCTCGGCACGGCAGTCAACGTGGTCCAAATGGTTTTTGGCAACACCGGTGAGAATTCCGGCACGGGCGTTTGCTTTACGCGCGATCCAAGCACGGGCGAGAAGAGTTTCTATGGCGACTTTCTCATCAACGCGCAAGGGGAAGACGTGGTTGCTGGTATTCGTACACCCATGCACCTTACCGAGATGGCGCGCTTGATGCCAAAGGTTTATGGGCAGCTCGAAAAAGTTCGAGCGATACTTGAGAAACACTATCGCGACATGCAAGACATGGAATTTACTGTGGAGGAAGGCAAGCTCTATATGTTGCAGACACGCACGGGCAAGCGTGCTCCCGGGGCGACCTTCCGCATGGCAATGGACATGGCCAACGAGAAATTGATTACGCGCGACGAAGCCATCGGACGGATCAACCCGCTGGATATCGAACGCCTGTTTTATCCGGTTATCGATAGCAACGTTCCACGCACTGAACTTGCCAAGCTCAAGCTCGCGGAAGGAATTAATGCCGTCCCGGGTGCTGCAACAGGACAAGTGGTTTTCACGGCGCATGAAGCGGAGGAATGGGCCCACAATGGAAAGAAGGTAATTCTTGTCCGCCGCGAAACTAGCCCTGAGGACGTCGGTGGAATGTTCGTGGCCCAAGGCATTCTTACAGCAACGGGAGGCAAGACCAGCCATGCCGCAGTCGTTGCTCGCGGCTGGGGCAAATGCTGCATCGTTGGCTGCGAAGCCTTGGACATCGACTACGCCGCAAAGCAAATGAGCGTCAAGGGCAAGACCATCAAACAAGGCGACTGGATCACACTCGACGGGAACAATGGTGCGGTCCTCCAGAGTCAAATGACACTTGTAACTCCGGAACTGCCTCCTGATTATTACACGATAATGAAGTGGGCCGATGGTGTCCGCCGTCTTGGAGTGCGCACCAATGCGGATACTCCACATGATGCCACCAAGGCGCGCGAAATGGGCGCCGAGGGGATTGGCCTCTGCCGCACCGAGCACATGTTCTTCAAGGACTTCGAACAGCCGGAGAAGAGCACCGAACGCCAGTTGGCCATTCAGGAGATGATCATCGCAAACGACCCTGAAGCGCGAAAAAATGCTCTCGCCAAATTACTTCCGTTCCAGCGGCGCGACTTCATCGGCATCTTTAAAGCCATGGATGGATTCCCGGTTACCATTCGCCTTATCGACCCTCCCCTGCACGAATTCGTGCCCCACGACCGCGATAAGCAGGAAGAACTGGCGCGCAAAATTGGAGTAAGTGTTGAAACCGTGATCCGCCGCGTTGAGCAATTGCACGAAGCGAATCCCATGCTTGGGCATCGCGGCTGTCGCTTGGCGATCACTTTTCCAGAAATACTTGAGATGCAAGTGCGAGCGATCATTGAGGCGGCGATTGAATGCAAGAAAGCAGGAACTAAAGTTTTACCTGAGATAATGCATCCGCTTACTCTCGACCGCAAAGAACTCCAAATCCTTACCGACGCCACTCGCCGCGTCGCCTCAGAAGTAATGAAGGAAACCGGCACCAAAGTAGATTACCTGGTTGGCACAATGATTGAACTTCCGCGAGCCGCTTTGCTGGCGGACCAGATTGCCGAAGTGGCTGAGTTCTTTTCGTTCGGAACCAACGACCTCACGCAAACAACCATGGGCCTTTCCCGCGACGATGCGGGGCGCTTCCTTCCGGACTATGTGGACGAGAAGAAGGCTGGCATTTTTAAGTCCGACCCATTCCAATCTCTGGACATTGACGGGGTCGGCTTACTGATCCGGTGGGGCATTGAGCGTGGCCGCGCCACGAACCCAAAATTAAAGGTCGGAATCTGCGGGGAGCACGGAGGAGACGCCGAAAGCGTCAAGTTCTGCCATCAGGTGGGAATGAACTACGTAAGCGCCTCACCCTATCGCGTGCCCATCTCGCGTTTGGCTGCCGCCCAGGCAGTCCTTGAGGAAAAGGCTGCAAAAAAGAGCGGACGAAAAGGGAAGCGCGGCCGCTGAAAGTATGACGCGCAATCTATCCATTGGCATCTGTGGCGGCACCGGATCCGGCAAGACAACCATTACCAGCCGTCTGATGGAAGTCTTGCCGGAAGAAAGTGTACTGTTGCTTCAGCAAGACCATTATTACAAAGACCTTCCGCACCTGCCTATTGAAGAGCGCGCCAAGCAGAACTTTGACCATCCCGACTCCGTCGACACTCCGCTCCTGGTAACTCATGTCAAGAATTTGCGCGAAGGCCGCGCCATTGAACGCCCCGTCTACGATTTCACCCAGCACCGCCGCGTCCCGGCCACAGTGCATCTCGAACCCCGGCCTGCACTGATTGTCGAAGGCATCCTCATTTTTGAGAACTCCTCGCTGCGAGATCTTTTCGATATCAAGATTTTCGTGGATACCGAGCCCGATCTCCGCTTCATTCGCCGGTTGCGCCGTGATGTCCGGGAGCGCGGCCGCACCACGGAATCCGTCGTTGAGCAATACCTGGCCACGGTCCGGCCTATGCATATGGAATTCGTGGAGCCGTCCAAGCGCTACTCGGACGTGATCATCCCCGAGGGTGGACACAACCAAGTGGGAATCGATCTGGTAATTCAGAAGATTCGATCACTGGTTCCTCGCTAATTGTTGCGCGAATCATTTTCGATTTAATGTTTCACATGAATTGAATCAGAAACAATGTCGGCGCGCAGACAATTGAACTCTTGAGCGCGAGTCATAGCAATTTCAAATTAAATTGCAGAGGTGAAGAATTACTTGAGGTTGTGAAATCTCTAGGTCGGCATCTTAAAAAAGAAATAACTCCCGAAGAAAATGAAAATTACATCCGGAGCCCAGGCTGCCAGTATCGGTGTCATTTGCCCCACTCCACCCAATGCTTCGCACAATGCCGAGGCAGCCCAGTAGGTGATGCCAATCCCAATGCCAATGGCCAGGCCGCCGATGGCGCCGCGAGTTCCCACAAAAAACGCGAACGGAATCGCAAGAAAGGTGATGATCGGCGCGATCAGCGGAAAAGCCAGCTTCTCGTGCCACTGCACGGTCAGCCGCGAAACGTCGAATCCGGCCTGGTGAATTTCATTAATGTAGGTATCTAATTCTCGCCAGTTCATCTGGTCCGAGTGCCGAACCTCGCGGTTGAAGTGCTCCGGCGGTTCGTTCAATTCAGGCATGGTGTCGGCCTGAAAGGAGGTGAACTTGACTACCGCCTTCCCTTCAAAATCGCGCACCCAGCCACTCTCCAGCAACCAGGTGTTCAGTTTCGGTGACCAGATCGCGCGGTTGGCAAAAATGCGCCTCCGCAGTTGGAAGGATTGCGGGTCGACCTCAAATACATTTAGTCCGCCAAATAAACTGTTGTCCGGATCAAATACCTCATAGTTGTAAAACTTGTAGTTGGATCCGGAAATCCAGCTTCGGTTGGGCCGCAAATAAGTCTGTGCGGGTTTGCCCTTAATAATGGCGCGCAAGGCATCTTGCCTCTGGTTAAAATAAGGCAGGTAAGTATTGTCGAGCGCAATCAGGCCCAAGGCCAGAACCGCGCTGGCGCCGATCAGCGGCCAGGACAGTCTGTATAAGCTCACGCCACTCGCCTTCATGGCCACAATTTCGTTGTTTTTGGACATAAGGGCGATGGTAATTAAAGCCGCCACCAAGGTCGCAAATGGAGTCAGGTGGTAGAAAAGGTAGGGTACCAGGAACCGGAAGTAGTCCAAGACAATGATAAACGGTGTATGGTTGCGCGCAATGTCGTCCAAAAGCTCAAAAAATGTAAACACTTCAAACAAGAAGATGAATCCGGCCGTCACCAAAATGAGGTAAAAGACAAAATTTCGAAGCAGATAAAGATCGAGCAACTGCGGAAACCCCGAATAGTGCGCGACCCGCGCCACTCGCTGGTGAATCGGGCGAGGCTTCAAAATTCGTACTTTTCCTTCGGGATCAGTTTTTGAAATTTCAGTTTTCCGGGCCGCTCCGGCACGGTGCGTCGTGGCAGGCACGGGTGTTGGTTTTCCGGGGCGCTGCTCGCGGTGCATTCTGTCGTGCAGGGTTTGGTAAAGATCGCCGATGCGCCCTGTCCAACGTTCTATGAAACGTGAGAACCACGTAGCGCTTCGGATTTGCTCCATCTGAGGCAACAGCGCCAGCCCCACCGCGCCGGTAAGAAGATTTGCCCCCCAAACGCCCAGAACGATGGATAGCTTTCCATCTTGTGCAAAGCGCGTGCCCATTACAATCAGCAAGTAATACGCGCAGACTAGCAGTAATGATACGATGAAGCCCATGGCGCGGCCGCCGCGCCGGGGCCGGGCAGCCAATGGCACTGCCAACAGGGCAAACACCATGCACGCGACGGGGAAGGCAAACCGCCGCTCGACCTCAATACTCGCGTCTCTCGCGCCCGCGCCGTGTATTGCCAGCAACTCCTTGACCGTTCGCTCGCTATTGGCCACAGCGGAGGTCCGCCCTCCAGCAAGACCGGTGACCGTGAACGGCAAATCGCTCTCCGCGAATGTTGTAACGTTGTAGTGGTCCGGCGTGCTCGGCGAGTAGGTGTGTGTGCTCCCGTTGTGCAGATGCAGTTCCAGCTTGCCCTGCTGCGGATCGGGAATTACATTCGCATCTTCTGCAAGTGTAATCTCCGTACCCTTTTTTGGTTGGGTCTGCGCCAGAAACACGCCACGCCAGTGCGTCGCGGACGCCGTAACGGTCTGCACATAGAGGACAAGATCTTTGGGCTCCTCATCAAACACGCGTGGCTGCACCTGGAAGGGCGCCTGAGAAGCCGTCAATTCGTCCTGAATGTTCCGAAATGTCCTCTGCGCTGCGGGGCCGAGCCATAACGTAATGCTCAGGGTCAGCGCGGTGACCGCTGCTGCAAACGCGCCCACCGGCACCAGGACTCGCCGCATCCCCACGCCCAGAGCGCTCAGCGCAATCAATTCACTATCGGCCGATAGCCGACCCAGACCGATGAGTACTCCCACCAGAACGGCCATGGGAAGAGTAAACGTGAGGATGCCGGGGAACAAGGAAATGAACAGTAGTCCCAGCCGGCTCGGTGGCGCCGAACTACGCACCACAAATTCCATCATCTTAACCAAGTCGGGCACGAACAAGACGAAGGTGAAGATCAGCAAGCCCAGCAGCGCATGCGAGAAGACTTCCTTGCAGATATAGCGGTCAATGATTCGCATTGATTGCCACGACATTCTATTGCCGTTTCATCTTGTTTGCACCAGCCTTTCGGAGAAAATGACTCTGTGGACAAACACAGCTCTTTGGAAGCGCTTTCGGATATGATTGGCCGCGAATGAATCGCGTTCACTTGGTTTTGCTATGGCATATGCATCAACCGACGTACCGCGACCCCGCCACGCATCGCTACGTCCTGCCGTGGACACGGCTTCACGCCCTTAAAGATTATTGGGGCATGGTCCGCGTCCTGCGTGATTTTCCCAAATTTCACGCCACCTTCAACGTGGTACCGTCACTTGCGGCTCAGCTCGAAGAATATGCCAGTGGAAAATTCTCCGAGCCCTGGTTCGACATCGCCTTTCTTCCCGCCGAACAACTCGACGCCGAGTCCAAAGTGGTTATCATCGAGCGAGCGTTCCAAATCAACCGCGATCACTTGATGCGCCGCTTCCCGCGTTTTGTCGAACTATTTGAGCGGACTCAGCACTCCGAAAAAGACATGAACGCCGCGGACCTGTTTGGTCCACGCGAATGGCGAGACATCCAATTGCTCTCACAGCTTGCCTGGATGGACGAAGACTGGCTGGCCACAGATCCGGTCTTGATGCGTCTGGGATCCAAGGGCGCCAATTTCTCCGAAGAGGACAAGCAGGAATTGCGTGCCAAGCAGTTGGAGCTGCTGCGCGACGTTCTACCCGAATACCGCCGTGCCGCGGCCACAGGTCAAATAGAAATCTCCACCACTCCTTTTTACCACCCCATACTTCCACTGATATGCGACACAGATATCGCGCCCATCTCGAATCCGCACAGCCCGCCGCTGAAGCCCCCGTTTCAACATCCGGAAGATGCACGGGAACAACTGGTCCGTGCCCGGGCTTATCACGAAAAACTTTTTGGGATTCCCCCGGTGGGCCTTTGGCCTTCAGAGGGTTCCGTGTCGGACCAGGCGCTCGACCTGGCCATCGAGCAGGGCTTTCAATGGTTCGCTACGGATGAGGGCGTCCTGGGACGGACGCTCGGCGTGGGTTTTGGGCGCGATGGAGCCGGCATCCCCGAAAATGCCGATCGTCTTTATTCGCCGTTGCGCGTGCGCCGCGGAGGCAAGGAAATCACCGGATTTTTCCGCGACCACTATTTGTCCGACCTGGTCGGTTTTGTTTACAGCCGCATGAGCGCCCCAGCCGCCGCGGAGGATCTCCACCAGCGCATCCACGCCATCGGTGAACGAGTGCACACCGGCCGCCCGCTGACCGTCTCCATTATTCTCGACGGCGAAAACGCCTGGGAATACTTCTACGGCAATGGCCGCGATTTCTTGAAGAATTTTTACAAGTCCATTGAGGCTGACTCGGACATCCAAGCTCTCACTGTTTCCGAAGCCGTTGCTGCCGCGGGCGATACCCCCACCGTTGAAAAAATCGTGCCCGGGTCATGGATTAACGCCAACTTCGACATCTGGATCGGCCATCAAGAAGATTTAGTGGCCTGGGATATGCTCCGGAACACGCACGACGCGTATACGCGGGCGGCCAGATTTCACCAAGAAGGCGCCGCCGGGGCTCCCTCCAAGGAAGCCCTTGCCGCTGCCTATGAATCGTTGCTCGCGGCGGAGGGTAGCGACTGGTGCTGGTGGTATGGTCCGGAGCACAGCTCCGCCAATGACGCGGAGTTCGACGCCTTCTATCGCACACTCCTTACCGAAGTGTATCTGCGGATAGGTCTCGATGTGCCGGACGAACTCGCGGAACCCATTAAAATTCTTCCCGAGCGCGCCGTGGTGCTTGCTCCGCAATCTTACTTGCATGTTCGTGTGGACGGCCGTGAAAGTACTTATTTTGAATGGCTCGGTTCGGGATTGTACTCCGCTGACCGGCGCGGCGGCTCCATGCACGGTCGCGTCTCCCTGCTGCATGAAATCCACTACGGATTTGACGATGACTGGTTCTATGTCCGCGTGGATCCCTTCTGTGAATCGCAGTCATCCCTGCGCGATTGCGTTTTCCGCGTGGCGGTGCGTGCCTCCCAGGAAGTGCGCGTACTCGTACGTCTACGTCTGGGGCTGGTGGCTGATCTACAAGTGGAAGTGAATGATGCCTGCATGCTGGGCGCGCAGCAGTTCGTTCAGGCCGCCTATGGACAAATCCTCGAAGTAGCCGTCGCGCGCAGTCTTCTGGAAACCGAGGGCCGGGCCTCATTTCAACTCGGAGTTTCCTTGTGGCAGGGCGGCTTGCCTCTGGATGTGCTCCCAGCCGAGGGTTGGCTTGAAGTGCACCTGGGCACCGATTCCTTTGCCTGGCCCAGAACTTAGCGCGTCACTCGCACCGCAGCGCAACCACAGGATCCAATCGCAAAGCCCGCCGTGCCGGAATGTAGCATGCCAACATCGCCAGCACCGAAAGCAAAGCCACCACACCAAGGTAAGTCGCCGCGTCCACGGGCTTCACACCGAATAACAAGCTCTCCATCAGCCGTGTGAGCGCAGCCGCTCCAGCCAAACCAATACCCATGCCGATTCCGGCAAGCTTCATTCCCCCTCCAATCACCAGTTTCAACACATCAGTCTTTTGTGCGCCGACGGCCACGCGAATGCCAATCTCCTGCGTCCGCTCCGACACTGAATAGGAAACCACGCTGTAGATCCCGATGCATCCCAGAGTCAAAGCCAGCAACGCGAATAAAACAAATAGTGAAGTTGTTGATCGTGGTCCGGAAACGGAGCGTGACAGTATTTCATCCATCGTCCGCACTTCGCTTATGGGCACATCGCTTCGCACGCCGGCCACCACGCCTCGCAAGCTGGCCACAATTGAATTCATGTCTCCGGCTGCACGTACAACCAGCCGCGCCTTGATAATCGGCGCAATGATTCCCTGAGCGGCGGGTAAATAAATATCGCCAAACACATGTTGGTCAGCGCCATCCGGGAATAGTGAATACTCCCTCACGTCGCCCACCACGCCCACCACGGTGCGCCAATCTTTCACCCAGGATGGCTTCACATGGCGGCCAAGCGGGTTTTGGCCGGGCCACAACTTGTCCGCCATAGCACGACTCACCAGCACAACACCCGGCGCTCCCGCTCGATCCGTATCCAGAAAATCGCGTCCAGCCATCAACGGAATACCCAGAGTCTGCAGCAAACCTGGACTGACTTGAAACGACCAGGCATTAAATGGTGAGGCGCTTGTAAACTCCTGCCTGTTTTCGACGGCCAGCGCCACCGCGAAGGCTCCGTTGAATGGAACATTGTCTGCCAGAGCAACCGATTCCACACCCGGGATTGCGCCAACTTGTTTGCGGACCTCGTTGAAGAAACTCACACAGCCGTCCCCTTGCGCGCAAAACGCGCCGTTAGGAGTAACCAGCGCGGTCACCACGTGGTCCGTGCGGAAACCCGTGCCCACATGCGAGAGCCGCCACAAGCTTTTCAGCAGGAGTCCCGCGCCCACCAGCAGCACCACCATCAGCGCTGCCTCGCTCACAACCAATGCTGACGAAAGCCTTCTCCTACCGCGCCCCACGCCGGATTTTTGGGAACTGCCCCGAAGTGTTTGCTCCATGTCAACTCGAGCGGCGCGCCATGCGGGGGCCAAACCGAATCCCAGTCCGGTCAGCAGAACCATCCCGGAGACAAACAGCAGCACGCGCCAGTCTAGGGAAACTTCCGCCAGTCGCGGCGTATCGGCGGGGAGAGCACTCTTGAGCAAAACGAGGCCGCCCTGCGCCAATAACAATCCCAGCACTCCGCCGGCGCAGGCAATCAGCAGGCATTCCGTCAACAGCTGTCCGGCCAATCTCATGCGCCCCGCTCCCAGCGCTGCGCGGACAGCAATTTCCTTTTGTCTTGCGGCCGAACGCGTCAGCAGGAGATTTGCCACATTCGCGCAAGCAATCAGCATCACCAATCCCACGGCCCCCAGCAGCAGGAAGAATTTCGTCTGTAACTCGCCAACGAGCGACTCCTGCATGGGGACAACATTCGTCCATTCAGCGTAGTGCGCTGGCATGGGCCACGGAAAGGTCTTCACAATTTGGGGCACCAGCGTTTTGTATTCCGCATTGGCCTGCGCAAGACTCACTCCTGGGCGCAACCGCGCCACCGGCAAATGGCCAAAATCGGCCCACAATCCTTGTCCTCCTGCGGCAACCGTAATCGGCAGCCAAAGCTCTGTCTCCGGCGAAGGGAACCGGAAGCCGGCCGGCATCACACCCACAATCTGAACGGCAGTGCCTTCAAGCGTCAGCCATTTGCCAATCACTCCGACATCCGAGCCATACAGCCGTTGCCAGAGAGCATGGCTCAGAATTGCCACGTGGCTGTTTGCCGGATCCTGTTCCCCGGATTGAAAGGTCCGGCCCAGGTCCGCATTCACTCCGAGCATCTGAAAAAGATTCGGGGTCACTCGGCTTACGGTCAGGCGCATCGGTTGGCCTTGGCTGGACAGGTTGGATCCTACCGGGAAGGTATATCCGGTCACATCCATCGTTCGGCTCTTCTCCTGCAGCGCAAGCAACGCGCCCTTCGGGATGCCAATTTGCCAAAGGGTCACCAGGCGGTCGGGCTGGGAGTAGGGAAGCGGTCTTAGCAGCACACCATTCACCAGGCTGAAAATGGCCGCATTCGCGCCAATACCCAGCGCCAGGGTCAGCACCGCGACCGCGGTGAAACCGGGATTCTTGCGCAGCATCCGCGCGCCAAAGCGAATATCCTGCAGGAAAGTTTCGAACATGGTTCTCCCCCAAGTGGACTAGCTAACGATTGGACGAAGGAAATCCGCGGTGGTCACGTAATCAAGGGCTGATATTGGAGTGAGGAAAAAGATTGCAGAAACTCATTAGTAGAGAAGAATCGCCAAATCGCGAGGCGAATTGCCCACGGGCACCATCGTAATCAAACTTTTCGTACGCACGCGGACCACAGCCAGATCGTTCGACCCTTCATCCACCACCAGCAAAAGATCGTGGGGGCTCGCCGGGTCCAATCCAAGTGCGCCCGGCCGTGCGCCCACTGAAACCGGCTGCTGAGGCGAACGAAATGCCAAATCGACAGAAACCACGCGCCCCGCGGCTGCATCGCTCACGTAAAGGATCACCGTCCCATTGTCCAGCACTCCCCTTGTGGGTGTTGACCCCAACAACAAGGAATCGGCCAGCTCGTGCGTAGCAGTGTTGATGATGGTCAGCTCGTGCGCCTCGGGCACGGTGATGTACAGCTCGCCGCCATCGGGCTTCAAGAACAGCTCTTCGGGTTTGCCGGGCAGTGGGAGATTCACCAGCAACACACTGGTCTGAAGATCCACCACGCTGATCTGGCCCGTTTCCGTGGCCGAAACGAACGCCGTCTTGCTGTCCCTTGAAATTACGAATTGCTCCGGCCCGGAAGCCGTCGGAATCGTCGCGCGCGGCGCAAACGTGGCCGCATCGAAAACCTGAAGGGTGGAGTCATCGCGGTTTGCAACCACCACGGATTTTCCGTCGGGCGTCGCTTGCGCAATCCGTGGGTTCCTCCCCGTCCGCGCCCAGGCCGACACTTTCCGCGTCGCGCAATCAATGGCCACAACACTGTTCGCGCCGGAGGCTGCTACGTAGGCGCGCCTGCCATCCGGTGAGAAATCCAGCGCGTAGGGAGCCGCGCCCACGGACACTCGCGCGACAATCTTGTCGCTCGCTGCGTCCAGCACCCACACATAGCCGCCGCCAGTGGATACTCCCCAGATTTCCTTCCGGGTGGGATGCGCGCGAAGCCCCGAAAGCCCCGGCCCCACCGGGACAGTCGCCTGCACTCTGAGGCTGACCAAATCCACAACGGAAACTGTCCCGTCGCCCTCATTCCCAACATACGCGCACAATTTCAGCCCGGGACGCAGGAACGAAGGCCGCTGCTCCAGCGCAATTTCCCGCGCACCCAGCCCAACCAACACAATGCTTATGAAGATCAACCGGTATGGAATTGGTCGGCGGAACATTGCAGCGTGTCTCGAAGTCTAACCAAGCATGCCACGACCGTCAAACAAGTAGTCCCGATTGAGTTGCGGAAATTCCGCGGGAATATCACATCGTAAGGACCACTCGAAATTCCGCCTTCCCGCTCATCATCCGCGCATAAGCGTCCGCCGCCTTCGCAAGAGGAAATTTTTCGATCATTGGCCGCACGCCGGTCATTTCCGCGAAACGAAGCGTGTCCTCAGAATCCGTGGGGATTCCCGAGGGCCAGCCTTGCAGGCTCTTGCGCCCGAAAATTAGTGCGGCGGGCGGCACCTCAATAGGTTCCGCCGACGCTCCCACCACCATCATCCTGCCATTATTTCCCAGGCCGCCGACCAGCGCGGACATCGCTTTCGAGTTGGGCGCGGTTGCCAGAATCACGCGCGCCCCGCCGAGTTTTTGCAGCTCCGCCGCGGCATCGGTCGCTTTGCTGTCAATGTACACATGCGCGCCCAACTTTTTCGCGAGCGCGGCATTCTCCGGACCGCGCCCCACCGCCGCCACTCGATAGCCAAACTTATTCGCGAATTGAATTCCCAGGTGGCCGAGCCCGCCGATTCCCTGTACCGCGACCAAATCGCTGGGCAACGCGCCGCTGTGCCGCAGCGCATTGAACGTGGTTACACCCGCGCACATTAGCGGTCCCGCTTCTGCGGCATCGAGCGATTCCGGCATCTGCGCCAGCGCCTCCACCGGCGCGACCATGTATTCCTGATAGCCGCCGTCATAGCTGATTCCGCAAATCTTCAGGTTCGCGCAGATTCCAAAATCGCCGCGCCTGCACGCGGGGCACGTGCCATCCTGCCCGCCGTGCCAGCCGACGCCCACGCGCTGCCCATTCTTCCACTGCCTGACGCCCGCTCCCACCTCATCAATCACGCCCGCCACTTCGTGCCCGGGCACGCGAGGGTACGCGATGGGCATAAGGCCTTCCTTGGTGATCACGTCGCTATGGCACACGCCGCAGGCCTGCACGCGAATTCTCACCTGTCCCGCGCCAGGTTGGGGAATCTCGCGCTCCACAATTTCAAAATCCGCTCCTGGCTTCGGGACCTGCACCGCTTTCATTTTCGCCATTTGCCCTCTCTTCGTTCGGTCCTGATGTTCCCGGAACGTACTCGGATACGAATACTTGGGATTTGATGCTAGCGCGCGCAAAAAGTATCACTGGCTTGGATCATAGGGTGGCGACTGCGAAATGGTTGATCGTGGGTGCCGTACACTCTGCTTTCCCTCTTGTGGGTTCTGCGTTTTCCCACATAGAGGGAAGCCAGTTCGGTCCCAAGGGAGCCATGGATTCTCGGAATTTGATCCGCTGCGAATGGAAAAAAGGGAAAGAACGGTCTAAAACGCTACCCACTACGCATGAGAGGGTCGGCACTCGACTGACAGACACTTACCGAGCCCGAACCTGATGCCGCCCACTCCAACTATTGATATAGACTAATAAACGGTCCCAGTTGATGCGCGTAGCATATTTCGTCAACGCCGCGGGCATTGTCGCCCTTTGCGCCGCTACCATAATTGCCCAGGGTATCTCTGACAGTGAATTCAGTTGGAGGGCCCGGCCCTATACACCTCAGCCGGAAAACGCTATACGCGTTCAAACCAATATGGTCGAGGTCGGCGTCGTCGTCCGAGATACACACGGCAAAGTTATCGGCGGATTAGAGCAATCAGACTTCGAAGTACTCGACAACAACAAGCCGCAGAAAATCTCTTTTTTTTCAGTTGAGAAAGCTGACCGGCCTCTGGCCGTAGTGCCTGCGTCACCGTCCCCAAACAAGCCTGCCTCCGCGCCCACGCCCGCACCCGCGCTCCAGCCAAGATACATTGCATTTTTTCTGGACGATACCAGCATGCCCGAAGGGGACCTCGCCTTCGCCCGCCGCGCCGCGGAACAATTCGTCAACGAAAGCCTGGAACCGGAAGACCGCGTCGGCATTTTCACTTCCTCCAACGCTGTCCTTCTGGAATTCACTGCCGACAAGGATAAACTTCTCGAAACCCTGGAAAATGTACGCACGCATCAGAAGAAAGCCCAGGGCGGCGCTCTTGCTTGTCCTTATCTCGCCGAATATCAGGCTTACCTTATTACGCAGACCAACGGCATCAACTCCGACGACTTCAACTTGGCGGTTGCGCAGGCCATCGCCTGTCACGCTTGCACTGATGCTTCCAGATGCCGCCCATTCATTCTCGCAAACGCACGTGAGACTCTGGCCGTATCCGAGCACATTGCGCAGGACACTCTTGAAATTATCAGAGACGTGATCCTGCACCTGAGCTCAATGCCCGGGCGGCGCATGTTGGTTCTGACTTGCTCGGGATTTATGGCTCAGACGGAGGAGCCTCGCCGATACCAGGGGAAATTAATTGACGCCGCGCTGCACGCAGGTATCGTCATCAATTCCCTGGATGCCAAAGGTCTGTGGGCCGCACCGCCGGGAGGAGATCCGGGCGAGGGGATCCAGCGTGTTGTTGGTCCCCTTGGGGCCTATCAGGACAGGCTCGATGTCATCCAGATGGAGATCAATGACGATCCTCTGGCAGCGCTGGCGGAATCAACCGGCGGACGCTTCTTTCACAACTCCAACGACCTTGGTGGCGGTCTCCGCGAAATGGCTGCATTGCCGGAGGTTTCCTATGTCCTCGGCTTTTCTCCCCCGGAAATCAGAACCAACGGCGCCTTCCATACTCTGAAAGTAAAGATCGCCAATAAGCATGGATTCACTGTTGAAGCGCGCCGCGGCTACTACGCTCCTTCGCCGGCCAACTCTTCCGCCGCCGTGTCTGATCCCACCGCGCGTTCCGAGAAACTCGATCGCGCCGTTCGCTCCCCCGATCTGTCATCCGACGTTTCCATGAAGGTGAACGCCGAATCCTCGAAACTTGATTCCGGAGATCTGGTGCTGAGTGTCGCGGTCCATGTGGATATCCGCAATCTTCCCTTCCAGCACCTTGCGGATCGCAATGTCGAGCGCCTCATCTTTGTCACCGCACTATTCGATCAGCAAAACCATTTCCAAACGGGAGTCCAAGGCGTGATGGACCTGAACCTCAAGAACAGCACGTTCACCCGGATTTCTAGTCAGGGTTTCGACGTGAAGATTTTGGTCCCGGCTTCTCCTGGCAATTATCGCCTCCGCCAGGTCGTCCAGGAAGAAGTGTCCGGCCGCCTCGCCGCACTCTCCACGCCCGTTGAAATTCAGTGACGCGGGGTCTGCCTCACAACTAGCACCCCGGCACGATTGGGCGAACGTCGAGCTTTTACTTCGGCCATCTATTCACACCCCTCACTGCGGCGCGCTGCACCCAACACGCTATCCCAAACCAAATTCACAGCTAGAGGTGAATTGCCCTTCCGCAAGCCGTTCGCCGGGTTGAAGCCGCCACCTCTAGAGGGTAAACTCGCACCGTCGCGCATGTCCGAAATGCAATTTGAGTTTCCAACAGAACATTGGAGCCGCCATTCGTGGCCGAATCCTTAGCGCATCCCCTTCAATCTCAAGCCGCCACTCACGACTCCGCCCTGGCGCGCTCCATCCCCTGGTACATCTGGGCATGCGTCATCGCCGTTTTATCCGGCGTTTTCGGTGCCGTTTGGGACATTTCCTGGCACGAAAGCATTGGCCGCGACACTTTCTGGACTCCCGCGCACATGCTCATTTATCTTTGCGGAGTCCTTGCGGGGCTCTCCTGCGGCTACCTGATCCTCTCCATTACATTTCAGAAAGACTCTCCTTTGCGCGATTCCGGCGTAACCATGTGGGGCGTCCGCGGCCCGCTCGGCGCGTTCATTTGCTCCTGGGGCGCCGCAGCCATGATCACTTCCGCGCCTTTCGACAACTGGTGGCACAACGCTTACGGCCTCGACGTGAAAATCCTCAGCCCACCGCACGTTCTGCTGGCGCTGGGAATGATGGGCATCCGCTTCGGGACTGTAATACTCATCCTCGCCGAAATGAACCGCGCCGAGGGCGCGTACCGCGCGCGGCTCGAAAAGTTGTTTCTCTTCGCATTTCTTTTCCTGATGGCCACCACGGTTGGCATGGCGCAGGAATTCACCAACCGCGTTTACATGCATGGCGCGCAGTTCTACCTGGTCATCATGATCACCGCGCCCATTTGGATTGCCACAGTCACCCGCGCTTCCAAATCTCCCTGGGCCGCAACAATCATGACTGCCATGTACACCGCGATGCACTTGGCATTCTGCTGGTTTTTGCCGCTCGCGCCTGCGCAACCGAAACTCGGCCCGGTCTATCAGACGGTCACGCATCTCGTGCCGCCCGATTTTCCGTTGCTCTTAATTGTTCCTGCGATTGTTTTTGATTTGTTGCGTCGGCGCACCTCAACTTGGAATCCATGGATCCAGGCTCCGGTCCTGGGCGCGGCATTCTTTGCCGGCTTCCTCGCCGCGCAATGGCCCTTCGCAACCTTTCTGATGTCGCCCGCGGCGCACAATGCCATTTTCGTCGCCAATAATTATCCCTATTTCGTTCCCGCCACATCACTTTGGGTGCGAAATATATTTGTTCACTCCGAACACTCCACCACCCAGTTCTGGATGACCATGTCCATTGCGCTGGCCGTGGCCGTGCTCATGACCCGCATCGGATTTTCCTTTGGCGACTGGATGCGCCGCATCCGCCGATGACCTCGCTCCGTTCACGCATTTTTAAGTTGGCTCTCCTCATCGTCGCCGTCGCGCTCCCTATCAGCGCCCACGTTGGCAGCGCCGACGTTTTCTTTGAGGGCTCCGCCGGCCCCTATCACCTCTTCGTCACCATTCGCGTTCCGCAAGTTATCCCCGGCGTCGCCGAAATTGAAGTCCGCAGCGAATCGGGCGATGTCCGCTCCATCCAAATCGTTCCTCTGCGCCTCACTGGACAGGGCTCCAATCTCGCCCCCACTCCCGACCTCACTGTGCAGTCGAAAGATGATCCCCAGTTTTTCACCGGCAATCTCTGGCTGATGGAATCCGGCGCGCTTCAAGTCCGCATCATGGCCGATGGCACGAAGGGCAAAGGGGAGATTTCGGTGCCGGTGGCATCCTTCGCACAGCGCGTTCTGCCCATGGAAAAGCCTCTCGAATGGACCCTGCTTTTTCTAATGATCTTTCTTGCCGTCGGAATCATTTCCATTGTCGGCGCAGGCGCCCGTGAAGCCAAGCTCGATCCCGGCCGCGTCCCGGGCCCGCCCAACAGTCGCCACGCAAGAATTATCATGGCCGCCACGGCCGTCGCTGTAATCACCGCGCTGTTCCTTGGACGATCCTGGTGGGGCTCGGTTGACCTTGACTATCAGCGCAACGTCAACCATTACAAGCCTCCCCAGGCGGAAACTTCGCTCGAAAACGGCAATCGCCTGATCCTTCGCGTTTCGGGACTCGATACCACCTGGAACGGCCGCATCGATCTCTCTAAGCTCATCCTCGACCACGAGCACCTGATGCATCTATTCCTGATCGGCATGCCGGGCATGGATCGCATGTGGCATCTGCATCCAAATCCAACTCCAGACGGCGCATTTGCAGAAAATCTGCCCAACATGCCCGCGGGCCGCTACCAGCTTTACGCCGATATCGTCGATCGCCGCGGTTTCCCCTGGACTCTCGTTGCGGAAGTTGATCTGCCGCAAATCTCAGATGGGGTGCCGCTTTCTGGCGATGACTCCTCTTGGTCCGGCGCGCCACTCGCATCCGCAGCAGGGAATCAAACCGTAGCTGCCCTCGCCGATGGGGGACGCATCGTATGGAATGTTCCGCCCGGCCCGCTGCAATCAAACGTCGCCATGGACTTCAAGTTCACCGTAGAAGATCAATCCGGCAAGCCCGCGCAAGATGTGCAAACTTATATGGGCATGGCCGGACACGCCGAGTTTGTCCGAAGCGACTTCACCGTTTTCGCGCATGTGCATCCCGCAGGCTCCGTCTCGATGGCCGCGCTCGATCTCGCCCAAGCCAGCCTCCCAGGAGCCACATCTTCCCCGCAAGATTCAAATCCGGAAGGAATGGCGATGTCCATGCCTATGCCAAACTCCTCCGCCTCAATTCCCCCCGAAGTCGGTTTCCCCTACGGTTTTCCCCAACCCGGTGATTACCGTATTTTCGTCCAGGTCAAACGCGCTGGCCGCGTCCAAACCGCCGTCTTCGACGCCCACGTTCAATAGGCCACGCGCGACTCCGGCCGCATTTGTCTTTCTCCAAAAAGTTGCGTCAATCCACCTCTCATGGAAGAATGCGCCCCATGCCAAAACTAAATTTGCGCCAATGGTTGCCGCTATTCGTGATTTCATTTTTCCTCGCCGCGCCCGCCCTCGCGCAATCCACCCGCCCGCAGGCGGAAAAAGACCTCGCCCGCTCCATCTACAAGGAATTCATCGAAATCAATTCCGGATTCACCACCGGCCCCACCACTCCGGTCGCCGAAGCCGCCGCCGCGCGTTTGCGCGCCGCGGGATTTCCTGACTCCGACATTTTTCTCGACGGCGCGAATCCCCGTAAGCGAAATCTCGTCGTCCGCTATCATGGCACCGGCGCGCACAAGCCTCTTCTCCTTCTCGCCCACATTGACGTCGTCGAAGCCCTCCGCGCCGATTGGACCATGGACCCCTTCATCCTCAATGAGAAGGACGGCTACTTTTACGGCCGCGGCACTGGCGACGATAAGGCTCAGGCCGCCGTCTGGATCGCCAACTTAATTCAATATAAGAAGGAAGGCTTCAAGCCCGACCGAGACATCATCGTCGCGCTGACCGCTGACGAGGAAGGCGGCGGCCCCTTCAACGGAGTCGATTGGCTCCTAAAGAATCACCGCGATTTAATCGGCGCTGAATTTGCCCTGAATGAGGGCGGCTGGGGCGAAATCTCCAAGGGCAAGAAAATCTCAAACGATGTTCAAGTCAGCGAAAAGTACGTCATCAATTTCCGTCTCGAAGTTCACAACAAGGGCGGCCACAGCTCGCTCCCCGTTCCCGACAACGCCATCTACCATCTTGCGGGCACGCTCGATCGCCTTTCAAAATTTGGCTTCCCGATGAGGACCGATGAGGTCACCGCCGCTTATTTCCGCCAAATGGCCAGCATCGAGCACAACGACGATCTCGCGAAAGCCGCCGACGGATCGCAGGAAGCCATGCAGCGCGTCGCTTCGTCCTCGGCCTTGTATAACGCTTCGCTGCGCACCACTTGCGTGGCCACGCAGCTCGAAGGCGGCCACGCCGTCAACGCGTTGCCCCAATTGGCCGCGGCCACAGTGAATTGCCGCGTGCTTCCCTCCGACTCCATTGAGTACGTGCAGTCCACCTTGCAAAAGGTTTTCGCCGACGATCAGGTCTCCGTGAAGATCACCAACGAAGCATCCAAAGGCCCTGCCTCTCCCATGCGCCCCGATGTGCTGAATGCCGTCTCCGCCATCACAAATAGGATCTGGCCCGGTGTCCCCACTTTGCCCATCATGGTCACAGGCGCCACCGACGGACGCTTTCTCCGCATCGTCGGCATTCCTTGTTATGGCGTTCAGGGATTTTTCTTCGACCGCGACGACATCCGCTTCCACGGCCGCGACGAGCGCATGGGCGTCGACGCCTTCTACGAGGGCCAAGCCTTCCTCTACGACCTGGTCAAAACTCTGTCGTCCAATTAGCGGCAGCCAGTTTTCTTACCCGCTTACAATTCTCCGTGCAACCTCTGTGGAACTCAGCGCCCTCTGCGTTAAATCTCTCATGTTTTAGTTCCTGTCCCCATACTTTCACGCGTCATTCCTCTCTCACTTCCTCCCCCCAACCCTGTAAATCAAATACGTCTCCATCTCCTTCGACGAATTCTTCATCTCGATATCAAAACTCTCCATCTGCCCGTTGAAATAGTTGTAGCTCCAGACCGCCGGGACCGCCACCAGCAATCCCAACGCAGTAGTAATCAGCGCCTCCGAAATCCCGCGCGCCACTCCCGAAAGCGCCGAGACCTCGTGACTGCTCTGGAACATGAAAACATGTACGATTCCAATCACCGTTCCAAACAACCCCACAAACGGCGCGGTGGACCCAATCGTCGCCAGCCCGCTCAACCCCTTCTTCAGTTCCTGATGGACTACCATTGTCGCGCGCTCCAGCCCGCTCTTGGCCGACTCCACCATGTCCGCGGTCGAATCGAAAAACGACGCCGATTGGAATCCCTCCAGCCCCGCGCTCACGATTTTGGCAATGTGGCTCTTGTTGTTGCGTCCGGCAATCGAGATCGCTTCACCAAGTCGCCCCTCGCCCAGCGGCGCCACCACCTGCTCAATAAACAAACGCGTCTGCATCCGGGCCGCTCGGTACATCAAAATTCGGTTGAATGTGATGGTGAACGAAATGGCTGACATCAGAAGAAGCAGAGCAATCACGCCCTCGGCAGTACCACTCATCGTACGAAGCATTTCAATCAGGTTCCAGTGCATGTCTCCTCCTCTTTGCATTGCGTTCAGACACACCCGTATCCGCAGCACACAAACTCGCATTTCATATATTTCTGATAATCGTTCTCTCTGAGGTTAACGATGTCATCCTGACGGCATCCGATCAGGATGCCGGAAGGATCTGTGGCCGTCACGTCTCAGGCGGCCGTCTATTCAAACTGACTTTCCACCGACGACGTCGTCCCGAACCCGGTCGCACGCTCTTGGCGACCGGCGTGAGGGATCTGCTTCCTCCTTCACTAAATCCAGCTCCTCACAAAATCGCATTGACAACTCTCTGAAGTCTGAGCCCCTTGGTCGCGAAGTAGGCAGTGGCACAGTCATTCCTGCTTGTCCTGAGCAACGAAGGGGCTGTGCGGTTGTGTCGCCCACTCATGTTGAAGCATTCGCGCATCGCCTACCAGCATAGACACCAAGTGAAGTTCTTTGTGCCGCCATTTCCACGATTATTTGTTTATTTTGTTCGCCTGGGAGGGAACTGCACGCATCAATGCGTTGTCTGTATTCGGAGCTTCAGCTCCGACACTGAAGTCTGATACGGTCAGAGGTATTAGCGCTGAACCCTCAACGAACCAATCAAAAGAACAACACTCTCAAGAAATTAACTCTCGCTCAGCACTCTCGCAAATACCGCGCGATCCACATTCCCGCCGCTCAATATCAGCCCAACTCGCTTCCCGGCCAATCGTTCGCGTTCCTTCATTGCCGCCGCGAATCCCGCCGCGCCCGCCCCTTCCACCACACTGTGAATATCGCTGAAATACGCTCGCATGGCCGCCTCCACTTCCTTATCGGTGACTTCCACCACGCGGTCCACTCCTTGCCAAATCAATTCCAGGGCGCGCTCATCAGGCTTGCGGCAGGCCATCCCGTCGGCAATGATAGTTGTCACTGCATGTGACTCAAGTTTGTGGCTGCGAAATGAGATTCCGTAGGCAGGCGCCCCGGCGGACACCACGCCAACCACGGTAGTCTTCAGACCAAGCGCGTTGCGCGCTGCCATCACGCCGCAAACGCCCGACCCCATCCCAATTGAGACGTAAATCACATCAAGCTGGGGAGCGCCGCGAAACATCTCTAGCGCGTAAGTGCTCACTCCCTTCACCAGCGTCAAGTCAAAGTTCGGCGCCATGATCAATTTCCGTTCTTTGGCCACCTGCATGGCGTACTCAAGTGACTCTTGGAAGTCAGCGCCATGGATAATGAGTTCCCCGCCCAGCGCTTCCATAGCTTCGTTCTTCTCCACGCTGTTTCCGTGGGGCACCACGATGACTGGTTTAAACCCAAACAACCGCGCCCCATAAGCCAGCGACTGTCCATGATTGCCGCGCGTTGCGGCCACGAATCCCTTCGCCGTGGGATTCTCCCTGCGCAACTGCTCGGCGTACAGAATCCCACCCCGCACCTTGAACGCGCCCACCGGCGTGAAATTCTCGTGCTTCACCCACGCCTCGCATCCCAGCCGGCGCGAAAGCAGCGGCCAGGTATATTGCGGAGTCGGGTGCATGTAGCGATAGATTAATTCGGCTGCTGCATCCAGCTCTGCCAGCGAAAATGGCGTTGTGGAATCCTGAACTACTTTTCCTGTTTGCATGGACGGTTCACCGTAAAAGGGAAGTGGTCTCTTCGCTCATCGGTCTCCACACGAATCGTGAAGACTCATTCAACCTACCATCACTCTCAAAACCGCTGAACAATAATTAAATCATTCCTCGCGGCGCCGGCCATCCATATTGGTGCCGTCCACATTGGCCTGCCCGAATCAATCGAATAGAGGGGATCATCTTATGTATGTCTGCTACGAGAGGAACTGCGTTTCTCGCAGATTCACTCCCAGTGGACGTTCGCATTTCAGTTGTTCGGACATCCTCAAACCTTCCCAGTGTTAATATTCGTCCTAGCATCCCAGCATAGAGGCATCCGTGCATCGAATAGAGCGCTCACTTAAAATTAGGATTATTGGAGAAGGCCTCGCACTGTTTGCTCTCCTTGTTACCTTGTTGGGATCGAATGGATGGGGACAGGTTTCTTCGATATCTGAAACGTCTCCAAGAGAACTCGTTGAGCAGCTTTGGACGATGGCTGCACGAGGTGAGTTGTTGACTAAATCGGGGTGGCAGAAAGCTGCCAAGTTTTTCACCAGTCCCGGGTCAACTCCCGGTAGGAAGGTAATTCGAGTATTTTCCGACTACTACGGCGTGAATTACAGTTCTGTGGACGGAAAGAATGCGATCGTGGAGATGGAGTACGTGGATTCCGGCGAGATAAATGAGAAGCTGCAATACACTCCACCTAGGCCGACCCACCTAAAGAAGACATCATTCAAGTACCACCTCGTCTTGGTTCCAAGTTATTCAGTCATTTATGGCACCGACGGCAAGACTATTCTTCAGAAGAAGGAAATCCCAGGCATCTATGCCTGGCAAATTGAAGGGTCTCCACCAGATCCTTGGATCACGGTGAATGCCGCATTTCGGTATGTGATTGAGGCGCGTAACAAGTCCAACGATGCGGAAATGAAAGCGAATGCCGAGACGACCTTGGAAAACCTGCTAAAGATGCATTGAATCTATGATCGCGCCTCGCTTACTCCTAAAGACACCGCCGCAAAACTGCTGTGCCCACTAAGTACGCTTATCGCCATAATAATGTCTGGTGGCCGAGCATTCCTGCCTATGTGCTTGTCCAGTCTTTCTGCAGGATTTATGAAATGAAGCGCCTCAACCTATTCGCTCGTCTCCGGGGTTCCACACTTTGTCTCCGGGATGCGCCACTCACTACTGCAGGAGAAGTAATTGGCTGGTGGGAGTCAAGAAGAATCCCCTTCAACCTGATTGTAGGCACTACAGGAGTCATAACCTGCATCGTAGTAGTCGTCCTCTCGGAAGCTAGCTACATCCTCTTCGGAATCGACTTTGGCCTTCCGAATCCTCCGATGTTCGGGCTGATCGCCATTTTCATTTACGGGATCATGGCCAACATTTGCTACACAGGCGGCTGGGTAGCAGAGCTTGTTGGACGCAAGTTCTGGCCTCGCGAAGCCGACAAGGTCGCCACCTTGAGCTTCACTATCGGTCTGGCCTTTTCCGTCTTGTTGACCCTGACTCCGGGAATTCTGATTGGAGGGGCGGCCATCTTCGGTCTTCTAAAACACCTCTTCGGCAACCGGTAGAAGCGCTGAAAGTGGGTCGAATTCCCTGATTAATCATGGAATCCTTGAGTCTAGATACGACGGTAAGTTAGGATATACGTACCTGGAGAACAACGAACACCCTGGTCCCATACGTCATGGTAAAGCGTTTTCTAGTGTGCGCAACACTGGCCGCAATTGTTTGGGCCGCCGCGCCCGGAATTTTCGGGGCACGAATCCCGAAACAGAATCCGTCGCAAGCTTCCACACAGGGCGCTGGCCAGGTTTCCGCAAATGGCAGCGCGCCGAGTTCCGCTCAGAATCAGACCGCGCAATGGCCATGGGATGATCCTTCTCTCGTCGGTTTTGTCTACGACGTCGTATCCATCAAGCCGTATAAGAATGGCGGGGTTACAGACGGCACGAATCTTGGGACGATGGACACGCCGGATGGATTTTCGGCGGCTTTTCCACTTGCTGGCCTGATTTACGCTGCGTGGTACACACCGAAGCACAGGATTGTGGGCGCTTCTGGCTGGATGAATTCGGAGAATTATGAAGTTAAAGCAAAAATGTCGCCCGAGACGTTGGAAGCATTCCAGAAGCTAAGTCCGAAGATGAAGTATGCAGCAAGGCAGCATATGCTTCAGGCGCTTCTAATGGACCGCTTTAAAGCACGAGTCCACGTCGAGGCCAGGGAGATTCCAGCCTACGATTTAGTGATAGGGAAGAACGGGCCCAAACTTTCGCAAGCGGCAGAGCTGAACCAAGGCAGGAGCATCATTCGCATCACGCCTTCGGACACAACCTACGAATTGATGGGCCGGGGGGCTCTCTTGCGGTCTTTGGCGATAACCTTGTCAAATGAAGTGGACCGCCCAGTGATTGACAAGACCGGCCTGACCGGCCCCTACAACTTCAGTTTGGAATACACACCGCGAACAATTTTGATGGCTGCGGATGGTGAAGATGCAGCGCCGCAAAAGACAACCGCGCCGCCGATTGAAAAAGCCATCGAGGCGCAGCTTGGACTCAAGCTTGTGCCCGGCCGCACGACCGTCAACGATATCGTCATTGATCACGTGGAACGGCCCACCGCGAATTAGCGAAGTCATTTCGGGTCAATCCCGAGCGGCCATAAGAAATATGCCATGGATTATATGCCCTCATTCGAACACTCATTCGAATAGGTACCTATAAATAACTATTGACAATGATATACGCATGAATTAATATGCGTTTGCTTTCGCGCGATCCGCGCGTGGGAGCAACTCGACCGCTGTCTCACCTCAGTCTGGCTGGATTACAGTTTTTCCGCGGTAGAAATCTCCAGGAGCATCACAGCAAGTCATTTAGAATCAGGCGATCTGAAAGGATAATCTTCTAAACCCTTTAGAATGATATTCATTGGACGATGCACGCCCGTAACCCATTTGTTTTGATATTCATACAAGAATGATGGGGGAGGGGTGGGGTACCTAGGCTGCTAACAGGAACTCAGCGCAATCTGGAATTGAAATTCGGGAAACCCCAGGTCTAGCGCCCCGCTGAATCTCAACCCAGCAACCGGGCGAACGCGCCTTCCTGCACCAGACCAGCAACCGCCACAATGTCCGGCGCGAGCGGCCGATCTGCTTCCAGAGTCGGCGCAACCGACCGCACCAAATCACACGCGCGTTTCGCTTCGGTTCCTGTCTTTAGCGGCGCCAGCAGATCGATCCCTTGGCATGCGGCCAGCAGCTCGATGGCAATGATGCGCTGCAAATTCACCAGCATCGGCGCCAATCGCCGCGCTGCCGACATGCCCATCGAAACGTAATCCTCTTGGTCGCCGGAGGTCGGAATCGAGTCCACCGAGTGAGGCATCGACAGTGCCTTCAACTCACTGGCCAGGGCCGCCGCCGCAACCTGAGCGATCATGAATCCGGAATTGAGCCCCGGATTTCGCGTCAAAAACGCGGGTAGCAGACTTGTAAGCGGATTGGTCATATACGAAATGCGCCGCTCGGAAATTCCTCCCAGCGTCGCCAAGACTACAGCGAGTTGATCGGCGGCCATGGCCAGCGGCTGGCCGTGAAAATTTCCACCGCTGATGATTTCGCCCCCGCGCTTTCCGCCCGCGAACACCAGCGGATTATCCGTCGCGCTGTTCAGTTCGATTGCTGCAACCGAGCTCACTTGCGCAATCGAGTCGCGCGCCGCTCCGTGAACCTGCGGAGTGCACCGCAAACTGTAAGCGTCCTGCACTCGGGGATCCTTCTCGGCCGCGCGGTGCGATTCCCGGATTTGGCTGCCCAAGTTCAGCCGCACCAGGTTTCGCGCTGTCAGACCCGCTCCCGGATGCGGACGCGCCGCCGCGATGCGGGCGTCAAACGCCGCGGGGCTTCCGCGCAGTGCGTCGAGTGAAAGACCCGCGGCAATATCGGCTGTGTTGCAAATATGTTGCGCGTCGCGTATCGCCAGCGAAAGCAGCGCCAGCATTCCTTGCGTGCCGTTGAGCAGCGAAAGTCCTTCTTTCGCTTCAAGCGCAAGCGGTGCAATTCCGGCGCGTTTCATAGCATCAGCTCCGGAAACGCGCGCCCCCTCGTAAAGGGCTTCGCCCTCGCCAATCGTCACAGCGGCCAAATGCGCCAGCGGCGCCAGATCCCCCGACGCTCCTACGGACCCTTGCGAGGGAATCACGGGATGCACGCGCCGGTTCAGCATCTCGCAAAGTGTTTCAACCACCAGCGGCCGGACGCCGGAGAATCCCTTGGCCAGCGCGTTGGCGCGAAGCACCATCATCGCCCGGACTTCGGTTTCAGAAAGGAGTGCCCCAATTCCGCAGCAATGGCTGCGCACTAGGTTGAGTTGAAGCTGGCGAATCTGGTCCGGGGAAATGCGCACCTCGGCCAGTTCGCCGAAGCCGGTATTGACGCCGTAGGCGGTCGCGCCTGAGGCCACAACTCGCTCGACCACCGCGCGAGACGCCTTCATGCGTTTTGCCGCGCTGGAAGCGAGCGCGACAGGCGCGCCGGTCAGTGCAACGCCATACAGTTGCGAGAAAGTGAGGCTCTCGCCTTCGAGTTGAATTGTTTTAGCGGCGGCCATATTCAGGATTTCTGCCGCGCGTGCGCGGAGTGAACCGGATCATCAACGCCGAACAATTTTCGGTAGTGGGCAGGCAGCGGTTTCGGGCGGCCATCTTTGCCGCATATCACATGAAATGTTTCACCCGTCGCCAGCGATTCTTTGGTAGCGTCGTTCACAACTTCGTACTCGAACCGGATCGTCCGTGTCCGGGCCTCCGAGATGCGGGTGCGGATGCGCAAGACCTCGTCGTAGCGGGCAGGCCGCGCATGGCGGCATTTGGATTCGGCAACCACGATGAAGCAATCGTCTTTTTGCTCCATGTCTTTGTAGGCAAAACCCAAATTGCGGAAAAGTTCCACGCGGCCAATTTCAAACCAAATATAAAAGTTGGAGTGGTACACGACGCCCATTTGATCGGTTTCGGCATATCGCACACGAATGCTCGTATCGTGGAATTCGCGCGCGCCGCTGTGGTGGCCATCGGAATGGCTCTTCGAGCGTTTGGAGTCGTTAGAGGTGGACATGAAATTACTCTTGTCGGCCCCGGAAGTTTAGCAGAGCGCTGTATTTCCCGTCACTTCAGGATTGTCGTCATTTCCCGGGCCAGACGGGGCGCCGCTTCTCCAGGAAGGAAGCCAGTCCCTCGCGGAAATCGGCGGTGGCGCGGATGTCGGCGTTTTCCTCGACGGCGCGTTCAAGTTCGGCATCCACCACGGCCGCGGCGGATTCGCACAGCAGTCGCTTGGTTCGAGACAGGCTCGTCGGGCTGGATTCCACCAGTGAAGCAGCCAGCATTCGCGCGCTGTCCATAATCGTTGAGTGCTCCACGATGTGCGTCACCAGGCCGATCTGCCGCGCCTCGTCGGCATTCAATATTCTCCCGGTGAGCAATAAATCGCGGGCGCGCTTTTCGCCAACCTGACGAATCAGAAAAACCGAAACGATGGCAGGAATAAATCCGATGCGCACCTCCGTGTATCCGAACTTCGCCTCGGGAACCGCGAGCGTGAAATCGCACAGCGTGGCGATGCCGCAGCCTCCCGCGATTGCCGGTCCATTCACGGCGGCAATCAGCGGCTTGGGAAACGACCATATGCGGCGAAACATACGCGCCATGCGCTTCGAGTCTTCCATATTCTGCGCGGGCGATTGCTCCGCCAGATTGCGCAACGCGTCCAGGTCCATGCCCGAGCAGAAAGAACTGCCCGCGCCCGTAATGATCACCGCTCGCACGGGAGAGGATTCTGCTTCACTCAGAGCGGCCAGCAGATCGTCAATCATCTGCGTGGAGATGGCGTTGCGTTTGTCGGGCCTGTTCAGCGTGATGGTCGCGACGGATGCTTCGTGCACAAGCGTGAGAGTTTGGTAGCTCATAAAGTGGTCGTGAATTCAGTTAGTGAACAATTTCCGCCGTCGCGTACTCGCGGCGGATGCGCTGCGTAAACTGGATCGCCTTGGAAAGCCCGTCGGAATCAAGTCCGGTCGCGACGCCGCGCGAGGAAAGCGTTTCGGCCACAATCTCGGTTGGAATATTGCCGACGAGTTCGTCGCCGGCAAACGGGCAGCCGCCCAATCCCGTGAGCGCGCCATCGAATCGCCGGCATCCCGCTTCGTAAGCGGCGAGCACTTTTTCCGCGGCGCCTTCGACGCGGCTGTGCAAATGGACGCCCAGCTCGATGCCCGCAACGCAATCCTTCACGGCTTTGTAGAGCGAGCCGACTTGCTCCGGCGTCGCGGTGCCGACCGTATCTGCGAGCGAAACGCTGCGGACGCCAAGGTCCTTCAGCCAGATCAGCGTGTCCTCGACAATCTCGGGGCCCCACGGCTCTTCGTAGGGATTGCCGAAGGCCATGGAAATATAAATCACCAGGCCGCGATTCGCGGATTTGGTTTCTTTCCGCAGATGTTCGACGAGCGAGCGCGATTCGGCGCGCGACATGTTGGCGTTGGCGCGGCGAAAGTATGCTGAAATGGAATAAGGATAGCCGAGCGTCGTCACACCGGGCGTAGCCAGCGCCCGCTCGATTCCGCGCTCATTGACGACAATGCCGATAATCTCGGGAGCCGCGCTGCCAGGCGGCAGGGAAGCAAGGAACAACTTCATCACTTCTTCACTGTCCGCCATTTGAGCGACAGCCCTTGGTGAAACAAAACTGACCGCGTCAATGTGCTTGAAACCCGCATCTACCAGCGCGGAAAGATACTCGGCTTTGGTGGCCGTCGGAATATTTTTCTCCAGGCCTTGCCAGGCATCTCGCGGGCACTCGATTATTTTTACCGTTTCCTTTTCCATGGTCTGAGAAGTGGAGACTGATGCTATGTCTGCAATACTCCAGTCTTAAATTCGCGGATTTCGGGATTGAGCGCGGCGGCTTCAAGCGCCCAGATCAGTGCCTCACGCGTCTGCGCGGGATCAATAATCGCGTCCACCCACAATCGCGCGGCAGCGTAGCGCGGATCGGTTTGATGCTCGTAGGTTTTGCGGATGGTGTCGCGCAACTCTTTCTTGTCCTTCTCGGAAAGCTTCTTGCCTTCGCGCTCGAGTTGCCGGATACGGATTTCGACCAATGTCCCCGAGGCCGAATCCCCGCTCATCACCGCGTAGCGCGCGGAAGGCCAGGCAAAGATGAATCTCGGGTCATAGGCTTTGCCGCACATAGCGTAATGGCCCGCGCCGAAGCTGCCGCCGCAAATGACGGCGATTTTGGGCACAACGCTGTTGGCGACGGCGTTCACCATTTTTGCTCCGGCACGAATGATGCCGCTCCATTCGGATTCTTTGCCAACCATGAAGCCATTGACGTCATGCAGGAAAATCAGCGGGATGCGGTTCTGATTGCAGTCGAGAATGAATCGAGCGGCCTTTTCCGCGGTCTCCGTGTAGATGACGCCGCCGAATTCCATGCGCGGCTCGCCCGTGTGCGGCGCGGTTGTTTTGACGTTGGTCTTTTGGTTGGCAACGATGCCCACAGCCCATCCGCCGATGCGCGCATACCCGCAGAGAATGGTTTGGCCATATTCGGCGCGATATTCGTCCCACTGACTGCCATCCACGATGCGCGCGATGATTTCGCGCATGTCGTATTGTTTGCCGGGATCGGAGGAAAACAGTCCGTAAATTTCTTCGGGACGATAAAGAGGATTCTCGGGTTTCTTGTGATCGAAGGGCGCGCCCTCGCCGTGGCCCATCTTGTCCACCAGCGAACGGATACGCGCGATGCATGCGTCGTCATCCGGCTCGCGGAAATCCACCGTGCCGCTGATTTGCGAATGCATTTTCGCGCCGCCCAATTCCTCGGCCGAAACTTTTTGGCCGATGGCAGCTTGAACCAAAGCGGGGCCGGCGAGAAATAATCCAGAACCCTCGGTCATCAGGATGTGATCGCACATCACGGGGAGATACGCTCCGCCCGCGACGCACATGCCCATGATGGCGGTGATTTGCGGGATGCGCATGGCGCTCATGACCGCATTGTTGCGGAAGACGCGACCGAAGTCGTCAGTGTCGGGGAAAACATCTTCCTGAAGGGGGAGAAATACTCCGGCGGAATCGACCAGATAAAGAGTCGGGATATGGTTTTCGATGGCGATGTTTTGCGCGCGGATCACTTTCTTCGCGGTCATGGGGAAGAAAGCTCCGGCCTTTACTGTGGCGTCGTTCGCAATGATCATCACTAGTCGATCCGAGACCCGCGCCAGGCCGGTGATGGTCCCCGCGGACGGCGCGCCGCCCCATTCCTCGTACATTTCGTAGGCGGCAAAAATGCTCAACTCGAAAAACTTTGAGCCGGGGTCAATAAGCTTGGCGATGCGTTCGCGTGCGGTCAGGCGGCCCTTCTTGTGTTGGGATTCGATGGCCTTTGCGCCGCCGCCTTCTCGGATCTGCTCTTCCTGGTTTTTGATGGTGCCGATGAGGTCCACCAGGGCGCGCGTGTTCTTTTTGTAGTCCGCGGATTCGCGGTTGACGCGTGTTTCATGCAAAGGGTTCGACAACGTTGCGTCCTCGTCTTGCGCGCGCGGGTGGCCTGAACGACTGATTGTGCGCGGCACAGCAGTATACGTCGGCAGCGTGGTGGGATGCGAGTGGAAGGCGAGAAGAAAGACAAAGACAACGGCTTTACCGCAGAGGCGCAGAAGCTGTGAAAAAACCTCTTTGAAATTTCTTCTTGAAAATTTTGGGAAGGCGTCTATGTTGGGCACATGAGC
>Ga0209415_10001234_pt1 | contig 48788 bp, 51 predicted proteins | sample PeaSoiSIISIP2007_FD_187696 | JGI IMG/M metagenome (GOLD analysis project Ga0209415, IMG submission 187696) | Peat soil microbial communities from Weissenstadt, Germany - SII-SIP-2007 (SPAdes) (version 2) | ecosystem: Environmental > Terrestrial > Soil > Wetlands > Peat | place: Germany... | reverse complement strand
CGAACACCTCGTTGAAGGTGTTGGCGCCGGCGCCGAACTCCGAGGTGTTGGAGCGCGCGACCACGATGCCGCCGCGCCGCTCCAGCGTCTCGACCTGGATGTCGGACACCTCCGGCACGAAGTCCGCGAAGATGGGCGAGCCCGAGGTCGAGCGCACGCCCGTCACGTTCATGAGATCCTTGATGGCGATCGGCAAGCCGCCGAGCCAGCCCGGCGAGCCGCGCTCGGCCTTGGTGGCGCCCATGCGGCGCGCGTGATCGCGCGCGTGCTCGACGCAGAGCGTCGGCAGCGCGTTGACGGCGGGGTCGACCGCGCGGATGCGCGCGAGCGAGGCGTCGATCAGCTCGCCCGGCGTGACCTCGCCCTTGCGCAGCAGCTCCACCACCTCGACGGCGGTGCGCCGGATCAGCACGTCGCCTTCGGCCATGACAGCCTCCTTGCAAGGTTCGCCGGAGCACGCCGCAGGAAAGAAAAATCTACCACAGAGGCACGGAGGACACAGAGAGATCCAGTTGCGGCGAAGCCGCGATCCTTTTTGCGTGCGCGCTCTGCCTCGAGACGGGGACTCAATCCTCTGTGTCCTCCGTGCCACCGTGGTGACTCTAACTTCTTGGCCGCGCAACGGCCTTCGCTGGTAAGCTCCGCCCGCTTCGAGTCTGCCGGGAGATCCTCTGGAGCCATGGAGTCCGACGCCGCCGCGCCGCTTCGCGAGGCCTGGTATTTCGCGCTGCCCGGCAGCGCGCTGAGGCCGGGCCAGATGGCCGCGAAGACCATGCTGGGCGAGCCGCTGATCCTCGGCCGCGGAAGCTCCGGCGCGGTTTGGGCGCTCCGCGACATTTGTCCGCACCGCGGCATTCCCTTGCGCTTCGGCCGCTTCGACGGCGCGGAGATCGAGTGCTGCTATCACGGCTGGCGCTTCAGCCCGGAGGGGCGCTGCACCGCGATCCCGTCGCTGACCGAGGGCCAAGGGTTCGACGCCTCGAAGATCCGCGTGAAGAGCTATCCCGCGCGCGAGGTGCAGGGGAACCTCTGGATCTATATGGGCGAGGATCCCGCGGCGGCGCCGGAGATCCCGGAAGTGCCGGAGCTCGGCGCCGGTGCCGCGCCCGGCATGTTCGAGAGCGTGCGCTTCCCCTGCCCGATCGATCACGCCGTGGTGGGACTGATGGACCCCGCGCACGGACCCTTCGTGCACCGCGCGTGGTGGTGGCGCTCCAAGGCCTCGATCCACGAGAAGGCGAAAGCCTTCGGCGCGGCACCTTTCGGCTTCACCATGCTGCGCCACGCGCCGAGCTCGAACTCGAACGCCTACAAGCTCCTGGGCGGCAAGCCCGAGACCGAGATCACCTTCCGCCTGCCGAGCGTGCGCGTCGAGCACATCCGCGTCGGCCGCCACACCGTCGCCAACCTCACGGCGGTGACTCCGATCGGCCCGAGGGAGAGCGAGATCAACCACGCGATCTACTGGACGATGCCGTGGCTCACGCCCTTGAAGCCGCTGCTCCGCCCCTTCGTGCGCGCGTTCCTGCGCCAGGACCGCGACATCATGGTGATGCAGCAGGAGGGCCTGAAGTTCGACCCGCCGCTCATGCTGATCGACGACGCCGACCGGCAGGCGAAGTGGTACTACCGGCTCAAGAACGAATACCGCCGCGCGCGGGCGGAGGGGCGCGCGTTCGAGAACCCGGTGACGGAGCGGGTGCTGAGGTGGCGGAGCTGAGGTGCGACAGCCGAGCGCGTGGGTGGCGGCCGGTTCCGAGAATTGGCTTCGAGGCCGAAAATTGGCTTCGAATTGGCTTTGCCGAGACTCGCGCCTTTGATTCATTTCAACAAATTGGCTCTGATTTGTAGATTTTGTTTTTTGCGGCGGAGCGCCTCCGCTCATCCCTGCCCTCTGTGCCGTCCTGTGCCGACATGCGAATTGGGTTCGTTTCGTAATTTTAATGTTCGGGAACAGCGCCAAGCCGCCGCACCTGGCGATGCGCTCGCGCGCCCCGCAAGCACGAGGCCCGGATGCTGGGTCACGCGTCTCCTGCAATCGTGTGACAGCTAAGACGCAAGTCTGAACGCTTTTTACGTTCGAGTCAAGACCTGACGTTGATGGCCTTCACGCGTCACGTCGACGTAGGGCGCGTGCGATCTGTGCGGGCGGGAACTTTGGTCTGCTGATTTCCGCTACGGTCGGCCATGCTCTCCGCCAGAGCGCGCAGTACCCTTGCCTGCACACGCAGGTGTCCGCTCCCGTGTTATCGGCCTTGAGGCGCCCGCGCGCACTCACGCTGTCGTCGTAGCGCCCGGCTCTCGGCGCTCCGCTCGCCCACGTGCTCAGGAGAAATCTGGCTCGGCCATCTCCTGGCGGCGCACCAACCGGCGGGCCTGCCAAATCTCCATTGCATGTCCGCCGTGCTGGATATAGATCGCGTCGCCGTTTTCTATGGCCTGCGTGTCATGCTCGAAGACGTGCTCCTCCGCCGCTTGGATGTGGTTAGCCCCGTCGAGGAAGTAAAAGTGATAGGTGCCCATTGGGCGCCTCTTTCTGGCGCGGCATCATCCCGACAAGCCGGGCAATCTGATGAGTTCGGGATTGTACTCGCACAAGGCGCTACTTCCCTCGTAAAGTCGAGGAATGATTACTTGGAGTTCTAATTCTCGCGATCTGTTTCGACTACCTCGATGGTCGTTCGCTGACGGGCTCGCCACCGCAAGCCCACGAGCGAACATCTCAACGAACGCTCGGGGGATCAAATAAATCCACTCTGACCCCGTTAAGCGCTCTTTACGCGGCAGCTTCTAGAATCGACCGCAACACGCGCCCGTCGGAAGTCCCGGCGGTCTTGGCCGGTCTTCGGGGCGGTGCGATTCGTTCGAGAACCCGGTGACGGAGCGGGTGCTGAGGTGGCGGAGCTGAGGGGCGACGGCCGAGAGCGCGAGCGACGGCCGCCACCGAGAATTGGCCTCGGGGCGGAAAATGGCTTTGAATTGGGAATTATATACTTTCCAAACACACCTGTATGCGTAGCTCCTGCCGGATTATCTGTTCATCACCAGACTCACGCTTCAGGCGCCCGCGCGCGTCACATGGAAACATGCTGCAATCAAGGATCACGAGTTTGACCCCGTTGAGGGGCAGCAGATCCTTGCGGCGTTTATCGTAGAGTTTCCGCTGTTCTCCCCTGGAGACTCCACTACGCGTCATACGCCGATCCCAGAGCGGAACGCCCTTTGAGTGCTGAGGCTCATGGTATTCAACGACCAAATTGCGGGTGGGATAGTAGGCGTCAACCGGCAGACGATGCCCGCGATCGCCCTTGAGGAATTGAAAACCTTTGTATTGCCGTTGGCCTTTCTCGCCGAGCACGCCGTCGCAGAGATCGATGATGTAGTGTTCATCGCTCGCCGCTCTCCCTGCTCCCCGCATCGAGCTTCCCCCTCGCGATCCGCCGCAGGTTCTCATCGCGTCGGTAATGCGGCGACACGAAAGGTATTGTAGCAGTCTTGACCAATCGTCGTCGGAGGCCGTGAAATTTCGCAATAGGTATGGTGTCTCCCGTCCGACCGGTCCCCAAATCGACTCAGGCAACCGGCGCGGAGACGGGGCGCCTTCTGTGACCGCTGTCACACGCCGCCGGAGATTGGCGGGTATACTTGAGGCAAGGGGGCCGATCCTCGCACCGAAGGAGACTGGATGATGAGCAGCGACAAAGCGATCAAGCGCTCGACGGAACAGCAGAACGCGCAGACGGTGATCGCCAAGGCGTGGGCGGACCCGCGCTTCAAGTCGAGCCTCCTCAAGGACGCCAATGCCGCGCTGGCGAGCCTCGGCATCGCCACGCCGCCGGGGGTCACGATCAAGGTCGTCGAGGATACGCCGACCGAGCGGCACTACGTTCTGCCGCCGCGCCCGGAGAGCGAGTTGCACGACGAGCTGCTGGAGCGCGTGGTCGGCGGCGTCGGCTCGGCAAGTCCCAAAGGGAAGCAATAGCGAGCGGCGGGACGCCGCCGGCATCGGCCTCGACGCGCGGCGACGCCGGGATCTCCGCCGCGCGCGACGGCTCGCCGACGCGACCGGGAAGGCTCGGCGTCGGCCGGCGCGACATGGCTGAGATCGAGACCCTGCGCGGACCCGGCGGCGATTTCTCCGCTCTGACCTTCGGGCGCTACCGCGAGTTCCTCGAGGGCACCAGCGGGGCCAGGCTTGCCGTCGGCGCGCGTCGGGACGGGCGGCCGATCGGCCTCGCCCTCGCGACCTGGAGCCCCGAGCTTCCGCAGGCGCGATTGTTCTCGCTGATGGTGGACGCGCGCGCGCGGCGCCAATCGCTGGGAACGCGGCTGCTGGCCGCCTGCGCGGCGCTGGCGGCGGCGACGGGCCGCGAGCGTCTCGTCGCCTATCATTCGAGCCTGCTGCCGGCGGCCGACGCCTTCGCGGCAACGGTGAGGCGAGCGGGATGGTCGGGGCCCGATCTGCTGGAGTTGCGGTGCCTCGGGCGGGGCAGCGACTTCGCGGCGGCGATCGCGACATGGCCGGGGGTCGGCGATCTCTTGAAGCAGGGCCGCCTGGGCTTCGCGCCCTGGGCAAGCCGGACGGAGGCCGACGCGGCCGAGATCGCCCGGCTGAGCGCGCCGCCGGACTGTCCGCCGGGCTTGGCGCCGCCGTACTGGGCGGCGGAGCTCCAGGACGGCGAAAGCCTCGTCCTCACTCTCGACGGCGGGGTCGCGGGCTGGATGCTGGCCTGCCTCGAGCCGGAGCCGGCGGGGCCGCCGACGCTCCACGTGCAGTCGGCCTATGTGCGGCGCGACCTCTGGCGCAGCGGCATCCTGGCGGTGGCTTATCACGAGATCACGCGGCGGCACGCCCGGCGCTTCGGCGCGGCCGGCCTCGTCCGCTTCGCGACGGCGCCGAGCTATCCGGGCATGATGGCCCTGGTCCGCCGGCGGTTCGCGCCGGTGGCGCTCCGCGTCGACGAATGGCTGGTCTCGACCAAGCATCTCGCCGGCGGCGCCGGCAGGGGCTGAGGACGCCGGATATCAGGGACAGGCCACGATACGAAGGCAGCAGAGCGTCGAGCTAGAATACGTTTCTCGTCCGCCGCGATGCGCAGCAACGCGGCATCGCCGGGGTCCGGTGTGGGCTCACGGATCTCCCGGACATCGTGACCGCGCTGCCGCAGCCATTCCGCAAGTCGCCGCCCAGCACAACGGTCGACCAGGAACTTCACGCCTAGGAAACCTTGACCGCCTCGATCTGGTCGTTCGCGACGACGGCGTGGGCGTAGGCGAGGCACGCGCGGATGTCCGCGACCTCGAGCTCCGGGTAATCGTCCAGAATCGACTCGACGGTCTCGCCCTTCGCAAGCAGGCTCAGGATCAACTCCACGGAAATGCGCATGCCCCGCACGATCGGCTTCCCGCCGAAAATCGCGGGATCCGCAGTGATGCGGTTGAGGTTCTTATCGGCCATGGCGGTGCTCGCTCATCGCGGTCGTTCCCAGCAGAATATAGACTGCGCTGTTTCTTGGCGAGTGAACCGTTATCGCTTCGGTCGGCCGAGACGGAGATGAAGAAACGGGGTCGGCATGGAAATAGTCCGTCGCCGAAGACTATTTATGCCCCAGCGCCGCGCAGCTCTCTAAATGCTGTTCGGAAGGAGGCTGGATCTCGACGATGTTGAACACGTCCATGTCGTTGGCCTTGTCGGTGCTGCGGTTGCTTATGATCAGCACCGATTGCACGGCCTGATGATCGCACGTCCGATAGTGCTCGGGTCCCTTGTAGAGATCGAATGTCATTCCTCGCATCGCCTCGATCAGTTTAGCGCTGGCAATGCTGCCGGCAGCGCGCGCGGCGGTCAGCACTGTCATGACTCCGGCGAACCCCAGCGCACCGTAGTCGCTGGGGACGCGGCCCTCCGTCAGCGCGCGGAATTTGCGGTTGAAGGCGGCGGCGGTAGGCACGCTATCCTCAAGCCGCCAGTAATATGACGCGCCGCCCAGCACACCCTCATAGGCTTCGGACCCCGCGTCGAGCCGCGCGTCAAACACCAACAGAGGCGCGACGAACAGCATGGATTTCTTGAGGCCCAACCAGCTCGCCTGCTGCACGGAAAACTCTTGATCGTCGCCGAAGTTGCAGAACACGAGAATGTCCGGCTTGGCCGCGACGATCTGGTCCAAGAGCGGACTGAAATCGGTCATACCCACGGGATGACGGACGGTCGCCACGACGTCGATGTTGAACGGACGGCCGGCGGCCTCGAATCCGCGAACCATCTCGGCGCCAAAGGCATAATCAGCCGCCAGGAAGGCAACCCGCTTGTTGTAGCGGGAAAACACGTATTGCCCCACCACCTGGGAGGTCGTGTGCGGCGTCAGCGCCTCATGGAATGTGTAGGGACTCCAGTCCGGCATCGCGACGATCGCATCCGACTGGCTGATCGAATTGAACACGACGCGGGCCGCCTTGGTCACCTTGTTGATCGCGAGCTGCACCGAGGCGGACAAGCCGCCCGTGACGAAGTCCACGTGATCGTTCGCGATCAGCGCCCGTGTGACCTCGGCGGCCCTGACCGGATTGAGCTCATCGTCGCGCATCAGCAGCTCGGCCGGTCTGCCGTTCAGACCACCCTGCTCGTTGAACATTGCCACCGCCGTGTGGGCTCCGCGCAGCATGTCGAGCGCTTCTTGCTCATAAGGTCCGGTCAGCGGGACTGGAAAGCCGATTCGGATGGGGACCGCGGCGTTGGCGCGCACGAATGGCGCCGCCATCGTGGCCAAGGCGAAACCCCCACCGAGGACCTGTCGGCGCGAAACGGGACGGCGTTGCGGTTTCATCGTCTGCTCCTGGAGAAATGCTTTCCGGACTTTCGGACGGTTGGTCATTTCAGTGACTCAAGGTAGGCAATCAAGTCAACGCGCTTGGCCGCATCCTTCAATCCCGCATACGTCATCTTCGTGCCCGGAATCACGCCGCTGGGCGATTCCAGGTATTTGTCGAGCGCATCCGATGTCCATGTGATATTGGCGTTCTGGTTTGCGGTGGAATAACTATATCCGGCCACCGAGCCCGTCTTGCGGCCCACCACGCCGAAGAGCGACGGCCCGATGGTATTGCGGCCGGCCTGCGTTGTATGGCAAATGCCGCAGGCCGATTTGAATACCGCCTGGCCCGCTGCCGGATCGGCTGCCTGGGCGCTGCGCATCCAGAGAGTGCCCGACAACAGCAACACTAAACTCAGCAGGGACAGGACGAAGTTGCTGCGACCGGGCATGGCGAAGCTCCGTGAATCTCGGTGAGCGTTCAATACGGCCTGCCGAAGCGACCGTCTTTGATCTATATCATTCGCGCGCACCACTCCGGATGTCGCCCGGCGCGTCCCCGCGCGATGGTCATGCGCGGACCTGTCCCGCGCGTCCACGGGTTCTTCCTCGCCAAGAGAACACGTGGATGGCGGTGACAAGCACGGCCAGGACGACAATGGGGTGAAGGACATTGGGCGCAGACTCGCTGGAGCTGTGTCGAAACGCGAACCCGACAGCCGTGGACTTGTCCCGCGCATCCCCGTGTTCTTTCGTGGTAAACGAAAACGGGGATGGCCGGAACAAGTCTGAACAAGTCCGGCCATGACGACAATGGGGGGCCGGTGGAGCGCTCAGACGTCATCGCGCACATCCAGGACCCCGAGGGGTTCCGGCAGGTGATCAAGCCGTTTTTGGGTCTCCGCGGATGAGGAAGCTGATCCGCGCCGCCGCGGTAGCGATCGCGTGCTTCAGCATCGTGCCGGAAGCGGTGGAGGCGCAGGGCCGAGCGGACCCGCTGGCCGCTCTCCCCAGCGACGCCGGCGCCCTCGGCGGCTACAACGTGCTCATCGCCGATCGCGGGAACAATCGCCTGCTGCTGGTGAGCCCCGCCAAGAAGATCCTGTGGGACTACGAATTCGTCGGTCTCGGCCCGAGCGAAGGCGCCGACGACGCGTTCTTCATGGACGGCGGCAAGCGGATCATCGCCAGCCTCGAGCACGCGCAGGTGATTCAGATCATCGACGTCGAGAGCAAGCAGGTCGTCTGGGACTACGGCCATCTCGGCCGGCCCGGATTCGCGGACGGGTACCTGAACTTCCCCGACGATGCCTACATGCTTCCGAACGGAGACGTGATGGTCGCGGACATCCGCAACTGCCGCGTCCTGGAGATCGCGCCCGACAAGCACATCGTGCGGCAGGCCGGCGTGACGCGGCGCTGCGGCAGCCGCGCGCCCTACCTCTACGCGCCCAACGGCGATACGCCGCTGCCCAACGGCCATGTCCTCATCACCACCATCGGCGATCATTCGCTGGTGGAGCTCGACGAGAACTGGAAGCAGATCTTCCGGATGGTCTTGACCTTGCACTACCCGTCGGACCCGCAAATGACCAAGGCCGGCAATTTTCTGATCGCTGATTATTCGCGGCCCGGCGCCATCGTCGAGCTCGACCGCACGGGGCGGGTGGTCTGGAGCTACGGCGCCGAGGAAACGGACCCGCTCAACAAGCCGTCGTTGGCGATCGAATTGCCGAACGGAAACATCATGGCGAACGACGACCTCAATCACCGGGTCATCGTGATCGACAAGGCCAGCAAGAAGATCCTGTGGCAGTACGGCGTGACGGGCGTGCGAGGCACCAGGCCCGGCTATCTGCACATTCCCGACGGCCTCGACATCATCAAGGCCGAGTGACGTGATTTCCCTCAAGCAACGCGCGAGAGTGCCGGCGGCCTTGGCCCTCGCGGCCGGTATCGCGGCGCTCCTCAACATCCCTGTCTTGGCGGGCGATCCCGTGCCGCTGAAGGTGGGCGCGGTCACGCGGCATGCGGACCGGTTCGCCGGCCAGCACGTGCTGCTCAGCGGCTATCTGCTGGCGCGGGAGCCCGGCTATATCCTGTTCTCGGACGAGGCGCGCGGCAGGATTTCGCCATACGACCTCCCGGTCACCGGCGCCGGCATCGACCAGATGGTCCCGCTGAAAAGATATCTGATCGAGGGCGAGGTCCTCGATCACGGCCTCGCTGCCGGGAACGGCAACCCCTATCACCTCGAGCTCGGCACCGCGCCCCGCGAGGCGCCGCGCTAAACCACCCAGGAGCCGAGCGAGACTCAGTTCGACGAGCCCGACGCCGGCTTGCTGTCGCCAAAGAGCGTCAGCTGCGCGTGCGCGACCATGATCGCCGGCCCCTGCATGGCCACGTTCCGCGGGTCGTTGAAATTCATGCTGTTGACCGTGCAGCGCATCTGAAACGCCTTGGCCGCTTCCTCGCAATCCTTCTGGACCTGTGACCGGAAACAACAAGCACAGTGGCAGGGCGAGCAGCGCGGCGCCGGCTTAAATCCGACGACTCACGAAATCACCTCGTTACGCATTGCATAAGGGCGATGCCGCCCCGCCGACTCCGGCTACCGGCCCTTCGGCTGGCCCTTTCCCTGCGGCTGAGGGCCGCGCGGGGCGCGCGTCACGGCACCGGTGTTGTCGAAACGGCCCGCACGGCTGGTCGCGGCGATCGGGGGCTGGCCGTTGTTCGTGGCGGCGCGGAGCGAGGGCATGGTCCGAGCGGTATTGAAGTGCTGGGTCTGCGGTTGGGTCGGCTGAACATGCCGGGCGCGGGCGGCGGCCTGCTCTTGCGCGTTCGGCTGGGCGGGCATACCGCCAACGCCGCCGTGGAAGCTCACGCCGTTGCGCTCCGGCGGAGAGACCGGTCTGCTGTAAACGTTGGGGATGCGCCGGTCGCCGAAGTTGTTGACGTCGCGGTTGTAGAAGAATCGCCCGTGATCCCATCGGCCGCCGTCGTAGCCCGAGCCGAAATAGCCGAAGCCATAGTTGATGCCGCCGTAATAGCCGACGCTCGGCCCCCAATAGCCGGGATGAAAGGCGTAGGCCGCGCCGCTCCAGCCCCACCAGGGCGGGGTCCAGAGCAGGCCGACGCCGGGCGGCAGCACCCAGGTGCCGGGGACCCAGTAATAGCCGCCGGGGCCATAGGACCAGTAGCCGGGCATCCAGATATAGCCGGGCGCGGGGATCACCGGCTGGTCGTAGACCGGCAGCGGCGGCGGCGCGAATCCCACGGAAATGCCGATGGAGACCGCCGCGCTCGAGGGCGCGGGCGCGGCCGCCACGAACAAGGTCAGGACGAGTAACACGGGAAGCAACGCGCGAATGAAACGCATGGCCGCTCCTATTCCCGATGATCTCGGGACGCAATGGGACTCTGGGCACTCAGCTTGTCCGGTACAGTCTCACGCGACATTGACATGGATCAAGGACGACGCGCCGCGCGCGCGCTCCTTCGAAAGGAAAGATCAGTTCGGCTTGCCCGGCACTGCCGCGTCGCCGTCGGGGTAGAGCGTCAATTCCGCATGGCCGGACACGACCGGCGGTATCTGTCCGTCCATGCCCTCGGGCTCGCGTAGTGCCGCCATGGCTCAAGCCTGCGCACGATCCGCGCCCGCCCTTCCTTGACGTAGATCAAAGCCCGGGACGAACCCTCCGGTTACAGTTCAGCGTCACAATCGCGGGGACCTCAGATGACTCGTCTGGATCAAGAGCCTAGAGCCCGGCCTCGAACGCTCGAGGACGTCATGAGCCTCGCCGCCGCCATGGAGCGCGAGGCCGCCCAGCGGTACATGCACCTCGCCGCGGAGATGAAGCGGCGCGGCGACCACGGCTTGGCCGCGACCTTCGAGGCGATGCTCGAGGAAGAGCGCGATCATCTCGTTGCGATCGAGCGCTGGTCGCAGGAGGCAACCCAGCTGCCGCCGGGCACAGCCAGCGATACCTGGGAGCTGCCCGCGGAGATCGCGCGCTCCTGGGACGAAGTGATGGAGAGCGCCGTGCTCACGCCCTATCGGGCGCTCAGCATCGCGGTCGTGAACGAGGAGCGCGGCTTCGCCTTCTACAGCTATGTCGCCGCGCATGCCGAGGACCGCTCGGTTCAAATCGCCGCCGAGCTGCTCGCAAGCGAGGAATTGCGTCACGCGGCGCTGCTCCGGCGCGAGCGCCGGCGCGCCTATCGGCGCGAGCGGCAGTCGCGCGCCGCGGCGGCGATGCAGTCCGAGCCGACCGCGCTCGATTTCATCGGGCGCGCCCACGAGATGGAGTGGCGCGCGGCCGAGCTTCACGCGTCGATCTCAGAGCGTCTCGCGACGCTCGGGGACCCCGAGGACGCCGCCGCGCTCGCGGCCGTGGCCCACGACGAGCGGAAGGCGGCCGCCGGGCTCGACTTCGCGACCGACGACACACCCGCGAAGATCATGGCCCACCCTCTCGAGGGGCGCGACCGGCTCGAGCTGTTGCGCACGGGCCTCGAGGAGGCGGAGCAGCTCTACGACACCTATGCCGATGCGGTCGACCACGCCGGTACCGAGCCGGACCTGCTCGCGGCTCAAGAAGGCGCGGGACGCACGGTTCGCCACCTCGGCCTGATCGCCGCGAGGCTTTACGCGCCCGCGACCTGAGCGCGGCGGCAAGGACCCGCGCGGCCGTCTTGCGCCACCCGTCAAAAGGCTCCATCGTTCGCAAAACAGCGGCTCCATGAGCCGCGGTGAGGAACGATAGGAGGGCGATCATGGCTGGCTTCACGCGGCGCCGCCTCGGCGGCGCTCTCGTCCTGGCACTCTTGGTTGCGGGCCTCTCGAGCGCGCCGGCATGGGCCGAAAAAGTGCTGCGCATCGCCAACCAGGGCGAGCCCGAGACGCTCGACCCGCACAAGACCTCGACCACGGTCGAGGCCAACGTGCTGCACAATCTCTTCGAGGGCCTGGTGGTGCAGGATCCCAAGGGCAACGTGGCGCCGGGCGTCGCCGAGTCATGGACGGCGAGCGAGGACGGCGTCACCTACACCTTCAAGCTGCGCGCGGACGCAAAGTGGTCGAACGGCGATCCCGTGACCGCCGGCGATTTCGTGTTCTCGCTCCGGCGCATCCAGGATCCCAAGACCAAGTCGCAATACGCCGAGGTGCTCTATCCCATCAAGAACGCCGAGGAGGTGAACACCGGCAAGGCGGAGGTGAGCGCGCTCGGGGTCAAGGCGATCGACGCCAAGACGCTCGAGATCACCCTCAAGGCGCCGACGCCCTATTTCCTGCAGCTGCTCACGCATCAGACGACTTTGCCGGTCAACGAGAAGGTGGTGACCGCGCTCGGCGACGACTGGGTCAAGCCCGGCAAGATGGTCTCCAACGGCGCCTATATGCTCGATGACGTGAAGCCGTCGGCCTACATAAAGGCGGTGAAGAACCCGCACTATTGGGACGCCAGCAAGGTCGCGATCGACACCGTGATCTTCGATCCCAGCGAGGACCGCGCCGCCGTGCTGAAGCGCTACCGCGCCGGCGAGTTCGACATCGTCTACAACGACCTGCCGAACGACCAGCTCGCCTGGCTCAAAGAGAACATGCCGAAGGAGCTGCACATCGCGCCCTATGCCGGCGTTTACTACTACACCTTCAACACCACCAGGCCGCCGCTCAACGACCTGCGGGTGCGCCAGGCGCTCGCCATGGCGATAAACCGCGAGGTGCTGGTGGACAAGATCACGCTGGCGGGCGAGCTGCCGGCTTACGGCTTCGTCCCCGACGGCACCGCCAATTACAGCTCGCAGAAGGTCTCCTGGGCGAAGCTGAGCCAAGCGGAGAAGGAAGCCGAGGCGGCGAAGCTCATGAAGGAGGCCGGCTACACTCCCGACAAGCCGCTCAAGCTCCAGCTCGCCTACAACACCTCCGAGAACCACAAGAAGATCGCAGTGGCGATCGCGGCGATGTGGAAGAAGCTCGGCGTCGATGTCGACCTCGTCAACACCGAGCTCAAGGTGCATTACGCCAACCTGCGCCAAGGCGATTTTCAGGTCGGGCGCGCCGGCTGGATCGCCGACTACAACGACGCACAGAACTTTCTCTTCCTGTCCGAGACCAAAACGAAGCAGCAGAACTACTCGAAGTTCTCCAACCCCGAGTACGACAAGCTGATGAACCAGGCCTCGGTCACCGGCGACACCCAGAAGCGGGCCGCGCTCATGCAGCAGACCGAGACGATCCTGCTGAAGGAGCTGCCGGTGCTACCGATCTATTTCTATGTCCACAAGGACTTGGTCAGTACCAAGGTCAAGGGCTGGGAGGACAACACGTTCAACCGCGTCTACGTGAAGAACCTCTCGCTGACGGACTAAGACGGAGCGCCTACGGGAAGCGCCCACCAACCCCCTCTCCGCCCGCGCTTGCGGGGGGAGAGGGTGCGAGCGCAGCGAGCGGGGTGAGGTGGGTGTCGATGCCGGACGCGATCATGCCGCCTAAGCACACCTCACCCTCCCATCGCTCGCTGTCGCGAGCGACGGGTCCCTCCCTCTCCCCACTTCGTGCGGAGAGGGAATCCTACGGCGCCTAGGCCCGGTATGTTGGCCTACACCCTTCGGCGGCTCGGCGGCGCGATACCGACGCTGTTCGTGGTCATGACGGTGTCGTTCTTCATGATGCGGCTGGCGCCCGGTGGGCCGTTCGACCGCGAGCGGATGCTGGCGCCGGCGGTCGAGGCCAACATCAAGAAGGCCTACAACCTCGACCAGCCGCTGGTCGTGCAATACGGGATCTATCTCGGCAAGGCGCTCCGAGGCGACCTCGGTCCCTCCTTCAAGTACCAGGACTACTCGGTGGTCGAGCTGATCGAGAGCGGATTTCCGGTCTCGTTCGAGATCGGCATCGCCGCGATCCTCTTGGCGGTGATCGCAGGCGGCGGGCTCGGGATCTTCGCGGCGCTCCGGCAGAACAGCGGCGTCGATCATGCCGTGATGGCGACCGCCATGATCGGCATCACCGTTCCGAATTTCGTGATGGCGCCGCTGATGACGCTCGTCCTCGGCGTCTATCTGCGGCTCCTGCCGGTCGGCGGCTACGGCGGCGGCAGCTTGCGCAACTTGATCCTGCCAACGGTGACGCTGGCCTTGCCGCCGGTCGCCTATATCGCGCGGCTCACGCGCGCCAGCATGATCGAGGTGCTGCGCTCCAACTACATCCGGACCGCCCGCGCGAAAGGCTTGCCCGGCCGCCTGGTGGTCGGCCGCCACGCGCTCCGCGCGGCGTTCTTGCCGGTGGTGTCCTATCTCGGGCCCGCCATCGCCGGAATCATCACGGGCTCCGTGGTGATCGAAACCATCTTCGGGATCCCCGGCATCGGCCGCTATTTCGTCCAGGGCGCGCTCAACCGCGATTACACGCTGGTGATGGGCGTGGTGATCTTCTACGGCTCGCTGATCATCCTGCTCAATCTGCTGGTCGATCTCGCCTACGGCGTGCTCGATCCGAAGATCCGCTATGACTGACGCGGCAACCTCGCAGGATTCGACAACGCTCGAGGAGATCGCGGGGCGCTCGCTCTGGCAGGACGCGCTGGCGCGGCTCCGGCGCAACCGCGCGGCGGTGGTGAGCATCTTCGTGCTCAGCTTCATCACGCTGCTCGCGATCTTCGCGCCCTATCTCTCGCCGCATCCCTTCGACGAGGTCTATTGGGACGCGATCCGCGCGCCGCCGGATTTCGCGCAGGCGCACTGGTTCGGCACCGACGCCAATGGCCGCGACCTCTTCGTGCGCACACTCTATGGCGCGCGCGTCTCGCTGGCGGTGGGCCTCGCCGCGACCTCGGTGAGCCTGGTGATCGGCGTGACCTATGGGGCGATCGCCGGCTATTTCGGCGGCCGCGTCGACAGCGCGATGATGCGCTTCGTCGATGTCATGTATTCGCTGCCGTTCCTGTTCTTCGTGATCCTGCTGATGGTGGTGTTCGGCCGGCACATCGTGCTGATCTTCGTCGCCATCGGCGCGGTCGAATGGCTCACCATGGCGCGCATCGTGCGGGGACAAACGCTCTCGCTGAAGCGCCGCGAGTTCATCGAGGCCGCGCGCGCCGGCGGCGTCTCCACCGCGAAGATCATCCGCCGCCACATCATCCCCAACACCATCGGTCCCGTAATCGCCTATTCGACGCTCACCATTCCGCAGGTGATCCTGACCGAGAGCTTCCTCTCCTTCCTCGGCCTCGGCGTTCAGGAGCCCTATACCAGCTGGGGCGTGCTGGTGAGCGAAGGCGCCGCCGAGATCGAGAGCGCGCCCTGGATGCTGATCTTCCCCGCGATCTTTCTCGCGGCGAGCCTGTTCTGCTTCAACTTCATCGGCGACGGCTTGCGCGACGCCTTCGATCCCCGGGACCGCTAGTGTGATGATCCCTAAGTTCGCATGCGAACTTCGGAATCTGAATCACACTAGATTCGATGAAGTAGTGGCCCGCTTATCCCTGAAATTCGCGTTACGAATTTCAGGGGCGGGACACTAGGCCCGCGATGGCGCTCCTGGAGGTCAGCCGGCTCAACACCCGCTTCGACACGCCCGAGGGCGATGTCAAGGCAGTCAACGACGTCAGCTTCAGCGTCGCCGAGGGGGAGACCGTCGGCGTGGTCGGCGAGTCCGGCTCGGGCAAGAGCCAGGTCTTCTTGACCATCCTGGGACTCCTGGCCGCCAACGGCCGGGCCACCGGAAGCGCACGGTTTCGCGGTACGGAGCTGTTGGGCATGCGGCCCGACGAGCTCAACCGCATCCGCGGCAGCCGCGTCGCGATGATCTTTCAGGACAGCATGACCTCGCTCAATCCCTACCTCCGGATCAGCCGGCAGATGACCGAGGTGCTCGTCACCCATCGCGGGATGAGCGAGGCCGACGCTCGGGCTGCCGGGATCGCCATGCTCGAGCGCGTGCGCATCCCCGAGGCGGCGCGCCGCTTCGACATGTACCCGCACGAGTTCTCCGGCGGCATGCGCCAGCGCGTCATGATCGCGATGGCGCTGCTCTGCCAGCCGGACTTGCTGATCGCCGACGAGCCCACCACCGCGCTCGACGTTACCATCCAGGCGCAGATCCTCGACCTCATGCGCGAGCTCAAGCGCAGCAGCAACACCGCGATCGTGCTGATCACCCATGCGCTCGGCGTGGTGGCCGGACTCTGCGACCGCGTCCTCGTGATGTACGGCGGGCGCATCGTCGAGGATGCGCCGGTACGCCGGATCTTCTACGAGCCGCAGCACCCCTACACCCACGGGCTCCTGCGCTCCACGCCCCGCCTCGACGAAGCCGATGGCGCGGAGCTGCGCACCATTCCGGGCCAGCCGCCCAACCTGCAGCGGCTGCCGCCGGGCTGCGCCTTCAACGAGCGTTGCGCCTGGCGGATGGAGCGCTGCCGGACGGAAGAACCGGCGCTTCGCGAGGTCGGCGTCGGTCGGCGCAAGGCCTGCCATCTCGAGCGCCTGGACGTTCCGGCATGAGCGCCGCCGGGCCGCTCCTCGAGGTGCGCGACCTCAAGGTACATTTCTCCGGGAGGACGCGCGGCGGGTTGATGGGACGCCCGACTCTGCTCAAGGCCGTGGACGGCGTCAGCCTCCGCTTGGCGCCGGGCGAGACCCTCGGCGTCGTCGGCGAATCCGGTTGCGGAAAATCCACCCTCGGCCGCGCCATTCTGCAGCTGATCCCCGCGACCTCCGGCGAGGTGATCTGGCTCGGCCGCCCGATTCAGGGCCTGGACGCCCAGCACATGCGGCCGCTCCGCCGCGACATGCAGATCGTGTTCCAGGATCCGCTCGCCGCCCTCGATCCCCGCATGACCGTGGGCGAGATCATCGGCGAGCCGCTCGACACCTTCACGCCGTCGACCCCCAGGGCCGAGGGCAAAGCGCGCGTCCAGGAGATGATGGCGAAGGTGGGCCTGAGCCCGCACATGCTGAACCGCTACCCGCACGAGTTCTCGGGCGGCCAGTGCCAGCGCATCGGCATCGCGCGCGCGATGATCCTCAATCCAAAGCTCATCGTGTGCGACGAGCCGGTTTCGGCGCTCGACGTGTCGATCCAGGCGCAGATCGTCAACCTGCTGATGCGGCTGCAGCGCGAGCTCAAGATCTCGCTGATCCTGATCTCCCACGATCTGAGCGTGGTCCGGCACATCTGCCACCGCATCCTCGTGCTCTATCTGGGCCGTGTCATGGAGGCAGCGAGCCGCGACGAGCTCTATGCGAGCCCCCGGCACCCCTATACCCAGGCGCTGATCTCCGCGGTGCCGATCCCCGATCCCGATCGCGAGGCGGCGAAGCCGCGCATCGTGCTGAGCGGAGACCTGCCCTCGCCCTTCGACCCTCCGAGCGGCTGCCTCTTCCGCACCCGCTGCCCCAAAGCGACCGCGCTCTGCGCGGAAGTCGCGCCGCCCGAGGACTGCCTCAGCGAAACCCACCGCGTCGCCTGCCACCACTGGCGGGAGTAGGCGACTCGCTTCGCGTCGGCAAGCGTGGTGCGTCCTTCGACGCGCTCGCCAAGGCTCGCTTGCTCAGGATGAGGTGCTTTTCATTGTGCCCAACCCACTGCCCCTCATCCTGAGCAAGGGCCGATAGGCCCGCGTCGAAGGACGCACCCCGCCCACTCAGCACTCTTGACAGGCAACCTGTTAGTTGCCTATTATCCCGCATGAGCATGGATGCGGTGTTCAGGGCGCTTGCCGATCCGACCCGGCGCGCGTTGCTCGATGCCCTCCGTGCCCGGAATGGACAGACCCTGAGCGAGCTCTGCGAGCGCCCCGACATGACCCGGCAGGCCGTGACCAAGCACCTCGGAATCCTCGAGGCCGCCAATCTGGTGGTCACCGAGAAGCGCGGCCGCGAGAAGCTGCATTACCTCAATCCGGTTCCGATCCACGAGATCGCGGACCGCTGGATCGATAAGTTCGAGCGCGGGCGTCTCGGCGCCCTCGCGGACCTCAAACGCAAACTCGAAAAGGAAGGCCGATGAGCGATCGATTCGTCTACGTCACCTATATCCGCACCACGCCGGAGACGCTGTGGGATCACCTGACGAAAGCCGAGTTCACGCGGCTTTACTGGCAAGGCATCTCGGCCGAGAGCGACTGGAAGCCGGGCTCGTCGTGGAAGCTGCGGTTCGAGGACGGGCGCGTAGCCGACACCGGCGAGATCGTCGAGGCGGACCCGCCGCGGCGCCTCGTCATCAAATGGCGGAACGAGTTCATGCCGGAGCTCACCGCCGAAGGCTACTCGCGCGCCACCTTCGAGCTCGAGACCGTGGCTCAGATGGTGAAACTCACGGTGACCCATGAGATCGATCGCACCGGCTCGAAGTTCATCCAGGCGGTGTCCGGGGGCTGGCCCATCGTGCTGGCGAGCCTGAAGAGCCTGCTCGAGACCGGACAAGCACTGCCGCGCTATAAGCCCGCGAAGTAGAGCCGCCCCGCGTCCCCGTTCGCCCGCCGGCCGGACCGTGCCTATACTCCACGTGGCACGGTCACACGGGCCGGCGGCGATCGGAGGGGGACATGGCGCGACCGATCAGTATTGGAATCCTGGCGGCAGGATTCGTTCTGGGCGCAAGCCTCGCGCAAGCGAGCACGCTCCGGATCGCCCTCAACGAGGACCCCGACGCGCTCGATCCCGCCACCGGCATCAGCTTCGTCGGCCGCGTGGTGTTCTCGAGCCTCTGCGACAAGCTGGTCGATCTCGACGCCAAGGCCAATTACGTGCCGCAGCTCGCGACGGAATGGTCGTGGTCCCCCGACAATCTCACGCTCACCATGAAGCTACGGCCGGGCGTCAAGTTCCACGACGGCGAGCCTTTCGACGCCGAGGCGGTCAAATACAACATCGAGCGCTACCAGACCGCCGAGTTCTCCAAGCGCAAGGCCGAGGTGAAGTCGATCAAGAGCGTCGAGGTCGTGGACCCCACGGCCGTGCGCTTTCACCTGTCGGAGCCCTACGCGCCGCTGATCGGCGTGCTCTCCGACCGCGCGGGCATGATGGTGTCGCCGAAGGCCGCGCGCGCCGCCGGCGACAAATACTCCACCGATCCCGTCTGCTCCGGCCCCTACAAGTTTCGGGAGCGCGTCGCGCAAGAGAAGATCGTGCTGCAGAAATTCGCGGACTACTGGAACAAGGACGCGATCCACATCGACGAGGTCGTATTCTCGGCCGTGCCGGACAGCGCGGTTCGGCTCGCCAACCTGAGAGCCGGCGGTTTCGACATGATCGAGCGCGTGGCGCCCACGGACGCGCCCGCGATCCGCAGCGACCCCGCGCTGACGCTGGTGGAGAGCCCGTCCCTCGGCTACTACAGCCTTTCCATCAATCTCGCCAACGGATCCGCGGCCAAGACGCCGCTCGGCGAGAACCCGAGGGTGCGCGAAGCCTTCGAGGCCGCGATCGACCGTACCGTGCTGAACCAGGTCGTCTTCGCCGGCGAGTATGTGCCCAACAATCAGCCGATCCTGCCGGGGTCGACCTATTACGATACTGGCCATCCCGTACCGGCGCGCGACCTCGACAAGGCGAAGCGTCTGCTCAAGGAGGCGGGCGCGGAGCATTTCTCCTTCACCTTGATCGCCGTCAACAGTCCGCTCGAGCTGCAGGTGGCACAGGTGCTGCAGTCCATGGCCGCCGAGGCCGGCTTCGACATGAAGATCCAGGCGATGGAGGCGAACACGCTCACCGCCGCGGGCGCCAAGGGCGACTACCAGGCGGTGCTCGTCATCTGGAGCGGCCGGCCCGACCCCGACGGCAACATCTCCATCTGGCTGCAGTGCGATGGCTTCATCAACTGGGGCAAATACTGCAGCAAGCCGCTCGACGAGGCGCTGGCGAAGGCCCGCCAGACCACCGACACCGCCGAGCGGCTCAAGCATTACAAGGAAGCGGCGGCCATTTATCTCGCCGATCGGCCGCAGCTCTTCCTCTACAACATCAAATGGATCTGGGGCACGACCGCGAAACTCCAGGGATTCGCGCCGAGCCCGGACGGGCTGATCCGGCCGCAGGGGATGACCCTCTCGCCCTAAAGCCCGCGCGCGGGTTGCGGCGAGCGGGCCAATCCTTCTATTACTGAGGCGCCAGACCCCGCTCCGGAGACCTCATGACCGCGCCTTCCCCGAGCGCCGCCGCGGCGCTGCTGTCCGCTCTCAAGTTCGACCGCGATGGCCTGGTGGCCGCGATCGCGCAGCAGCACGATACCGGCGAGGTGCTGATGCTCGCCTGGATGAGCCGGGAGGCGGTCGACGAGACCCTGGCTACCGGCCACGTCACGTATTTCTCGCGCTCACGCGGCAAACTCTGGCGCAAGGGCGAGACGTCCGGCCAGACGCAGCGGCTGGTCGAGCTGCGCGTCGACTGCGACGGCGATGCGGTGCTACTGCTGGTGGACCAGGTCGGCGCCGCTTGCCACACGGGGACGCGCAGCTGCTTCTTCCGCGCGCTGCGCGGCGGCGGGCTCGAGCGGATCGCGGAGCCGATCGTCGATCCCAAAGCGCTCTACGGCGCGGAGGCCTGACGGCGATGCGTTTCGTCATCGCGATGATGAAGCACGAGACCAACACCTTCTCGCCCATCCGCACGGACTGGCGGCGGTTCGAGGAGTGGGGCGCCTATTTCAGCGCCGACGCGCGCCGGGCCTATGAGGGCACCGCGATGCCGTTCGGCGCCTATCTCAAGCTCGCGCGCGAGATGGGCGCGGAGGTGGCGACACCGGTCGCCGCCGAAGCGATGCCCAGCGGCCCCGTCGAGAAAGCCGCCTACGAGACCATGGTCACGCCGATCCTGGAGGCGGTGCGCCGCGGTTGCGATGCCGCGCTCCTGGATCTCCACGGCGCCATGGTGGCGGAGACCACACCCGACGGCGAGGGCACGCTCCTCGAATCGATCCGCGCCATTGCGCCGGATCTGCCGATCGCCGTCACCTGCGACCTCCACGCCAATCTCACGGAGGCGATGGTGCGCAACTCGACGACGCTGATCGGCTACAAGACCTACCCGCACGTCGACATGGAGGTGGTGGGCGAGCAGGTCGGCCGCATCCTGCTGCGCGCGCTCAAGGGCGAGATCCATCCGGTGATGGGCTGGGACCGCCGGCCGCTGCTGGCGCAGACGCTCCGCATGGGCACGGACGACGAGCCCTTCAAGACGCTCATCCGGCTCACGCGCGAGGAGGAGGCCAAAGGCATGCTGGCGGCGACCGTGTTCGGCGGCTTCCCGCTAGCGGACTTCGCGGACGCCGGCATGTCCGCGATCTGTGTTTCGGATGGCAACCGCGACGCCGCGAGCGCCTCGGCGCGGCGGCTGATGGAGAGCGCGTGGGAGCAGCGGCAAGAGCTGCTCTACCGGCCGGAGCCGCTCACGCAAGCGGTGGCGCGCGCCAAGGCCATCGCCAGCGGTCCCGTCCTCCTGCTGGACCACGCCGACAACGTCGGCTCCGGCGGCACCGAGGACGTGATGACCGTAATCGCGGAGGTGCTGCGGCAAGGCCTGGAGGACGTCGCGGTGGCCGCGGTCTGGGACCCGACGGCCGTGCAGCAGATGGCGAAGGCAGGCGTCGGCGCCACGGTCACGCTCGAGCTCGGCGGCCGCACCGATATGCCCTCGGTCAAGCTCAAGGGCACGCCGCTCGAGATCACCGGACGGGTTCGCACCCTCACCGACGGCGAATGGATCGTGCGCGGCCCCATGTATACCGGCGTCACCGTGAAGATGGGGCCGACCGCCGTGCTCGACACCGGCACCATGCAGATCGTCGTGGTCTCCCGGCATCACGAGCCCTGGGACATCGGCGTCTTCACCAGCGTCGGAATAGACCCGCGCACCAAGCGGTACCTGCTGCTGAAATCGCGGATCCACTACCGCGCGGGCTTCGCGCCGCTCGGCCGCGCCACCATCACGCTCGACGGCGAGGGCGTCACAACGTCCGACAATTCCCGGCTCGACTATGTCCGCGTCCGGCGTCCGATCTTCCCGCTCGACCGCCTGAACGCGCCGCCGGGGCGCCAGAGCTGACCCGACGGAGGAGAGCCCGATGCGGAAATGCCTGGTCCTACTCGCGGCGGTCGCGCTGTGCGCTCTCGCGAGTCCGGCCATGGCCGATGATTCTCCCATCGCGGCGAGCGACGCCTGGGCGCGGCCGACCCTCAAGGGCACGAGAACCGGCGCGGTCTATCTCATGCTGAGCAACCGCGGCGCCGCCGGCGATCGCCTCGTCGGCGTCAACACGCCGGTGGCCGAGCGGGCGGAAGTCCACGAGGACGTGACGGCGAACGGCATCATGAGCATGAAGCCGGTGCCCGAGCTCGCGCTGCCGGCGGGAGCCAGCACGGCGATCGAGCCCGGGCGCTATCACATCATGCTCATGGGCATGACAAAGCAGCTCAGCGCCGGCGAGAGCTTCCCGATCACGCTCACCTTCGCGGCCGCGCCGCCGCTCGAGGTCACCGTCGCCGTCACGCGTACGCCGCCCAAATCGGCCTCGGCCCCGCCGGACTCGATGCCGATGAAGATGCCCTGAGGCTCTGGCGTTGCGCCTATTCAGCGCAACAGTTTTGCTTCGGGGGATGTTACTCGACCGTGCCCACCCTACATAGTGCCCCGTGCACGGCAGCGAAGGCGCTTCGGCGTGGGACGGGTCGAGTGGAAATAAATCTACGCGCGCAGCGTTATACAGGCGGAGGTTTTGCGGGGGCCCTTTCACGCGATAACCCCTGGAGGCCTGACTATGCGCGCAAAAGCAGCGATCTCGACGCTAATCGTGGCAGGATTGGGGCTGGCCCTCTCCGCTTGCTATGTGGCCCCCGCCCCCGGCTACGGCTATTACGACTCCGGCTACTACGGCAGCCCTGGCTACTACGGCCCCGCCTATTACGGCCCGTCGGTCGGCGTCTACTACGGGGGCGGGGGTGGCTGGGGCGGCGGCGGGTGGGGCCACGATCACCGCTGGCGTTGATCGGCACTGAGCCCGCTGCACGGTTTGCCCGCGCACTTTCCTGGGGGAAAGCGCGGGCTTCCGGTGCCGCATGAGCTCGGCGCTCTTGCGGCGACGCGATCTGCTGATCGCGACCGGCCTATGCATTCTCGGAGCGGGCACCCTCGCGCCGGGCAATGCCGCGCCGGTTGCGATCGCGCGGCCGGTGGCACCGCGCCGGCTCAAGCTCAAGAACGTGCATACGGGCGAAACCTTCGAGGGCCCCTATCGCGACAACACCGGGCCGATCCCGGACGCCATCACCGACCTCGCGCATTTCCTGCGTGACTTCCACGTAAATAAAGTGGGGCCGATCGACGTCGCCACGCTCGACTTTCTCGCCGACGTCATGGACGCGGTCGGCGAGACCAACGCGTCGGTGCTGTCCGCCTACCGCACGCCCGAGACGAACGCCCGGCTGCGCGCGACGATGTTCGGCGTCGCCGAGAAGAGCCAGCACATGTACGGACGCGCGATCGATGTCTCCTTCGATCGACGCCTCCTCGATGCCGAGACCGCCGCCCGCCGCATGGCCCGCGGCGGCGTCGGCTGGTATCCCCGCTCGCACTTCGTGCACCTCGACACCGGGCCGACGCGGAGCTGGGAGATGGACGGCACGGGCCTCGACCGCGTGCTCTCCGGCATGGGCGGACGCGTTGCCCGCGGAGAACCTCCGCTCCGCGTCGCCGACCGGCTGGCGCGGCACCGCGCCCTCGCGCGCAGCGAGTTCCTCCACCGCAAGCCGTGAGCGTCCCGCTCAGCGCGGGCAGTAGAGCCCGAGCTGGACCTGCGCGAGTACATCGGGGTCGAAGACCGCGTCGGCGCAGCTGCCGTTATAGGTCTCGACCGCGCTGTTGTAGCGCTCGACAGCGGCGCTATAGGCCGGCGTCGCCTCGTCCTGGAACGCGCGCTGCGCCGCGTCGCGCTGGTCCAGCAGTCTCTGGAACGACTCGACCTGATCCCTGTCGTGGACGTCCATGCGTACCTTTACCGCGTCGACCTGATCCTCGAGCGCGGCGTAGCGCCGCCGCGCCTCCTCGTAAAGCCGCCATTGCTGATCGAGCGCCACCTTGAGCTCGTCGACCACGCGGTTCTGGCAGAGGCAGTGGGAAATTTGCTGGGGCGAGCGCAGCAGGGTTTGTGCCTGAGCGGGGGCAAGAAGGCTCGCAGCCGATGCCAGGGCAATCACCAGCCGCCGCCATCTCATCGAAGTCCTTGCTGTCATTGGCGCCTTTCCCGGACAGTGGGCGTACCGTCCGAGCCTAGCGGCTCACCCGCCGGAAAGAAACCGGCGCGCGAAATCCTCGTCCCAAAGGGGGTTCGCTGCGGCAAAACAGTGGCCGGTGGCCCCGCCCTGAATTCGCCCAAGTCCCGCCATGTAGTCCCCAAATCCTCATGCGACCTTTGTCACGGCTGCTGCTTCGGCGTGCAGGCCCCGATACTCAAGCCTCAGGAGGAACCGACAATGATGGCCATCAGCAGAAGTCTGGGATATTCGGCCGTCCTGGTCGCGGCACTATCGCTGGCGGGTTGCTCGGACGGGTCTCGCGGCCCGCAATCGACCAGCGCTGCCCAACCCGCCGCGGCGACCGCGCAGCGGCAATTCAACGTCTACTTCGACGTCGACAAGTCCGGCCTCACGCCCGAGGCCCGGCAGTTGATCGCCCAAGTGATCACCGAGGCCAACCGCGACACCAGCGCCAAGGTCGTCGTGGTGGTCGGCAAGACCGACATCGCCGACACGGATCGCTCCATTGTCGGCCCCGCGCAACGCAGGGCCGACGCGGTACGCACTGCGCTGATCGCAGGCGGCATCGCATCCGACCGGATCAGCGAGCGCTCGGTCGGCTCCCACGAGCCGTCCATTCCGACGCCGCCGGGCGTGCGCGAGCCGCGCAACCGGATGGTCGAGATCGCTTTCCAATAGCGCTAACGAACCGAGCCTCTCGGAGGCGGCGCCGCCATCGCGGCGCCGTCTTCTTTTCAGTACGCAGCCGGCGCCAGGACGCCGCCGAAGAATTCCAACTGCCAGCGCATGGCTTCCTCGCTCAAGGGGTAGCCGCCGCCCCGCGGCTGAACCGCCGCGCTCGGCGCGATCCGGCCCAGTTGGATCTGCACCTTGACGGCCGCGTGCATGCTGAGATGGCAATGCCAGACCAGCGCCGTCACGCCTTTTGGGCTGTGCGCGGCCAGCACGCGGTCCACCACCTCCATCGGCAAATCCCCGAGCGTGGCCAATGCCGCGCGCACGAAGGCGCGGTCGCTGCCGAGCGCGTCCAGAACCGTCGCCTCGTCGAGCCCGCCGGCGGCCTTGAGCGCCCGGGCGCGCGCCAGGGCGTCGGAAATCGCGCCGTTACCCGGTGGCTTCGCAAGCGTTGGCGGCTCGACCTCATCTGTATCCGGCGCGGCGTCGATCCGCTGCAACACCTCGGCCTTCACCTCGCTCGCGGTCTCGGGATCCAGATCACGGCGCTCGGTCAAGAGCTGCAGCAGATTTTGCGCGACGAACCGGGCGAGCTTCTTGACGGCCGCCGCGGGCAGCCATGGCCGGGCCACCAGGGGCCGGTGCCAAGCGGATACGTGCGGCGCGCGCTCCACCAGCCGGTCCAGGGTCGCCTCGCGAATCTGCGCGCTCGGATTCTCCAGCAATGCGGTGATCGCATCGTCGTCCGGGCTGTCGCCGATGGCGTCCGCGACGGCGGAGGCCACTTCGATGCGCCGCGCGATCGCGGTAAGGGCGCCCGAGATCGGCGCGTGGTTGATGATCTCGAGCAGATCGTCGTCGGTGAGCACGGGCGAGAACTGCAGCACCGGGCCCGCCACAACGATCTCGCTGTCGCGCGCGAGGGCGCGCATCACGTGGGGCGGCGCGTTCGCCACGTCCTTCAGGACCGTGGAGATGACCTCGCGCACCCGCGCGACCTGGTCGCGCACGAGTATCTCGAGCACCTCGTAGGTCATGGCGCGCAGGCGGTCGTGCTGCTCCTTGCTCAAGCTCGGCGTCAGCCGCGCGATCTTGGCCGCGAGATCGACGCGCACGCGCTCGTCGCGATCGCGCGCCAGGATCAAGTCCGCCTGTACCGGCGTCGATTCGTTCGCGGCCACGCCCGCGCGCACTTCGTGGTCGCTGTCGCCGGTGAGGTAATAGAGAACTTCCGGGCGCGCGCCGGAATGACGCGCGACGGCACGGCGGTCGGCGGGCTTGGGGCTGGAGGCGAGGCGCTTCGAGGCCTCGTAGTCGAGCGGCTTCTCGCCGCCCCGCACGGTGCGCATGACGCGCTGCAGGAGCTCCATCATGCCGAGAGCGCCTCCTCGCGAGGCGCCGAGGCCGTCGCGTAGCGGAGCTGACCGCGGCCCGCTTCCTTTGCCGCGTACATGGCCCGATCGGCGCGGGCGACCAACGCCTCCGGCGCCTCCCGGATCTGCGGAGCGTAAAGCGCCAAGCCCATCGAGACCGACAGCGGCCGCTCGGCGTCGCCGGTGGCCGGAGCCAGCGCCCGGAAGGCGTCGAGGATGGCGCGAGCCCGCGTTTCCGCGATCTCCGGGCCGATGCCGTCGATCCAGACCACGAATTCGTCTCCGCCGAGGCGCGCCGTGACATCGTCGCCGCGGGTGTTCTCGCGGAGAATGCGGGCGAAGCTCCGCAGAACCTCATCGCCCGCGCCATGGCCGGCGTGGTCGTTCAGCACCTTGAAATTGTCGAGATCGAGATAGAGGAGCGCGCCCGGCCGGCGCTTCGCGTCCGGCGTCTGCAGCCGGCGCTCCAGCTCCTCGAAGCAGGCGCGCCGGTTGAGGAGTCCGGTGAGGCCGTCCGTCCGCGAGAGCTGCACGATCCGCTCGTGATGCACGACCTGGGCGATCGCGATCCCGAGCTGATCGGCGACGTCGGCGACCACCGCGCGGTCGCCGTCCGAGAAGGCACCGTCGCCGGCTCGGCGCCAAAGCAGCAACGCGCCGTTCGAAGCGCCGCGGTAGCGGGTCGCCATTCCCGCATAGAGGTAGTCGCCGACCGTGAGCTCGAGATCGATCGCGCCGACCAATTGGGTCTCGACGGCGACGAGCGCCTCCGGCGGCGCTTCCTCTCCCCAGCGCACCGCTTGTTCCGCGGTTCCGTCGGGAAGCCGGCGCAGGACCAGGCCGCCGGACGCGCCGGCGGCAAGGCCGGCAGCGCTCACCGCGGCCGAGAGCGCCTTCTGCGGCTCGATCTCGTCTCGCATGGTGCGCACCATGTGCGCCATCAACCGGTCGCGCAGGCGCGCGCGGGCAAGCGCCTCGTCGCGCGCGCGGTCGGCGGTCAAGTCGCGGCAGACGCCCCGTGCTCCCTTGAGCGAGCCGTCCCGCGCGAGCACCGGCACGGCGGCGACGCCGAGGCACGCCGCTCCGCCGTCGGCGCGCCGGAACCAAAGATCCATGTCCGCGACCGGTTTTTCCGTGCAGAACACGTGAGCCTGGGTCTGCGTGGCGTCGATCAGGAAATCGGCGGCTCGCCGCCCCAAAAGGTCGGCCGCTTTCCAGCCGAGCGCGCCATGAGGCGACACGAAGGTGAAGACGGATTGCGCATTGGTCTCCCAGGCGAAATCGCTGGAGATCTCCACCAGCGCCTTGAAACGCTGTCGGCTCTCGATGAGCGCTTCGCGCAGATTGGTCTCGAGGCCCTGGTCGCGCACCAGCACCAAGGCCGAGCGGTCGTGGGCGAGCGGAAGCACCATGGCCTCCAGCACGCGCTCCAGGGTCAATGCCTCAATCGCGGCAAAACCGCGCTCGACGACTGCGGCAATTTGCACCGCGGCATGGTGCCACTGCGGCTCGGCGGTTTCGGCGAGAAGCGCCTCGCCGCGGGAGTTGAGGCCGGTGCCTCGGCCGCGCGCATCGACCTGGATCACCGCGCCGGGGAACGTCGCGAATGCGGACTCCCGGAACGAGAACGCTCCGCCCTCTTCTATAACGGGCTGGAATAGTGCGTCCCGGCTGTCCAAGATCTGGCTCCCCCTGGAGAAACCGCGATTTTATCCGGGCATGCGTTAGGAAAGACTTTAGCCTCGAGCGTCCGCGGCGGCCGATTTTTACGAGGTCTTCACGCACTCACGCTAAATTCGGCGCCCTCGTCCTTGGCAACTTCCGGATCCCGGGCCTCCCATGACCTTCCTCAATCGGCTGTCGATAAAGCTCAAGTTTGCCATCGTGCTCGGCCTCTCGGCCATCTCGCTGGTCGTCGCGCTGGCGCTCGCGGCATCGGTCATGCACAGCCAGATGATGGAGGAGCGGATCGGCAAGCTCCGCGGGCTCGTCGAGGTCACGGTCGGCCTTGCGCAGGGGCTGCAGGACGAAGTGGCCGCCGGCCACATCACCCGCGACGAGGCGATCGCGCGGTTTCGCGATGACATTCACGCGATGTGGTACAGCAATCACGTCGACTACCTGTTCGTGAATTCGATGGACGGCATCTCCATCGCCAACGCCTCGAATCCCAAGCAGGAAGGCACTAGCCGCCTCGACAACAAGGATGTCAACGGCAAGGCGATCACGCCCGCCATGATCGACGCGGTGCGCAACGCCGACGAGGGCTTGGTGACCTATTACTATCCGAAGCCCGGCCAGACCGAGGCGCTGGAGAAGCTCACGCTCGTTCGCCGGTTCAAGCCGTGGGATTTCGTGATCGGCACCGGCGTTTACGTCGACGACCTGGAAGCGGCATTCCGTGCGGGTCTGCTGCACCTCGCCCTCGCCGCACTGGGCCTGATCGCTCTGTCGGTCGGCACCGTGTACCTCATCAGCCGCAACGTCAGCGCACCCATGACGAGCCTCAAGGCCAATATGGAGAAGCTCGCGGAGGGCGACGTCAGCGTCTCGATCAGCGAGACGGGGCGGCGCGACGAGATCGGCGATATGGCGCGCGCGGTGCAGGTGTTCAAAGAGAATGCCCAGCAGATGCAGCGCCTGCAGGACCAGCAGGAGGAAATGAAGCAGAAGTCCGAGCAGGAGAAGCGCCAGGCGATGGCCGATCTCGCCAATTCCTTCGAGACCAAAGTGCGCGGCTTCGTCGATACGCTCGCGAATGCGGCCCGCAAGATGCAGGCCACCGCCCGATCGATGTCCACGATCACCGACAGCGCCCGCAGCCAGTCGGCGGCGGTCGCCGCCGGCGCCACGCAGGCGACTACGAACGTGCAGACGGTCGCCTCGGCCTCGCAACAGCTCTCGACCTCGATCGCCGAAATCGGTCAGCGGGTCGTGCAGGCCTCCACGGTCTCCAGGAAAGCCGCGGACGAAGGCGAGCGCACCAATGCCACGGTCGCGGGGCTGGCGGAATCCGCGCAGAAGATCGGCGAGGTGGTGGCCCTCATCAACGACATCGCCTCGCAAACGAACCTCCTGGCGCTCAATGCGACCATCGAGGCGGCACGCGCCGGCGAGGCCGGAAAAGGCTTCGCCGTGGTGGCGAGCGAGGTCAAATCGCTCGCCAACCAGACCGCCAGGGCGACCGACGACATCCGCGCGCAAGTCGCGGCGATCCAGGCCGAGACCCGCTCGGCGGTCGACGCCATCCAGAGCATCTCCAAGACCATCCTGGAGGTGAACGAGATCTCCTCCTCGATCGCGGCCGCGGTCGAAGAGCAGACCGCGGCGACTCAGGAGATCACCCGCAACGTGCACGAGGCCGCCAGCGGCACGCAAGACGTGTCGAAGAACATCTCCGGCGTCAGCATCGCGGTCGACAAGGCGGGCCAAACCGCCGGCGAGGTATTGGCGGATGCGGACGAGCTCGCCAAGCAATCCGACGCGCTCCGCCGCGAGGTCGACCAGTTCCTCGCGACTGTCCGCGCGGCGTAGCGAGCCGCAGGCGCGCCGCATCCCGCCACGTCCCGCCAGCGCAGGCGAGGAACTCGGCGTAACGGACCCTGATCCGGCACCGCCGAGACCGCGCGCGAGCGCGTTCACGCCGCCGTAACATAACTGCGGTAATCGAGGTCATGGTGCAGGAGCGACCAGCGCCCGACCTCGAGCTCCCGATGGACGCGCTTCCGGCGCAGTACGACGTTGCCCTGCGCTCGGCGAGCGATACGGTGGTGACCACCGCGCTGGCCTGGCACGCGCTGTTCCGGGCCTATGTCGATGTTTTCGATGCCGGTCGCCGTGCCTATGGCGGCCTGCTCGTCGATTGGCATCAGCGGTACCTGCACTCGGGAGGCGACACAGGACACCCCGATCCGGGCGAGGCGCCCCCTGAGTGACGGAGAGAGCCAAGACCATCAAGCCCGCCGACCGCGATCGAGAGGTTGGCGGTCCTGTCGCGTCGTAAGGCTCCCTCCCCCGTGCCCGAGGAGATGACGTCCGTGCAGCGCATCGCGGTCGGCGTCGACGGCTCGGACTCCGCGTTGAGGGCGGTCGACTTCGCCGCCGAGCTCGCCCAGGCGAGGTGGGCCGAGCTGGTGCTCGTGACGATTGCCGAGGCGCTCCCCGCCACGGACCAGGGCCTGCAGGAGCACATGCGGGCAGAGCATCTGACCGCGTGGGGGGACCTGGTGGAAGCCTATGCCAACCAGATCTTGACCGCCGCCAAGAAGCGGGCAGCCGTGTATGACGGGGTGCGGATCCGCACGGAGTGGCGCGCAGGCGTGGTGGCCGAGCAGCTCGCCCAGTTCGCGCGCGAGGACCGGTGTGACATGCTGGTGGTCGGGCATCTCGGGCGAAGCCGGCTCGCGGGCTTCATGTTCGGCAGCGTCACGTTCAAGCTCCTGGGACTTTCGCCCTGCCCGCTGACGGTGGTATGCTAGCATCCGCCGCTGAGCCGCCCGCGCGCGGCACGATCCTAGTCCAGGAAAAGATCCTTCCGGAGCGTCTTCGCGGGATCGACCGCGTAGGCCGAGAGATCGGCGACGCCGGCGCGGGCGAGCACGTCCTCGTCGATGAAGAAATTGCCGGTGAGCGCGCGGCTCGGCTGGGTCAGGATCCAGTGCGCGGCGTCGGCGAGGATCTCGGGCTTGCGACCCCAGCCGGCGTCGACGCCCGGGATCATCTGCAGCGCGGCCGTCGCGATGATCGTACGCGGCCAGAGCGCGTTCACCGCGACGCCCGCGCCGCGGAATTCCTCCGCCATCCCGAGGACGCAGAGGCTCATGCCGTATTTCGCGATGGTGTAGGCGACGTGCGGCGCGAACCAGCGCGGGCTCAGATTGATGGGCGGCGAGAGCGTGAGGATATGCGGATTGGCCGCGCGCTTGAGCGCCGGCAGGCAGGCCTGCGAGCAGAGGAAGGTGCCGCGGGTGTTGATCCCCATCATGAGATCGAAGCGCTTGATCGGCGTCTCCAGCGTGCCGGTGAGGCTGATCGCGCTCGCGTTGTTGACGAGGATGTCGACGCCGCCGAAGCGCTTGACCGCGGCCTCCACCGCCGCCTGCACCTGATCCTCGAAGCGGATGTCGGTCATGACCGGCAACGCTTGGCCACCTACCGCCTCGATCTCCTTGGCGGCGGTGAAGATGGTGCCGGGCAGCTTCGGATGCGGATCCGTGGTCTTGGCCGCGATCACCACGTTGGCGCCGTCGCGCGCGGCGCGGAGCGCGATCGCAAGACCGATGCCGCGCGAGGCGCCGGTGATGAAGAGCGTCTTGCCCTTGAGGTCCGCCATCGTATGCCTCCCTATTTGCCGAGAGAGGCTAGCGGAAAAAATAAGCGAACCACAGAGGCAATGAGGCAGTGAGAAGGATTCCCGACGCGAAACGCCTGCTCACTCACTCGCCGCCTCACTGCCTCTGTGCTGAACTACCGCTACGAACGCTCGGTCTCAAACCGTTTGAGGCAGCGTTCCGCGGTCTCGATGGCGCCCTGCAGGTGCTTGGAGCGAACCGGATGCGCCACGGTCGCGCGCACGTGCTTCAAAAGGTGGCCGAAGTGATGATAGAGCGTGTCGGCGTCCTCGATCTTGCGCGACAGACTCTTGAGATAGTCGTCGAGCTCGCGATCTCTGAACTTCTCGTGGAAAGCGCGCGACTTGCGCGTGATGTCCTCGGCGGCTTGGCTCATGGCGTGTGTCCTCCTGCGGTCATGCTGCGGGATCAATGGAACTGCTCGGCTTCGGTCGAGCCCTTGAGCGCGGTGGTCTCCGACCGGCCGCCGGAGATCGCGAGGTTCACCGCGTCGAAATAGCCGGTGCCGACCTCGCGCTGATGCTTCACGGCGGTGTAGCCGTGCCGCTCGGCGGCGAACTCGGCCTGCTGCAGCTCGCAATATCCGGCCATGCCGCGCTCGCGGAAGGCGCGGGCGAGCTCGAAGCTCGAGTAGTTGAGGCTGTGGAAGCCCGCCAGCGTGATGAACTGGTACTTGTAGCCCATCGCCGCGATCGACTCCTGGAAGCCCGCGATCTCCTCCGGCTTGAGGTTGGCGCTCCAGTTGAAGCTCGGCGAGCAGTTGTAGGCGAGGAGCTTGCCCGGGAACCGCTGGTAAATGGCGTCGGCGAAGCGCCGCGCGTCGGCGAGATTCGGCCGCGAGGTCTCCCACCAGAGCATGTCGGCATAGGGCGCGTAAGCGAGGCCGCGTGCGATGCAATAGTCGACGCCGACGCCGCGCTTGATGCGATAGAAGCCCTCGGCCGTGCGGCCCTCGCGATCGATGAAGGCGCGATCGCGCTCGTCGATGTCGGAGGTGATGAGCTGCGCGCTCTCGGCGTCCGTGCGCGCGACCACCAGGGTCGAGGTGCCGCAGACGTCGGCCGCGAGCCGCGCGGCGTTGAGCGTGCGGATGAAGCTCTGCATGGGCACCAGCACCTTGCCGCCGAGATGGCCGCACTTCTTCTCGGAGGCGAGCTGGTCCTCGAAATGGACGCCGGCGGCGCCCGCCGCGATCATCGACTTCATGAGCTCGAAGGCATTGAGCGGCCCGCCGAAGCCCGCTTCGGCGTCGGCGACGATTGGCGCGAACCAATAGGTATTGCCCTTGCCTTCCATCGCCTGGATCTCATCGGCGCGTTGCAGCGCCTGGTTGATCCGCGTCACCACCGCGGGAACGGAGTTCGCGGGATAAAGGCTTTGATCGGGATAGACCTGACCCGCCAGATTGGCGTCCGCCGCCACCTGCCAGCCCGAGAGATAGATGGACTCGAGGCCCGCGCGGACCATCTGCATGGCCTGGTTGCCCGTGAGCGCCCCTAGGCAGGCGACATAGGGACGCGTGCGCAGGAGCTCCCAGAGCCGCCGCGCGCCGAGCTCGGCCAGCGTGTGCTCGATGCGGATGGAGCCGCTGAGCCGCGCCACGTCTTGGGCGGTGTAGTCGCGGCGGATGCCATCAAAGCGGCCGGGCCGGGTCGCAGGCGGCCTGATCGAAGGACCGTGGTCGAGCGGGCTCATGGGGGTCTCCTTAAGGGACAGTCGCTGCGGCGCAATATCGGGGGGATAACGCCGGCTTGCACCTCCGATTTCCAGAAAAAACCTTGGAAAAGCGTGGGCTTGTAAACTCTTTACAAGCGGCGTCTGTAAACTTGCCACTTGTGAAAAGCCGGCATGGGGCGGAGAGTGCAGCCCATGAGCCAGAAGCTGATGCTGGGCCACAAGGTACGGCGCCTGCGCCGGGAGTCCGGGCTCTCGCAGGCGCAGATGGCGGAGCAGCTGGGCATCTCGCCGAGCTACCTCAACCTGATCGAGCATAACCAGCGGCCGGTGACGCTGACGCTGCTGCTGAAGCTGGGGCAGAATTTCGGCATCGATCTGCAGCGCTTCGCCGAGGACGACGAGGCGCGGCTGGTGAGCGGCCTCAGCGAGGTGCTGACCGACGCGCTCTTCCGCGGCACCGATCTCGGCAAGCAGGATCTGCGCGAGCTGGCGGCGGTGGCGCCGGGCATCGCGGAGGCGATGACCACGCTCTACGGGGCCTATCGCCAGGCGCGCCAGGAGCTGGAGGCGATCGCGGATACCGCGGGCGGTCCCGACCTCGCGAAGCTCCGCGCGTCACCCGGCGAGTCCGCGCGCGATTTCTTCCAGGCGGAGCTCAATCATTTTCCTGACCTCGAGGCGGCGGCCGAGGATCTGTGGAAACGCGCCGGTCTCGACGCAACGGCGCTCTATACCTCGCTCGCGCGCTATCTCGAGACGACGCACCGCATCAAGGTGCAGCTGATGCCCCAGAGCATCATGGGCGCGATGATCCGCCGCCACGATCCTCACCGCGGGCGCGTGCTGCTCTCGGAGATGCTGCCGGCGTCGGGCCGCGCGTTCCAGCTCGCCTGCGAGGTGGCGCTCCTCGAGCACCACGCCACCATCGAGACGACGCTCGCCCGCTTCGCATCGACGGACGAGGACGCGCGGGCACTGGTGCGGATTGGGCTCGTCAACTATTTCGCGGGCGCGGTGCTGCTGCCTTACAAGCCCTTCGCCGATGCCGCTCAGGGGCTCAGGCACGATCTCGGCGTACTCGGCGCGCGCTTCGGCGCCAGCTTCGAGCAGGTGTGCCACCGCTTGACGACGCTGCAGCGGCCGGGCGCCAGCGGCGTGCCGTTTTTCATGATCCGGCTCGATGCCGCCGGCAACGTCTCCAAGCGCTTCAGCGCGAACAGCCTGCATTTCGCGCGCTTCGGCGGCGCCTGCTCGGTCTGGAACCTGCACCACGCCTTCCAGGCACCGGGCCAGATCCTGACCCAGCTCGCGGAGATGCCGGACGGCAGCCGCTATCTCTCGATCGCGCGCACGATCTCCAAGCCCTGGCGCAAGGGCCCGCTGCGCGCGGCACAGTATTCGATCGCGCTCGGCTGCGAGACCCGCCATGCCGAGCGCATCGTCTATGCCGACGGCCTCGCGCTCGAAGCCAAGGACGCCGCAGACCCGATCGGCGTCACCTGCCGAACCTGCCCGCGCGGCGACTGCGCGCATCGCGCCTTCCCTTCTGCGCACCAGCCGATCCCAAAGACCGACTTCATCCGAACGGACCCGCTCTTCGCGACGCCATGAACATGCGTCCTTCGACGCGCGCTCCAAATGGGGCGCTTGCTCAGGATGAGGGGCACGGGAGCGACCCAATCACAACGCCCCTCATCCTGAGCAAGCGAAGCGCGTCGAAGGACGCAAAGAGAGCGTCCAGCATTCGCTTCTCTGTGTTCTCCGCGTCTCCGCGGCGACTCTTTAGTCTTGCTACCGGCCCTGGAATTTGGGTGGGCGTTTGGCGATGAAGGCGGCGACGCCCTCGACGAAGTCCTCGGTGCCGGTGCAGCGCGCGAAGCTCTCGGCTTCGGCCTGCAGCTGGGTCTCGAGCGAGACGCCGAGGGATTGGGAGAGCAGCCGCTTGGTGCCGGCATAGGCCTCGGCGGGACCGCTTGCGAGGCGCCGCGCCAGCGCGGCCGTGCGCTCCGCGAGCTCCGCCGCCGGCACCACCCAGTTGACGAGGCCCCAGGCGAGCGCGGTCTTGGCGTCGAAGCGGTCGCCGAGCAGCGCCACCTCCATCGCGCGCTTCATGCCGAGAGTGCGCGGCAGGAAGAAGGTCGAGCCGCCGTCGGGGCTGGTGCCGAGGTGGCAGTAAGCGAGCGTATAGAAGCTGTCCTCGGCGGCGATCGCGAGATCGCAGGCCATCAGGAAGCTCATGCCGATACCCGCGACAGGCCCATGCACGCTCGCGATGAGCGGTTGCCGCAGCCGGCGCAACCGCAGAATCAAGGGATGCACATGGTGGATGAATTTCTCGAACCGCCGGCTGCGCTCCGCGGGCGCGAGCGGCGTGATCTCCGTGAAGAACTTGATGTCGCCGCCGGCCATGAAGCCGCCGCCCGCGCCCTTCAGCACGACCACGCGGACGCCGCGATCCGACTCGATACGGTCGACCGCCGCCTCGAGCCCCTCGCGCATGCCGCTGTCCAAGGCGTTCATCACCTTGGGTCGGTTGAAGGTCAGGGTGGCGATGCTGCCGTCGCTGGCATAGAGCACGGTGTCGTTCATAAATACGGTCTCCGGTATCCCGCGTTACGGCGCCGATTTCGGGGGGTTGATGAAACTGATCAGGCTAAGCTCTGCTCCGCGAATGGTGCGGGCGCTCAGGGAACGCCCGCACGGCAAGGCTACCCGCGGATACCGGCGCTCCGCAACGGCTGCCCGGACTCGACCCCGTGGCCGCGGCCTTGCGCCGCGCGGCGCGCGGGCCCACCTCATTGAAATGGACGGACGGCAGCCATGAAGACCTGGGCCATCCTGCTGACGGCGGCTTTGCTCGCGGATTGCTCGAGCCAAGGCACCATCGAGCGCGACCAGCTCTCCGAGCTCGCCGTGGGACGGACCACCAATACCGAGCTCGCGAAATCCTGGGGCCCGCCGCTCCGCGACGCGACCATGGCCGACGGCCGGCACGTCGTGACCTATCGGTACATCCACCTGCAGACCGGGCCGGTGGCGGCTTTTGCGCCGGGCTTCGGTCCGATCGGCAGCACGACGGATACCGTGGCCGGGCAGGTCACGCTCACCTTCGACCAGCAGGGCGTGCTGCTCTCCTATGAGTACCTCCGGTGAGTGGGCGCGCCGGACGACGGGCCTCGATCCGGAAATCGTGAAGAATTTGACAGAAGAATTACTTGCGAGCCGCGTCGATCGGCGGATGATTCCGGGGAAGGGCCACAGAGTCGAGGCAACCCGATGAGAAACCCGTTCGTCCCAGCCCTGATCGTCGCGATCGCCCTCGGGCTCTCGGCCTGCGTCGGCGGCGGCGAGCCGCCGGGCACGCGCTTTGCCGCGGTAGCGTCGCAAATCCCGCCGGTGCCCGCGGACCGCGCGCGGTTCTTCTTCTATCGCGACTATTCGCTCTACGACAGCGATCAGCGCCCCTTCATCGCGCTCAACGGAGCGCCGGTGGCGGTCTCGGAGAATGGCGGCGTCTCCTACCGCGACATGCCGCCCGGCACCTATCTGATCTCGGTGCCCTACTCCGCGATCTACCCCTGGAAGGACAAGACGGTCACGGTGGCCGGCGGTCAGACCGTCTATGCCAAGATCCAGACGGAGAAATACGAGCCCAGCATCACGCTGGTCGATCCCGAGCCCGACATCTTCGTCGTGGTGCTCGTCGACCCCGCCGACGCCCAACGCGAGATCGCCGGCAAGCGATATTTTCCGTAAGCCGTCAGCGCCAGCCCGGGAAGCGGGTCGGCAGCAGCCACGCTTGCGCGGGGTTGCCGTCACCGGACATCACGGCATCGACCAACCATCGCGCGGTGGCCGGTGCGGCGGCCATTCCGATCGATCCCATGCCTCCGTGCACAAAGAGACCCTCGATCGGCGTTCGACCCGCGACCGGCAGACCATCGGAGAGCATCGGCCGGTTGCCGAGATAGGCATTGGTCACCCGCAACGAGCCCAGGCCGGCGATCATTCGCAGCGCTCTCGCTGCAATGCGGCTCGGCATGTCCGTGTTGCGGAGGAGATCGCGAAACGCCGGCTGCACGGAGGCGCCGAGGCGCGCGTCGCCGCCAAGCATGGGATTGAGGCAGATGGCCTCCACGGCCGGCCGGTCGTCCTTGCGCTCCGCGACATCGGCAAGCCCATCGAGCGACATCCGCTTCCCCAGCTCCTCCTGGTCGGGCCACGTGAGCTCCTCGACGATCCAGGGAAGCTCGAAGTCGAGCTTGCCCAGCTGGATCAGCCAGCCGCGGCCAGCGGTGAACGGCAGGCCGGGCAACGGTCCGTCCCCGACGGTTCGGCGCAGCAGGTCCCCCATCCAGAGGCCATTGGCGATGAACACCAGATCAGCCGAGAGAATGCCCTGGTCCGTCAGGACACCTTCCACCCGGCCATTGCGCGAGACGATCTGAGCGACGCGGACGCCGGTCTTGATCGTCGCCCCGGCTTCGCGCGCGGCGTGCGCGACTGCATGCGTGGCGCCCATCGGCTCGAGCGTCCAGGCCCGCCCGACGAAGTAGCCGCCGGCGACGTTGAATCCCAGTCTGGGATAGTCGCGCGCGAGATCCCTGCCTGACACGGCTTCCATGCCGACGCCCGCCGCCCGGTAGCGCTCGGCGACGGCGGCGACCGCCGCGTAGCTCGCCTCGTCCTCCGAGATCAGGAGGTGGCCGATCCTCGCGAACTCGAAGGGCACCGGACCTTGCGCGATCTCGGCATAGATCTCCGCGCTCGCGTCGAGAAGCTCCACGACCTCCCTCTGCGGTCCGCTCAGGACCGTGCCCGTGTTGCGCCCGGAGGCTTCGGCGGCGATCGCGTTTTGCTCGAGCAGGACGACACCCGCCTTCCGCGACGCGAGCTCGTAAGCCAGCGTGCATCCGGATATGCCGCCGCCGATGACGATCGCATCGACCGGCTTGCCATCGGGGCGGCGGCGGTTCGCGGCCATTGAACCGGGCATCTCGCGCTCCTCGCTGCTCTTGCCCTGCTTGGATACTCGTATACGAGAATACGAGCAAGTGCTTTTCTGCTAGGGTCCGGCCGGGAACGAGGTGTCGGGATGGATCGACTGGGCGGGCTCACGGGGGCCGCGATGGGCAAGCCGATGACCGCGGCGGATCGCGTCGCCGACATCCTGCGCGAGGCGATTGCCAAGGGCTCGCTGACGGCGGGAACTCCGCTGCGCCAGGATGAGCTCGCGACGCGCTTCGGTTTCAGCCGCATGCCGATCCGCGACGCGCTGCGGCTGCTGGAAGCGGAGGGCATCGTCTCGATCCATCCGACGCGCGGCGCCTTCGTCGCCAAGATGGACGCCGTCGAAATCGCCGAGATCTATGCGGTCAGGGGACTCCTGGAGGCAGAGGCCTTGCGGTTGTCGCTGCCCAGGCTGGGCGAGGAGACGCTGAAGGAGGCCGGCGCGGTGCTGGACCAGATCGACGCGGAGTCGGATGTGGGACGATGGGGCACGTTGAACCGCACCTTCCACCTGGCGCTCTACGGCGCGTGCGGCAATGCGCGGCTGCTCGCGCTCATCGACGCTCAGCACAAGGCGGGCGATCGTTACGTCCGCATTCTCCTGTCAAGCCTGGACTACCGCGCCCGCTCGCAGACGGAGCACCGCAAGCTCCTGGCCGCCTGCCGAAAGCGGGATACGGAGCGCGCGCTGACGTGGCTCGCGAGGCACCTGCAGGACGGCAGCAGGACGCTGGTCAAGTCGATCCGGTGACTAGCGCGCCGAGACCTTTGCGCGAGACACGCTCGAGTCCGCTTGCGAGGCAGGCTCGGCGAAGGCGGGCATCACTTCCTTGATGAAGAGCTCGAGAGAGCGCTTCTGCTCCTTGAAGCCGAGCCCGAAGGTCGCGCAGTACGTGTAGTGATCGACGCCGAGCGCCTCGTAGGGCTTCAGCTTCCGGATCACCTCGTCGGGCGTGCCGAACATCAGGTTCTGGCGGAGCGAGTCGAGATCGAACTCCTGGCGGCTGTTGAGGGCGTCGAGATCGATCGGCTTGGGGAAGCCGTCTTTGACGTCGCCGAGGTTCTTGAACAGGTTCTCGAACCGCGCCATCTGGCGCCGGGCGGCGGCGACGGGCACGTCCCACTGATCCGGCCGGTCGTAGACCGCGGTGTAGCGCATGGTCGCGAAGATCGGCCGCGCGGCGCCGGGATTGGCGGCCATCGCCTCCTCGAGCCGCTGCTTGTAGGATTCGACCTCGGAGAACGGCCGCGACAGCGCCCAGGACAGGATGTTGCAGCCGTTCTTGACGGCGGTGTCGTAGGTATGGGGTGAGCGCGCCGCGACCCAGAGCGGCGGGTGCGGCTTCTGCTGCGGCTTCGGCACGGCGGTCGAGAGCGGGAATTTCCAGTATTTCCCGTCATGCGCGGTGTCACCGGCCCAGAGTGCCCGCAGCACCGGCAGCATCTCTTCCATGTAGAGATGGCCGTCGGTCTGCTTGAGACCCGGCGCCATACGGTCGAACTCGCGCTGGAAGGCGCCGCTGCCGATGCCGAACTCGACGCGGCCGCGGCTGTAGAGATCGAGCAGGCCGACCTCCTCGGCGAGCCTGATCGGGTGCCAATAGGGCGCCACGGCCACCGCCGTGCCGAGGCGGATGCGCGAGGTATGCGCCGCCCACCACGTCAGCATCGAGAAGGGATTGGGACAGATGAAGAGCTCGAGCGCGTGATGCTCCGCGGCCCAGGCGATGGCGAAGCCGCCGGCTTCGGCCATCTGCACCATCTCGAGCGTGTGGCGCTCGAGATCGCGCATGTCGATGTCGGGCGTCGCCCGCTCCATGTTGATGACCAGCTGGAATTTCATGAGGTGGTTCCTTAGTCGGCGGCGGTTGTCTTGTGCAGTGCGGCGGCAGCGGCGGCGCCCAGGCGCTCCGCCGCCGACTGCTCCGAGAGCAGGCGGCGGGCGACCGCGGCGGCCTCTTCCACGTGCTCGACCGCGGCGGCTCGCGCGGCCTTCGCGTCGCCGGAGGCGATGGCGCGAAACATCCTCTCCATCTCGCGGAGCGCGATCCGTTGCCGGCCGGGCGTCGTGACGGTCATGGTGCGGAGCGCGTTGATCCGGAGATTGAGAGCCTCCACCACGCTCCAGGCGACGCTCTTGCGCGAGATCGCGAACATCTGCTGATAGAATTTATTGGCGGCACGCATCGAGAGACGCGGATCGCCTTTCGCGCTCGCTTCCCGCAATTCATGGATCGCCCGCTCCAGGAGCGCGACGTCCGCGGCGTCCGCGAGGCGGGCGCTCGCCGCCGCCGCCGAGCCCTCGAGCAGGCTCCGGAGCTCGTAGATCTGCTCGACGTCCGCCGGCTTGATCGTGGCCACCACGGGTCCGCGATTTCGCGAGATCTCGATCAGCCCCTCCGCCTCCAGGAAGCGCAGGACTTCCCGGACCACGGTGCGGCTGACGCCGAGTTCGGCGCAGAGCGTCCGCTCCACCAGGCGCTCGCCCGGCCGAAACCGGAGCTCCAGGATCGCCCGCCGGACGGCTTCCTGGGCTTGATCCCGCAGGCTCTTCTGCGGACCCAGCAGCCGCAGCACCCGCGCCTTTTCCGCCATTCGCCGCGGCTCCGTTCGTCCGACCTCGAGCGCCAGGCCGGTTCTTGTGAAACGCTCAACCATGGTATACCATAATACTGAAATCGCTCCTGTCCAATGGTGAATCCGATGGCCGCGCCTCCCGCGAGCGGCGGATCGATTGTGCGGCTCGGCGCGGACCGCGAGCTCTTCGTGCACGACACCGCGAGAAGGATCTCGGCGCGGGTCCCAAGACCGCTCGCTTCATCGCCGAGCAGATCCGCGGCTCCCAACTGATCATCCTGCCTCGGCTCCGGCACCATCTTCTTCTGGAAGCGCCGGAGCTGGTCGGCGGCATCCTGCGGGAGTTTTTCTCCGACGCGGATTGAGCGGGCTCGACCTTGCGCCGCGGTTTTTGACGGGCAGCCACGATTGCTGGCGGGGTCGACATTGATCCCAATCAATGCCCATGGAGGGTTGCGACGAAACGACCGTATTAAGACTTATCTCACCAAATTCTGCCCATTTTAGCATCGTGCTACGCGTCTGGCCTTTGGGAATGCCGGGGATGTCTCCTTACGTCCGAACGTCGCTCGAGGAACGCTCCGTGGAGCCCGAGCTGGCGCGCCTGCTCTATGGCTCGTGCGTCCCCTCGTTGGCTTGCCTGGCCGTGGCGCTCGGAACCTGCGTCCTGCTCTGGCCCGCCCTGCCTTGGCCGATGGTGCTGGGCTGGGGCGCGATGACCGGCATCGCTCACGGCACGCGGCTGTGGATGCAGTCCGCCTATTTCCGTGACGTCGGCGATCCCGCGACGACCGCGCCATGGCTGAGGCGGCACACTTGGGTCGCGCTGCTGATCGGGTTCGTCTGGGCCGCGCTCGCGGTGCCGATCGCGGAGGGGCTCACCGGTACGCCGTTCTTTGCGGTCTGCACCGTGGTCGTCGGCATGCTGTCCGGCGCCACCATCATCAACCATCCCCACATGCCCAGCGTGACCGCGATCGTGTGGCCGATCGGGCTCGCCACCGCCACTGCCTTGGCTTCGTGGGGCGACGCGCAGCATATCTCGTTTGCTGCGTTCTTTCTCATCATCACGGGGTGCGCACACTTTTTCGCGCGACGCATGCACGCCACGCTCACGGAGACTTTGCTGTTGCGCTACGAGCGGACGCAGCTGGCGGCGGATTTGTCGGCCCGAAACGCGGAGCTGGCGCACGCCAACGAGCGGCTGGGCGCGACGAACGCCCAGCTCCAGGCGACGCAAGCCTTGGCGGAAGCCGCCAACAGGGCGAAGTCCGAGTTTCTGAGCAACATGAGCCACGAGCTTCGCACGCCGCTGAACGCGATCATCGGGTTTGCCGAGATCATCAAGGATCAGGCGTTCGGCCCGGTCGGGCTGCCCCGCTACGCCGAATACGCCAACGACATCCACGAGAGCGGTCGCTCCCTGCTGCAGCTGATCAACGATATCTTGGATCTCAGCAAGGTCGAAGCGGGCAAGATGGAGCTGCAGAGGACCTTCGTCGATGTGGCCGACATCCTGGGCCGGTGCATCCGGCTCATCAAGGACCGCGCGGCCAAATCCAAGGTACGGCTGGAGATGGCGCTCGATCCGAACGTGCCGCGGCTCTTCGCGGACGAAGGCCGGATTCGCCAGATCGCCCTCAATCTGCTGTCGAATGCGGTGAAGTTCACGCCCGCGGGCGGCACGGTGGTGCTCTCCACGAGCGTCGACCCACAGGGCGCCATCTCCGTCGCCGTGGCGGACACGGGGATCGGGATGAGCGCGGCGGACATCGACGTCGCGCTCGAGCGGTTCGGCCAGGCCGCGTCATCGCTGTCGCGCACGCAAGAAGGGACGGGCCTCGGCCTGCCGCTCGCCAAGGCGCTGGCCGAGCTGCACGGCGGCGCACTGATTATCGTGAGCGCGCCAGGCAAGGGCACCACGGTCACCGTGACCTTCCCGCCTCAACAGTTCCCCGAAGCGAATGCCCATGCCGCCGATTGACCCGTCGGGCGGCAAGAGCCGGACCAAGACGAAGCTCGCGGACCTCGACGAGGTCCTGCGCCTGCATGGCCTGTTCCTGGCGGGATCAGGCGGTGCGCGCGCGGAACTCGTCTTCCACGACCTCAGCGACCAGGACTTCAGCGACCGAGACCTCTCCGGCGCGGATCTCAGCGGCGCGCTCCTGCGCCGCTCTCTTCTGGTCAATGCGCGACTGTGCAAGGCCGTGCTGTTCGCGGCCGACTTGCGCTTCGCGAACTTGAATGGCACCGATTTGAGCGGGGCCGACTTGCGGGGCACGTGTTTCCGGGGCGCCCAGCTCAATCAAGCTTGCCTCGTGGATGCCGACCTGCGGGAGGCCACGCTCGCGCGCAACGACAGGCGCCTTGCCCTCTTGCCGGAGCACCCCGCGACGACCCGGTCGGATTTGAATGCCCTGCAAGCGCAGGGCGCGGACCTCTCGGGAGCCAAGCTCAACGGCGCTTTCGTCATACGCTCGGACTTCGCCGACGCGATCATGCGGGGGACCGACCTTCAGGGCGCCAATCTGCACCATGCCGTGCTGACCGGCGCCAATCTGGAAAACGCCAACATGGCGGGAGCCAAGCTCGCCGGGGCGGATCTGCGGGCGGCGAGATTGACCGGCGCGGACGTGCGCGGCGCGGACTTCGCCGGCGCGGACCTCACGGACGCGATCGTCGAGCCCGCCATGATGGCGAGGGACGAGCTTCGCCAAGCCATCACGAGCTCGTGCAGCCAAACCACTCCGGCCGACGTCGCCGAGAGGCTCGCCCTGCACCAGGCATGGCTCGACAGCCGGGGCGCGCAGGGCGCGCAGGCCGACCTGACACGGATGGATCTGAGCGGCTATCAACTCGACGGCGCGTGCCTCACCCTCGCGATCATGACCGGAGCGAACCTGCGCGGCGCCCACCTCGCGCGGGCGGCGCTCTCCATGTGCGACCTGTCCGCGGCGGATCTTCGAGGCGCCGACCTCGCCGGGGCCGACCTTCGCGGCGCCCAGCTCCAGCGGGCCTATTTCGACGGGGCGGATCTGAGCGGAGTCCGGCTCGGGGCGTTGCGCGATGTCGGCAACGATCACCGCGACATCGGCTCGGATCTTCACTATGCGAAATTCGTCCGAGCGAACCTCGCCGGGGCCGATCTCAGGAACGCCAATCTCAGGGGCACCGACTTCACCGGCTGCACCCTCTCCGGCGTCAATCTCTCCGGCGCTCTGGCCAACGATGCCAACTTCACCGGCGCGACCACCGATGGAACCGAGTTCCAGGGCGCCAGCCTACTGCGCGCGCGCGGCCTGGCGACCCGTTCCCCGCAAGCCGCCGGCGCTGTCTCCGCTCCCTGAGCGCGATCGATCGGCTCTCGAGCTCGCACAATACAAGATTCCTCTGCTCACAGGCCGACCTCCCGAAAGGCGTGCGCCTCTCCAACCTTGCCAGCCCGTGCGTGGTCGAGCGCGCGTCAACGCAGGCCCTCACGGGCCGCCGCCGGCCGCGGCTCCCATCGTGCCCGCAGTGCACGGGTTATCCAGCCGAAGCGCGTCGAGAGCACCGCCAGCGACGCAACGCTCGCGAGGGCGATCGCCAGCAGGAGCCCGGTCACGCCGAAACCCAATCCGAACGCCAAGGTCCAGCCGAGCGGCACCATGAGGATCGCGTAGGAGACCATGTGGAGCGCGGTCGGAAACCAGGCGTCGTGGCAGCCGCGCAGGGATTGGGCGACGACGCGCTGGCCGCCGTCGCCGATCATGGTGACCGCGATGATCAGGATGAGCGGCACGGCGGTTACGATCACGACCGGATCCGTCGAATAGAGGTGCGCGATCGAGGCCGGCGCCAATAGGAGCGGAACGCCCGCGAGCACCATGACGCCGGTATTCACGGCGATGCCCAGCCAACCGCAGAACGCAACGCCGCGCGCGCTCTGCCGGCCATAGGCGCGCCCGACCAGGACGGCGGTCGCGGCGCTGATGCCGAGGGCGAAGGTGAAGATGATGCCGAGCAGGCTGAGCGCGATCGCATAGGCCCCCACCGCCGCCGTGCCGAGCGTCGCCGCGAAGATGTTCATGAGGGTGAAGGAGCCGGACTCTATGCCGAGGCTCAAGCCATCGGCATAGCCGATCCGCCGCTGGCTGGCGCCGCTCTGCCAGCCGCCGGTGCCCGAGCGTCGCGTGCCGAAGCGCGCGGCCTCGCGGAACGAGAGGGCGTAGACGATCAGCCCCGCCGCCAGCAGCACGCGGACGGCGAGGTTCGCGATCGCGGTGCCCTCCGCGCCCAGCGCCGGCAATCCCCCATGCCCGAAGACGAGTGCCCAGCAGAGGAGTCCGTTCGCGGCGGCGCCCAAGCCGATCGCGATCATGCCGGGATGCGGCCGCCCGATCGCCTCGAGGAAGAACGAGGTCGCGACGAAGAGGAGCTGTGCCGGGAGCGACCAGCCCAGGATGAGCGTGACGCGGCCCACCGCCGCCGCGAACTCCGGCGGCTGACCCATGACCTGAAGCAGCTCGGCCGCGAAGCCGCTCAAGACCGCGCCCAGGATGCCGAGGCCGACGGCGTAGTGCAGCGAGCGCCGCCAGGCCCGGCCGCACTCGACATAATCCTCCCGGCCGAAGCCGACGGCGACCGTCACCAGCGTGCCCGTGAGCAGGCCGAAGCCGATCATCTGCAGAGTGTTGGTGAGCGAGAACGCAACGCTCTGCCGGGCGAGCTCCGCGGCGCCGGCGTGGCCGATGATCACGAGGTTCGTGACGTTCAAGACCGTATTGCCGGCGCGCGCCAGCACCACGGGCCCGGCGAGCCGGGCGAGCGCGCGGACTTGACCGCTTCGAGGCGGCTCGGGCTGTGCGATTTTGGAAAGATCGCGAAGGCTCACGCGCGCAGTCTAGTCGATTTCGCGGCGAGCACGGGGGCACCTGGTGGACGGTTCGAGGTTTCGGGAGGCGGTGTCCGGCCCGAGCTCGGGCGGCTCGACGCTTGCACGGCTTAACGTAACGCGTTACATTGTCACGCGTTACAGGCCCCGAAGAACGAAGATGACACCGCCGGCGGAACGGATGCGGGCGATGCGCGCGCGACGGCGCACGGAAGGCCTGCGCGAGCTACGCCTGGTCGTGCCGGACGCGCGCTCGCGCACGGTCAGGCGCCGAATTGCAAGACAAGTTGCACGCCTCCGGCCCGAGAGCGAGCGCGACGCGCTCTTGTGGATCGAAGCCGTCTCGGAGTTCGATGCGCCGCGGTGACGTCGTCACCGTCGCGGCCGCCGGCGATTACGGCAAGCTGCGGCCGGCCGTCGTCGTGCAGAGCGACGCCTTTCCGGCGAGCCACGCGTCGGTTGTCGTCTGTCAGATGACCTCCGCGCTGGTGGACGCGCCCGCGTTCCGCGTCGCCATCGATCCAAGTGCCGAAAACGGAGTGCGGGTGAAATCTCAGGTGATGGCCGACAAGCCCGTCACGATTCGCCGAGAGCGGATCGGGCGGATGTTGGGGCGGCTCAACGGCGACGAGATCGCGCGCCTCAACACGGCGCTCGCTTTCGTTATGGGACTGGCGGATTAGCCAGCCGACGGCAGCCCGGTCCCGGTGGAGCGCTCAAGGGTCGAGCCTGCGCTCGAGCCGAACCGACGCCGCGACCTCGGGTCAGCGTGACTTGAGGGTGCTTGACGGGCCCTTCGAGGGCGTTTCGGTCTCGCGCTTCGGCCGGCGCTCGGCGCGGTAGATCATCCCGGTGTGATCCCACACCTCGACCGCGGGGTAACCGACCCGAGCGACCACCTGGTCGGCTCGCGCGCGCGCCACACTCTCGTCGTCGGCATCGAACATCTCGACGCCCACGACTTCGCCCGCTTCACCCATGAAGCAACACCGGTATCTCGGCATGGCTCTTGCCCTCTCAGCCGCCGAATATCGCTGGTCCGCAGGGAGACACGCTAAAGGCTTCGAGCCCGCGATGACACCGCGAGCCAAAACAATCGCCTCAAATTTTAGGGATCGGTGGGGGACTCTCGCGCGTTGCCGAGACACGTCCGTTGGCACCGCATCCTCGACCGCGCGCCGCAGCGCCGCCCGCACCGGCTCGCCCATCCCCGCCCGGTCGCCGCGCTCGAGGCAGCCACGTACTTCGCCAGCGAGTGCGTGTGCATGGACGCCTCGGGATGCCCATGCGGCCCGAGCAGCGCCGCGCCCTCGGCGGAGCAGGCGACGATGCCGATGTGTTGGGGCATGGGGTGATGATGATCAATGAGGCGAGGAAACTCCGCTCTGACCGTGTTTTTCTCAACACTTGGACAGAAGCGGCGGGATCGATAGAATTTCTCCTTGGGCCCGACCTTTCAACGAAAAAAGCAACATGCATCGCAAGCGATAGGAGCACCGACGCTAGGGAGGGAGTCATGCCTGAAGGGTGTAACGAGGCACTACTGCGCGAGAGGATTTCCTACGAGCAGAACTTTCAGCATGTGAGGGCGCTCATACCAGTTACATACCAGATACCGGCACTGGCGATCACCATAACCGGGGGCCTTTGGTTCGGCGTTCTGCAGACCAAGAGCATACCGGCGTTTGGCTATTTGTTCCTGGCGCTTGCGTGCATTATGAACGTCGGTTTCTTTTTGATCATGTGGCGGCTGGGACAGATCATCGGGATCTACCTGGATGCGCTGAAGGACTGGCATCCCCCGAGCTACGTCACGGTGTTCGAAAATCCGAAGGTCACGCAGTGGCCGCACGCGATTACGGTCTTTCAGCTCTTCTTTCTTGGTGCCGCGGCGTTTTCCCTAGTTGGAATTTATCTGTTGGTGCAGCATCCGATCGCAGGCTAGCGGTCAGAAAAGGCTCTCCCGCGGTGCTCACGCCGTGGTTATGAAATACCTTTAATCTGTTTTTCGCGCGCGCCCGATCGCTCCGCTTGGGGCAAGCTACGTCCGCCGCGAGTAACGGCTCAACTACGCGACGAAATTCCACTCTGACCCCGATTTTATTGGCTGTCCGATATCCGCGCCGCACGTTCGAGTACTGTCGTATGGCAGCCGAAGCCGTACGTCGGTACTTCGATCCACCAGCGATTCGGCATCATAAGAAGCGGTGGTCTGAAGGCGAAGTGGCTATGTGCGCAGCCTTGCATATAACGCGAGAGAGTTTTCGTGCGCTCGACGAAGTCGCCGCGAGGAGCCGTCATGGCGAACTCGTGTTCTCGATCCACTGGGAGGCGCGGAAGCGGGTGTTAGAGTTCGCGTGGGAACTGGTCGCCCGGTTCGTAGACCACCTCCAGCGCACTTCGCATGATCATTGGAAGTTACTCGATGTTCGGTTCGAGAATTAGGTCATTGCGCGATGCAACTCTCGTGACGCGTTCCAGTTGAAAGGGCGACGATCCAAGCGAAATGACGCGTCACCTTCCACAAGTTCTCTCTCTCTCTGCGAGTGACAGCCGCTTACGGTTCCAAAACGAACTCTGGTGAGTCGCTCCACGACATGTTCTCAAATTAGAGTCTTAGCTGCGAAATCTCTTGAACACCGTGCTCAAACCCCCTCAACCTCCAGCGCCATCAGCGGCTTGGCGCCGGCGCCGATCTGCGCAAACAATGCCGTGCTCTCCGGCAGCAGCTTCGTCATGAAGAAGCGAGCCGTCGCCAGTTTGCCGCGATAGAACGCGGCCTCCGCGCCCTCGCCTTGCGCCTTCCCGATCGCGAGCTCGGCCATGCGGGTCCAGAGATAGGCGTAGGCCACCAAGCCGAAGAGGCGGAGATAGTCGGTCGCCGCCGCGGCGGCTTCCTCGGGGTCGGCGAGGCCTTTTTGCGCGACCAGGGCCGAGGCCTGCTGCAGGCGGCCGAAGGCTTTCGCCAGCGGCAGGACGAACTCGGCGAGCTCGGGCTTCTCCAGGCGCGCGCGGATGTAGGCGTCGACGGGGTGGAAGAAGCGACGGAGCAGCCGGCCCATGTGCGAGGGGAGCTTGCGGCCCACGAGGTCGAGCGCCTGGATGCCGTTGGTGCCCTCGTAGATCTGCGTGATGCGGCAGTCGCGCACCAGCTGCTCCATGCCCCACTCGCGGATGTAGCC
>Ga0209415_10001233_pt1 | contig 48802 bp, 48 predicted proteins | sample PeaSoiSIISIP2007_FD_187696 | JGI IMG/M metagenome (GOLD analysis project Ga0209415, IMG submission 187696) | Peat soil microbial communities from Weissenstadt, Germany - SII-SIP-2007 (SPAdes) (version 2) | ecosystem: Environmental > Terrestrial > Soil > Wetlands > Peat | place: Germany... | reverse complement strand
ACACGATCGCCACGCGGTCCTCGATCGTCGGCGCGCCGTTGGGGATCTTCGAGAAATCGTTCTTGCCGAGCTCCTTCTGCCCGCACATGAACGAACAGTGGTCGGAACCGATGCTCTGCAGCTCGCCGTTCTTGAGCTTGCCGATCAGCACGTTCTGATTCCACTTATCGCGCAGCGGCGGGGACATCACGTAGTTCGCGCCGGTGAAGCCCGGGCGGTCGTAGTCGCTCGTATCGCAAACGAGGTACTGCGGGCACGTCTCACCGTAGATCGGCAAGCCGCGCTTGCGCCCGTCGCTGATCGCATCGGCCGCCCCGGCGCTCGACACGTGCACGACGTAGAGCGGCGATCCCGAGACCTCGGCCATGTAGATGGCGCGCGCCGTGGCTTCCATCTCGAGCTGCACCGGCCGGGTGATCGCGTGATACTTGGGCGCGATCTTCCCTTCGGCCAGCGCGTCCTTGACCGTAACCTCGATGACGTCGCCGTTCTCGGCGTGCACTTGGACCAGCCCGCCGTAGATGGCAGCCGCCCGCATCACGCGATAGATCGTCTCGTCGTCGACCTGCAAGATGTGTTTGTAGGCCATGAAGCACTTGAACGAGTTGACCCCCTCGCGCTCGATCATCTGCGGGATCTCTTCGAGCGTCTCGCGCCGCCCGTCGGCGATCGTCAAGTGAAAGGCGTAGTCGATCGAGGCTTTGCCGGCCGCCTTCTTCTCCCACGTTTTCAGGGCGTTGGCGAGCGAGTCGCCCTTCGTGTGCAGGGCGAAGTCGACGATCGTCGTCGTGCCGCCCAGCGCCGCCGCGACCGTGCCACTGGCGAAGTCGTCGGCGGTGACCGTGCCGCCGAACGGCATGTCGAGGTGCGTGTGCGGATCGATGAAGCCCGGGAAGACGTAGCTGCCCGAGGCGTCGATGACGTCGGGACCCGACCCCGGAATCGAATTGGCAATGGCGGCGATCGTGCCGTTTTCGATCAGGATGTCGGCGGTGAATTGATCCGTCGCCGTTACGATCGTGCCGCCCCTTACGATGGTACCGATAGCCGTTCTCTCCAGGTGTGCGTGCTCTCCCCGGAATCGACGCGCACCATCGTGATGCACTCGTCCACCGGGCAGACCATGCTGCACAGATTGCAGCCGACGCAGTGTTCCTCGTCGACCTTCAGCGTAGTGTGGCCGCGTTCGTCGACCAGCCGGTCGATACATTGATGGGCCGCATCCTCGCAGGCGATCCAGCAGCGGTTGCAGTTGATGCAGGTCTCGGGATCGATGTTGGCCACGATCTTGTAGTCGAGGTTGAGGTCGTTCCAGTTGACGAAGCGGGGAACGGTCTTGCCGATGATCTCGCCGACCGCGGCGATCCCGCGATCGTCGAGGTAGTTGTTGAGCCCCTCGATCATGTCGCCGACGATGCGGAAGCCGTCGCGCATGACCGCCGTGCAGACCTGCACGTTGGTCGCACCCATCAGCAGGAACTCGGCCGCATCGCGCCAGTTCGCAATGCCGCCGATGCCCGAGATCGGCACCGTGACTTGGGGGTCGCGCGCGCAGTCGCCGACCATGTTGAGCGCGATCGGTTTGATCGCCGGGCCGCAAAAACCGCCGTGCGAGGATTTGCCGTCGACGTGCGGGATCGGGTTCCAGGTCTCGAGATCGACGCCCATGAGGCTGTTGATCGTGTTGATCAGCGAGATCGCGTCGGCACCGCCGCGCACTGCCGCCCGCGCGCAATAGCGGATGTCGGTGATGTTTGGGGTCAGCTTCACGATCACGGGGACGCGCGACGCTTCCTTGGCCCAGCGCGTGATCTGCTCGACCAGCTCCGGATCTTGACCGACCGCCGAACCCATGCCGCGCTCGGACATTCCGTGCGGGCAGCCGAAATTCAACTCGAACCCGTCGACCGGCACCGCCTGCACGGCGTTGATGAGATCGTGCCACGACTTCCGCGTGCAGTCGGTCATCAGCGAGACGACGATCGGGCGATCGGGATACGCGGCTTTGCACTCGGCGATTTCGCGCAGGTTGTCCGCGAGCGGCCGGTCGGTGATCAGCTCGATGTTGTTCATGCCGATCATCTTGATCGCGCCGACGTTCAACCCGGCGAAGCGCGAGGTGACGTTGACGATCGGCTCGCCGAGGGTCTTCCACACCGCCCCGCCCCAGCCGGCGGCGAAGGCGCGCATCACCTGGTAGCCTGAGTTCGTCGGCGGCGCGGACGCCAGCCAAAACGGGTTGGGACTGCGAATCCCGGCAAGATTACTCGACAGATCGGCCATCAGCGCGCTCCTTCCCGCAGCCAGACGTCGATGCTCGTGGCCGCCGTCTTGCCGCGCTGGGCAGCTTCGACGACCATTGCGTCGCCCGCTCCCGCGCGGAACATGGCGTCACCGGCGACGTACACGCCGGGCACGTTGGTGCGCATGCCCGTGTCGACAACCGCAACGCCGTGCTCGTGCACGACCCCGAACGCATCGAGCAGCGCGGTAAACCGCGACTGCCCGATGGCCAGAATCACCGTGTCGGCCGGGACCGTGTACTCGGTTCCGGCGAGCGGCTTGGCCGTGCCGGCGGGGTCGGTGCGAATCAGTTCGAGCCCCGCTACGCGCCCGCCGGACGTGATGATGCGTTTGGGCAGCACGTTGTAGCGAAACTCCACCGCCTCGGTTTTGGCGAACTCGATCTCGAAATTGTAGGCGGTCATGCGATCGGGTCCGCGCCGGTAGAACATCGTCACCGAACTCACGCCGAGCCGCTTGGAGGCCGTCGCCCCGTCGATCGCCGTGTTGCCGCCGCCGATGACCGCGACGGTATCGCCGAGCCCGGGGATCGCCCCCTCGAGCTTGGCTTTGCGAATGAAGTCGAGCGCATCCCAGACGCCGGCGGCGTCTTCCCCGGGGATGCCGAGCTTGGGGACAACGCCCATGCCGCAGGCGATCACCACCGCGTCGAAGTCAGCGCGCAGCGCCGCCGGCGCGACGCCGGTCCCGACCGTCACCCCGGTACGGATATCCACACCCAAGCGGCGCACTTGTTCGGCTTCCCAGACCGCGACGTCGATCGGCAGCCGGAACGGCACGATGCCGTACGTGTTGAGGCCGCCGGCCAACTCGTCGCGTTCGAAAATCGTCACGGCATGCCCCAGCACGGCCAAGTCGCGGGCCGCAGAAAGTCCGGCTGGGCCGCCGCCGACGATCGCCACGCGCTTGCCCGTCGCCGGACCGGGTTTGAACAGCAGCCGGCCGTCGGCGATCAGCCAGTCGGTCGCGTGCTGCTGCAGTTGCCCGATGCGGATCGGTGAGTTGTCGGGCGCGTACACGCAGGCGCCCTCGCACAGCTCGTCGGTCGGGCAGACGCGGGCGCAACTGGCGCCCATCGGGTTCGCCTCCATGATCGTCCGCGCGCTGCCGGCCAAGTCGCCCGCGGCAATGCGCCGGATGAAGCGCGGAATGTCAATCGAGGTGGGACACGCCACCGTGCACGGCGCGTCGAAGCAATTGAGACAGCGGTTGGCTTCGACTTTGACGTCGAGCGGCGTCATCGGCTCGGCCATCTGCGGGCCGAGCCCGCGGGATGAGTCCATCCGGGAAGGAACGAGGCGCAGCCGCCGTAATCCTTTTTCTTTCTGCCCGTTGGCCATTTGGAGAATCGCGCGTGATCGTCACCGAAGACCTCAAGGCCCTGCACCGGGAGTACGTCCTCACGCCGTGGGCGGCGCAAGGCAATCTCGACGTCCCGGTGATCGTGCGCGGCGAGGGCGTCTACATGTACGACGCGGAGGGCAAACGCTACGCCGACCTCTCGTCGGGGCTGGTCGCGGTCAACCTCGGGCACGGACACAAGCCGGTGCTCGATGCGATGCACGCCCAGATCGACCGGCTGTGCTTCAGCCCGACGAACTGGTTCCAGGACGGCCGCGCCAAGCTCGGGCAAGCGCTGATCGCCATTTCGCCCTGGGCCGGCCAGGAAGGCGGCCGGGTCTTCTTCACCACCAGCGGCGCGCAAGCCAACGAAGACGCGGTCAAGTTCGCACGCATGCTGACCGGCCGCCACAAAGTGCTCACCGCGTACCGTTCGTTCCACGGCGCCGCGGCCGGGGCGGCCGCGCTGACCGGGGAGAGCCGCCGCTGGTACAACGAGCCGGAAGTCATGCCCGGCGTCGTGCGCTTTTGGGCGACCTATCCATATCGCAGCCCGTTCAACACCGACGATCCGAAGCTCGAAGTCGAGCGCGCGCTCCAGCACTTGCGCGACGTGATCGCGGCCGAGAACCCGGATGCCGTCGCGGCGCTGTTGATCGAGCCGGTCGTCGGATCGAACGGCGTGATCGTGCCGCCCCCAGGCTATCTCGCCGGCGTCCGCGCGCTCTGCGAAGAGCACGGCATTCTCTTGATCCTCGATGAGGTGATGACCGGGTTCGGCCGCACCGGTGCCGCCTTCGCGAGCCTGCGCTTCAACGTCGTGCCCGACATGATCACGTTCGCCAAGGGCGTGACCTCGGCGTATGCGCCGCTCGGCGGCGTGATGATCCGCGAGGGGCTCGCGCAGACGTTCGACGCGCGGCCGCTCGGCGCGGGCCATACCTACAGCGGGCATCCGATTAACATGGCGACCGGCATCGCGGCGATCGCGGCCTACCAGGCCGGCGGTTTCTTCGAACGCGGCCGCACGATCGAAGGCTGGCTGCGCACCAAACTCGGCAAGCTGAAAGAGAAGCACGAACTCATCGGCGACGTGCGCGGCATCGGCGCCTTCTTCGCGCTCGAATTCGTCTCCGACCGCAAGCAGCGCACCCCGCTGATCCCCTGGCAAGGAAAGAGCCAGGGCGTCATGCCGACGCTCTTCGGCGGCCTGCGCAAGCGCGGCGTCTACGCCTTCGGCCGCTACAACGTCGTCCACATCGCGCCGCCGCTCGTCATCGAAGAGGCGGAACTCGACGAGGCATTGGCCGCGCTCGACGGTGCGATCGGCGATCTCGAAAGCGCCTACGCGGCCTCGTTAAAGTAGCGCCTCACTTCACCGTCGGAAAGAAATACTCGGGGCCGGTCGCGCTCTTGGGCCAGCGCGTCGTGGTTGTTTTAAGGCGCGTGTAAAAGCGCACGCCTTCCATGCCGTGCATGGCGTGATCGCCGAAAATCGAGCGCTTCCAGCCGCCGAAGCTGTGGAACGCCATCGGCACCGGGATCGGAACGTTGATGCCGACCATGCCGGCTTGCACGCCGCGGTCGAAGGTGCGCGCGGTGCCGCCGTCGCGCGTGAAGATCGAGGTACCGTTCCCGTATTCGTGTTCGTTTACGAGCCGCAACGCCTCTTCGAACGAGTTCACGCGCACGATCCCGAGCACCGGCCCGAAGATCTCTTCGCGGTAGACGCGCATCTCCGGTTTCACCCGGTCGAAGAGCGTGCCGCCGACGAAGAACCCGCCGTTGCCGGCGCCATACGAACGCCCGTCGATCACCGCGGTCGCGCCCTCGCCGATGCCGGTTTCGATGTACGACTTGACTTTATCGCGGTGCGCGCCGGTCACGAGCGGGCCCATCTCGACGCCGTCGTCGAGCCCGCTACCGATCTTGATCGCGTTGATCTTCGGGCGCAGGCGTTCGATCAGCGCGTCCGCGATCGCATCGCCGACCGCCACCGCGATCGAGATCGCCATACAGCGTTCGCCGGCCGAGCCGAACGCCGAACCCATCAACGCGTCGACCGCGGCGTCCAGATCCGCGTCGGGCATCACGACCAGATGGTTCTTCGCGCCGCCCAGCGCTTGGACGCGCTTACCGGCCGACGTACCCGTCTTGTAAACGTACTCCGCGATCGGCGTCGAACCGACGAAGCTCACCGCCCGGATGCCAGGATGCGCGAGCAGCGCGTCGACCGCGACTTTGTCGCCGTTCACGACGTTGAAGACGCCGGCCGGCAGACCGGCTTCGGTCAGCAGGTCCGCCAGTTCCAGCGCTAACGACGGGTCCTTCTCGCTCGGCTTCATCACGAACGTGTTGCCGCAGGCAAGCGCGACCGGAAACATCCACATCGGCACCATGGCCGGAAAGTTGAACGGCGAGATCCCCGCGCACACGCCGAGCGGCTGACGGCGCGCGTGGCTGTCGACGCCGGTACTGACTTGCTCCGTCATCTCGCCTTTGAGCAAGTGCGGGATCCCGCAGACGAACTCGACGATCTCGAGACCCCGCGCGAGCTCGCCCTGCGAGTCGCTGAACGTCTTGCCGTGTTCGGCCGTGATCATCCGCGCCATGCGCTCGGCGTCGCGCAACAGCAGCTCGCGAAACCGGAACATCACCGTCGCGCGCCGCGACGGCGGCAGATCGGCCCACGCCGGAAACGCTTTTGCGGCAGCGGCAACGGCAGCATCGACTTCCGCCGTACCGGCAAATGCAACCCGCCCGGTCCGCACGCCCGTGGCGGGATTGAACACCTCGCCGCTGCGGCCCGACGTGCCCGCGACCCGTTTCCCGCCGATGTAATGGCCGATCTCGGTGACGGCCCCGGGCGGCTGGATCGTCTGCATGTCGGGCCTCCGTTTCAGGCTTTGAAGCGCGGGAACAGCCGCTGGGCGTTCTTTTCGAAGATGCCCTTCTTCTGTTCGTCGGTCAACCACTCGATGCTCTCGATCGTCGGCTTGATGTCGTCGTAGGCCTTGCCGGTGACCGGATCTTTCCCCGAACCGCTGCCCGGGCGTTCCGTGCCGAACACGCACCGGTCGGTGCCGACGACGTCGAAGAGCAGCTCCAGTGACTTCTTGTTGTGCAGGCAGGTGTCGAACCAGAAGCGCTGCAGCGTCTTATCGAAGGTTTCGCTGCGCACCGGCGCTTTGCCGACGACGGCGGCGCTTTTCTTTTCGGATGCGCCGCGGAAGTCGAAGCCCGATTCCGAGCGGCCCTTGTGCATCTCGCGGTTCGAGCGCCAGCGCCCCACCTGATAGGGGATCGAGCCGCCGCCATGGCTGACCAGCAGATTCAGTTCGGGGTAACGATCGAACACGTCGGAGCGCGCGAGCGACGTGATCGCCAGGCTTTCCTCGGTGACGAAGTGCTCGTCGTACGTTTCGCGGCCGCAGCATCCGGCGCTGTGGATGTGGCCCGGAATCTTCAACTTGATGAGCTTCTCGTAGAGCGGAAACCAGTACGGGTCGGCCAGCGTCGGGGTCTGATCGATGCCCTCACCGGGATCGGGGTTGAGCAAAATCCCGATGAAGCCGAGCTCGTTGACCGCGTAATCGATTTCGTCGAACACGATGTCGATCGGCAATCCCGACAGCTGCGGGATGCCCGCGACGCCGCGGAAGCGCTTGGGATGAAATTTGACCGTCTTAGCGATCTGTTCGTTGTTCGACCGCGCCCATAGCTTCGAGTCGTTCAAACGGCCGCGATGGATCTGCATGAACGGGCGGGGCGAGATGAACTGGATGTCGGTGCCGACCTCGTCCATCAGTTTGACGTTGCTGTCAGCCGATTTCTTGAGGTCGTCCTCCGAGACGTTGGCGAGGGCGGCGCCGTGCTGGCCGCCGGAAACGATGAGGTTGCTGCGGTACGCGTAAAGCGTCGGCGGAGCCACCAAGTGGGCGTGCGCGTCGATAATCATAGCCGCGGGCTTCGCTGCCTCCGCAGGCGTTCATTCTTCACCTGACCTCACCACGCTCGGCGGCGAACTGAACGTCCAGGGATGCCCCTCGATGTCGGTCACTTGGTAGGTGCGACCAAAGGCGGTGTCTTCGGGTGCGCCGTCGATCGCCGCGCCGGCCGCACGCGCGCGTTGGAAATGCGCATCGACGTCGTCGACGTACACGCACAGGCCCTGCGTCGCAGCGCCGAGCTCGAGCGGGCTCTCGATGCCATCGCCGGGGCGAATCGACCCCACCATGATTTCGTTGGTTCCAAGCTGCAAGCGCGCGTGACGCACGACGTCGCCCGATGGCGGCTCCGAGAACAACTCAACGAAACCAAAGCACGCGCACAGCGAGCGGATCGCGCCTCGCGCGTCGCGGTAGCGCAGGATCGGGACGATCGTCTGCACCGCCGGCTCAGGTAGCGGCCGAGCGGTCACTGCGGTTTAGGAGAGGGGGGGATTCGAACCCCCGGTCGGTTTGACCCGACTCTCGCTTTCCAAGCGAGTACGTTAAACCGCTCCGCCACCTCTCCACATCGTGCTCCGTCTTTCCAAGCCCTCGCGAACGGGTCCCGCCCCGTTCTTCCCGGCGCGGAATGACCCCTCGAACGCTTGCTTCGCCGCCGACGTTTGTCGCAAGCCGACCTGCGCCACAACGGCGCGATCCTCGATTACCGGTCGTTGATGTTGAGCCTCCGGGGCCGCGTCAAAACGCGCTCGTACACGTAGGGAGCCTCTTCGTCATCGTCCCGGCCGGTGCGCACAGCGGGGTCGCCGCCGCGCAACGCACCCTTGACCACTGCGCCCAGACCGAACCAATCGGCGAAGTCGCCCACCATTTCGATGAAGTCGCCGTCCATCGCCCGTCCTTAATCGTTGAGGCCGATCTGGAACGTCGGGGTCACCTTGGTTTTCTCGCCGCGCCGTACGATCGAGGTGCCGATCGCCAAGAACTCGATGACGTGCGCTTCCCAGACGTGGTTCTTCTCGACGATGTTCATCCCGACGATTCCGGTTGCCCCATGCGCTTCCGCTTCCGCCTGCATCCGGCTCATCGCGAGCTCGCGCGCGTCGTAGAGGGCTTCGGTGTAATTCTGCAACTCGATGTTGTTGCCCAGCGTGCGGATCGACTGCATGAAGCCCTGATGCGCGATGTGATAGACGCAGCTCCCGAGGACGAGTTCGGCCGGAACGTAGCCCGCTTGATGCAGCTTGTAGAAATCTTGGACGGAGAGGTCGCAGGTGAACGGTTTGTCGTGCACGGTGCGGTAGGACGCGCCGGGCGGCGCTTTGACCGCGGTGCCGATGGCGGTGAACTCGAGGGCGTTCGGGGCCCAGATATAGCCGCCGACCTCCAAGCGCACGCCGACGATCCCGTCGGCACCGAGCACCGCGGCTTCTTCTTCCATGCGGCTCATCGCGAGCTCACGCGCCTGATACATCGCCTGCGAGAGATAACCGAGTTCCTGGTTCGCAAAATAGTTGCCGATCTGAAAGCCGACGTGAAAGATCGAGCTGCCGAGCACCAGCCCCAGCGGCTGCATCTGCAACTCGTCGAGCAGCACGAACTCGCTGACCGACAGGTCGCTCGTGAACATCGGAGCGCCGCCCTCGCCGCTCATCCGCCGCAAACGGGCGATGGCATCTTGCGGGACACCGCCGGCGGTGATTGCGACGTTCTGCGCCTGATTCTGAGGTGGGCCGAAGCCGAAGAAACTCACGTTAGTGCTCCAAGAAGCGGGTGAGGGTTTCGCGCGTTTTGCGATCGCGTTCGACGAAGGCGCCCAGGTCTTCGTAGAGGCCGCGCAGCCAGCCGTCGAGATCAACGGTTTCGGTCCGCAACGCGATCCCCCGCACTACCTTCGTCGCGCTGGCCTCGATACCACTGCGCTGCGCGGCGAGGTTGTAGCGCAGCGCGCCGTCGCGTACCGGAATCGTCAGTTGCAGCGACTCGACCGCACCGAAACCCATCCGCCCGCGCTGCACGGTGAGCAACTGGGGCACGAGCTGCGCGAAGCGCTCCGCCGCCACGGCGACGAGCGAAGCCGGCTGCGGCCCGGCGTCGCGTTCGATGCCGTCGAGAAACGTGCGCACCAGTGCCAGCGGTGCGGCCCCCACGGCCGCGACAGGCGCCGCTTGCGGCAACTCCGCCGCCGGGCCGAAGCGCTCGGTCAGAAATGCGGCGTTGGCGGCGATGCCCTGCGTGCCGCGCGCCGCCAGTTCACGCAATCGCTGCGCCGCCGCGCGCTCGAGATGATCGAGCTGCGCGATCAGGAGTTCGTCCGGCGTGCGGCCGCTTGCGTCGCGCTCGCCGCGTAAGCTGGGCGGGATGTCCAGGTACGCGCGCAGCGTATCGGGCAGATAGCGCGCCCGCGTCTCACGCAACGAGTACGACGCTTCGTCGAGGCTGCCGCCCTGCGCCAACAAGCGTTCCGCTTCGTCGAGCAGCGCCTCGATGCGGCTGACGCGTTGGGCGGCTTCGTCCGGCACGTGCATCATCGGTGCAGGAGCGGCGCGACCTGTTCGTAGGGCAGGCCGTAAAACGTAATCCCGTCGCGACCGGTCATGGTGCGCGCGCTGAAGAGCGCGTCGTCGATCGCTTCCTCGGTTGCATCCGCGACAGCCGTGTAGATCTGATCGATGCGATCGTTTTCGGTCTCCAGCGGCGGTCCGCTGATCCCGTCGCGGCCGAGCAGATGCGTCGTCGAGAAAGCCAAGAACAAGTCCCCGCTCGAGACCTTCGAGTTCGAGCCGCTGCGAGCGAGTCCGATTGTCGCACGCTTGGCGAGTTCGCGCAGTTTCGTCGCATCGAGCGGCGCGTCGGTCGCGATGATGATGATGATGCTGCCGTCGGCGACGTGGCCGTTTGCCGGAAGCGCGCTGCGGCGGCTCGGAAAGATCGGGAGCAACGTGTTCGTGAACGCCCGGCCGACGTGGACGCCGTCGATGGTCAAGTTGGCACGTGGCGCGGAGCCGGTGTTGTCGTTGACCAGTACGCCGACCGTGTAGCCGCCGAGCTCTTTGGGCAGCACGCGCGACGCCGAACCGATTCCGGCCTTGAACCCGAACGCCAGCATCCCGGTGCCGGCGCCGACGCTGCCGCGCGTGAAGTCGCCCGGCCGGGCGGCGTCGAGCAGCCGCCGCACGTCATCCGCACTCACGTGCCGGCCTTGAATGTCGTTGAGCGCGGCATCGTCGCACTCGGCGACGACCGGCAATGGCGTGTCGTCGTGAATCCCGATTTCGGGATGCTGCACGAGCATCCACGCGATGACCCCGTCGTCGGCACGTCCGATGTCCAGCGTATCGGTGAGCACGATCGGCGACGACATGAACCCGGACTCGTCGATCCAGTGCGTCCCGGTCATCTCGCCGTTGCCGTTGAGCATGAACCAGCCCGCGGCGGGACGCTTCGTCCAAGGATCGGCGTTGGGCAGAATGGCGGTCGCGCCGGTGCGCACGGGCCCGACGCCCGGAACGAGCGGGCCGTTACCCTCGATCTTCGTGAGGTTTCCCACGAGCACGCCCGGCACGTCCGTAATCCCATCCACCGGACCGGGCGGCAAGGTGCCGATGGCAACGGGCGAGCGCGCCCCCGCGGTCGCGAATCCCACCAGGCCCAGACATGCGACAAAAGCCGTCACGAAGCGCTGCACGTGGCTGGGTTCCCCGGGTAGGCAGACCCTCCTCGCCGCGCGAAACCTTTCCGTCTTGCCCGCCCTGGGCGTAGCCCTTATGGAGTAGACTGATAGTAATGATCACCCTGCCGAATCCCTCGCAGCAGCTCGCCGACGATCTGTCCGCGATCGGCCTCGACCGCGTTGCCAACGTCTATCGCAACCTGACGATGGTCGAACTGATGGAGCACTCCGTGCGTAACGGCGAGGGCCGCCTCGGCCCCGACGGTCAGATGATCGTCGAAACCGGCAAACATACCGGGCGCTCACCGAAAGACAAGTTTTTCGTCAAAGAACCGGTCAGCGAAACGCACATCGACTGGGGCACCACGAACAGACCGATCGGCGCCGACAAGTTCGATGCGCTCCTCGGACGCGTCGGCGACTATCTCGCCGGTAAGGACGTCTACGTCCTCGATTGCTACGTCGGTGCCGATCCGCGCTATCGCCTGCCGGTGCGCGTGGTAACGACCCTCGCGTGGCAGTGCTTGTTCTCTCAGGACCTGTTCATCCGGCAGGCGACCGGCGACGATTTCATACCGGAGTTCACCGTCGTCGACGCAGCGCTCTTCGCCGCCGATCCGGCTCGCGACGGCACGCGGACCGAAACGTTCTGCTTGGTCAACTTCGAGCGCAAGATGGTCTTGATCGGCGGCACGCGCTATGCAGGTGAAATCAAGAAATCCGTCTTCACGCTGATGAATTACTTGATGCCGCTGCGCGGCGTGTTGCCGATGCACGCATCGGCGAATATGGGACCGAAGGGCGACGTCGCGATCTTCTTCGGCCTCTCGGGCACGGGCAAGACCACCCTCTCCTCCGATCCGGGCCGCCCGTTGATCGGCGACGACGAACACGGCTGGTCGGAGGACGGCGTCTTCAACTTCGAAGGCGGCTGTTACGCCAAGACGATCAAACTCTCACAGACGGCCGAACCGGAGATTTGGTCGGCCGTGCACCGCTTCGGCACCGTGCTCGAAAACGTCGTCATCGATCCGGTCACGCGAGCCCTCGACCTCGATTCCGAAAGGCTCACCGAAAACACGCGCGCGGCGTATCCGATCGAGTTCATCCCCAACACCGTGCCCGGCGAAATGGGCGGCCACGCGACGACGATCGTGATGCTGACCGCCGATGCGTTCGGGGTATTGCCGGCGATCTCCAAGATGACGCCGGCCCAGGCGATGTATCACTTCCTCTCCGGCTACACGGCGGTCGTGGCGGGAACCGAGATCGGCGTGACCGAGCCGACCGCAACGTTCTCGACCTGTTTCGGCGCGCCGTTCATGGTTCATCATCCGACGGTTTACGCCAAGCTGCTCGGCGAGCGCATCGCCAAGCACAACGTGCAGTGCTGGCTCGTGAACACCGGTTGGGTCGGCGGTGCACCGCCGGCGGCCAAGCGCATGAAGATTGCCTACACGCGCGCGATGGTCAACGCAGCGATCGAGGGCCGGCTCCACGGGGTGCCGACGACGACCGAGCCGTTCTTCGGCCTCGCGATTCCGCAATCGGTACCCGACGTTCCGAGCGAGGTGCTCGATCCGCGCAAAGCCTGGTTCGATCCGACAGCATACGACGCGCAAGCCAAGAAACTCGCCACACGCTTCGCCGAGAACTTCAAGCAATTCGAAGCGGCCGCGACGCCCGACGTCCGCGCCGTAATGATTCGTCCCTGACCCTCCTCGAAAGCCGGTGATCCCATGAAACGTGCCGCGTTCACGTGTCTTTTGGCTGGGGCGGCCGCTGTGCCGCGCGCTGCCGGGGCACAAGCTGCACCGACCGTCATTCGCCTCGGCACCGCGCCTGTCGAGAGCTACGCGCTAGCGTTCTACGGCGTCGACCGCGGATTTTTCAAGGCCGCGAACCTCGACGTGCAGATCCAGTCGTTCAGCGGCGGTGGCGGCGTCATGACCGCGGCGGCCGGGGGAGCGCTCGACATGGGCTGCGCCAACGTCGGCGCCCAGGCCAACGCGCACATGCGCGGCCTGCCGTTCTCGATGATCGCGGCCGGCGGAAATTACTCGAGCAACTCGCCGACGACGGTGCTCGCGGTCGCCAAGAACTCACCGTTGAAGACCGCGAAAGACCTCAACGGGAAGACCATCGGTTGCTCGACGCTGAAAGATCTGCAACAAGTCTCGGTCATGAAGTGGGTCGACACGAACGGCGGCGATTCATCGACGCTGAAGTTCCTCGAGATTCCGGTCCCCGAGATGGCGCCGGCGCTGGTCGCCGGCCGCATTGACGGAGCCTGCGAGCTCGAACCCTCGCTCACGTACTCAAAGAATGATATTCGCATCTTTGGAAAGTGCTACGACGCGATCTCGAAAACGTTGACGATCACCACGCACTTCGCCAACAACGGCTGGCTCGAGAAGAATACGGCGGCGGCGCACGCGTTCATCGGCGCCATGCGGGCAACTGCCCAGTGGGCCAACAAGAACCAACAAGCGGCGGCGACGATCCTCGAACGCGTCTCGCAAATTCCGGCCGACACGGTCGGTCAGATGAACCGCGTCGTGTTCGGGGAGAATCTCGACCCGTCGACGATCCAACCGGTGATCGATGCCACCGCCCAGTATAAGTTCATCGCCAACACTTTCAACGTAACCGACATGTTCTGGTCGCAAGCTCGCCAGTAAAGGGAACGTCCATCGTGAGCAACGCGCCGAAACCGGCACCGCCGAAAGATCTGCCGCCCGCGCCCGATCGGGAGGCCGTGGAAGCCCTGATCGGACCCTATCGCGCGAAGACGGACCGCACGGAGTCGGACAACCTCTACGTGGGCCTCTTGGGCTTCGTCCCGCCGCGCATCCAGGGACGCGTGCTCGTCCAGGGCGCGCTCGACCCCGAGGGCTACGATCTCACCGAGCAAGTCCGCGAACACTTCATGTACCCGAAATGCTTTGACGTCAAGACGGCGCAACTGATGCTCTTCGGGATGTTGCTCACGCAACTCTCCGACGCCGCGCAGCTGCACGCCATCGGCGCGCGCAAGGCCGGAGCGACCTGGGAGGAACTCAATGCCGTCGTCGGCTTGTGCTTCCTCTTCCGCGGGCTCTCCGCAGCGAACCGCGGGGCCGAGATCATCGCCGGCATGGCCCGCCGCGAACACGAAGCCGAAAAGGTCTGAGGCCCTATTTAACTTCTAGGTGTTCGGCGCCGTCCCACGGGCCGGCCCGCTCGCGTACGACCGAGAGCGTGCAGCGGTCGCGGAAGTACGCGGCGACGTTGTCTTCGGGGCACGCTTCGGCGATGCGCGAAAAGTATTTGCCGGCAGTGAGCAGCATGCCCTTGCGATACTCCGCCATGGCGGCGGCGAACTGCGGCTGCGTCTTATCTTTCATCGCGGCCAGCTCGTGCGCGTCGTTGTCGTAGCACTCGTAGACCTCGACGGCCTCCGACTTGCCTTTCGCCCGCACCGCGCCGAGCGCCCGCAACCGGAACTTGTGGTCGGCGGGAAGATTCTCCACCACCGATCCGCTGAGCAGGAGGTTGACGCCGAACGTCTTGGTCATCCCTTCGATGCGCGATGCCAGGTTGACCGCGTCGGCGATGACCGTCGTTTGCATCTGGTCCTCGGCGCCGATCGTGCCGAGCATCAACGATCCCCGATGCAGACCGGTGCCGATCTTGATCGCCGCGTAGCCGGCCAAACGGCGGCCGTGATTGTAGCGCGCGATCTGCTGCCCGAGATCGACGGCGGCTTGGACAGCGTCGATGGCTTGGCCCGGGAACAGAGCCATGACGCCGTCGCCGAGATACTTGTCGACGAAGCCGCCGCGGGCCCGGATGATCGGCGTTACGTTGCGCAGGTAAGACGTGAGGAAACTAAAGTTTTCCGCCGGGGTGAGGCGCTCGGAGAGCTGCGTGAAGTCCCGGATATCGGAAAAGAAAACGGTCATCTCGCGCTGCGTGTGATCGCCGAGCTTGACATCGGCCAACGTCTTGCGTTCGAGCATGTCGAGAAATTCGCGCGGGATGAACCGGTGCACGGTTTGCGAGTTCTCCCACGTGCCGTCGACGATGATCGGCGTCTTGCCGGCGGCGACGGCGGCGCCGGCGCGGACCGGCATCACGGCCGTTTCAGCCAGGACGCTCTTCGGCGCCGGCGGGCTGCCCGCATAGACTCGCAGCGCGGAGGAGATTCGCTTGCGCACGAGCAGCGGGTTGGTCTCGTCGTGCGGCAGGAGCAAATAGTCGTCGGCCCCGCGATGGAGGCAGGCCTGTACGCGGCTCGTTGCATCCGTCGGAGCGACCACGATCACCGGAATGCGACCGTTCGGACCGTGTTCCGTCTTCGCCGTCTTGAGCAGGGCCAACACGTCGTGACTGTGCTGCATCACGTCGATCATCAACAAGTCGGTCGTGCGCGCAAACAGCGTGGCGATGGCTTCGGCAGGCAGCAAGAAGCGGACCATGGCTGAACCATCGTCTTTCGCGAGCGATTCGAACGCCTGGTGCTCTGCTTCAGTGCCCCCGACGTACGTGATACGGACCTGGGACAAGCAATCACCCCCGTCGGCGCGTTGGGCAAGCAAGCGCCTCGTCCCCTCTAAAGACGCCGTTTCCCTTCAATAAACGTGACCGGCGACAAAAAAGCGGCCGCACCCGCGACCGCCTTTCCAGCCAAATCCCGGATCACGTTTGGATTAGAACAGGTTCCAGAGGTACTGGTTGTAGATCTCGTGATGGTACTGGACCTCCTCGGGCTTGACGAAGGTCCCGAGGAGCCGCGGGCAGCGGTCCGCGCTTGCCTGCTTGAGGTCGGCGAAGCGCCCTTTGACGTCCTCGCCGAAGATCTTCGTGATCCAGGCCGAGTTGTTGAAGTCGGCCAGGGCGTCGTAGATGTTGTCGGGCAGGTAGCGGTTGGAGTTGCGCAGGTTCGGGTCGGCGGCGGTCGCTCCGTCGATGCCCGTCTTGAAGACGGTGTAGAGCGCGGCATACGGGTTCGAGTCCGGGGCAACCGAACGGAGCTCCACCCGGGTGCTGCGTTCGTTGCCGATCGGCACGCGGACCATCGAACCGCGGTCGACCGCGGAGGCCTTGATCTGATTCGGCGCTTCGAAGTGCGGATCGAGGCGGCGGAAGGCGTTCACGCTCGAGTTGAAGATCAGGCACGTGTCGCGGCCGACGCTCAGCACGCGGTCGATGAATTTCCAGCCGAACTCGCTCAGCCCGTCCACGCCCTTCGGATCCCACATCAGGTTCTTGCCGCGCTGGCTTACCGAGACGTTGGTGTGCATGCCGCTGCCGTTCACGCCGACGACGGGCTTGGGCAGGAAGCTCGCGGTGAGACCCATGTTCGTGGCGACTTGGCGGCAGATCAGCTTGTAGAGCTGAATCGTATCGGCCGCCGCCGTCGCCTCGCCGTAGTTGTAGTTGATCTCGAACTGCGAGGGCGCGACCTCCGGATGGTCCTTTTCGTTCTCGAAGCCCATCGCGCGCTGGACCTCGGCCACCGTATCGATGAACTTGCGCAGCGGATCGCCGGGCAGCGAATGGTAGTAGCCGCCCGTATTGACGTATTTGAACTCGCGGGTTTCGTGATAGCGGCGTTCGGCATTGAGGCCGTCGAATACGAAGCCTTCGATTTCGTTGGCAGCGTTGAGCGTGTAGCCGTCCTGGTCGTACTTTTCGTTGGAGAACTTCTTCAGGATGCCGCGCATGTCAGCCGAGAACGGCGTACCGTCCTTGTCGATCACCTCACCGAACACCAGCACCTTGCCCGAGCCGAACACGTCGGCCGGCGGCCAATAGAACGCGCTCCAGTCGACGTAGAGCCGCAGGTCGCTCTCGTGCTGCGCGGTGAAGCCGCGGATCGACGATCCGTCGAACGTCAGGTTATCGGCCGACTTGACCAAAAATTTCTTGTCGTAATCGAGCATGTGCAGCCGGCCTTCGAGGTCGCTGAAGCACAGCACAACGGCCTTGATGCGCTTTTCGCCCGAGAGATACTTGATGCGCTCCTCTTGCAGTTGATGCATCGGCACGCGGTTCTTGCGCTGCTCCTTGGCCGCGAGGTTGAGCTCTTCGAGCTCCCCGTACGGCAGCAAGAGGTAGTCGCGTAGCTCGGAACTCATAGTAGTCTGTCTTTACTCCTGACGTTTGACGTTGCTTAACAGGCCGTTGCCTAACAAGCCGACGGTGCGGTGAGGGCCAAAGGGAACTCAATTACAAGCGAACCCGCTAACCCCTCGGGCCATTTGGCGTATCGGGACGCGGCCGGGTCGTGTTACACGTCGAAATAAAGATAGAATTCGTACGGGTGTGGACGGATCTCCACCGGCTTGAGTTCGCGCTCCGTCTTGTAGTCGATCCACTCTTGGATGAAGGACTCGGTAAAGACGCCACCCTTGGTAAGGAAGGCATGGTCCGCCGCGAGTGCGTCGAGCGATTCGCGCAACGAACCCGGGACGGTTTTGATCTTGGCCGCCGCTTCCGGTGCGAGCTCGTAAATGTTGGTGTCGAGCGGTCCGAAGCCGGCCTTGACCGGGTCGATCTTCTTTTCGATCCCATCGAGCCCGGCCATCAACAGCGCCGAAAACGCCAGATAGGGATTGCACGAGGGATCGGGACAGCGGAATTCCAGGCGTTTGGCCTTCGCGACCCCGGGGTTGTAGGTCGGGATTCGCACGGCGGCCGAGCGATTGCGTGCCGAGAAGGCGACGTTGACGGGGGCTTCGTAGTGGGGCACGAGCCGTTTGTACGAATTGGTCGTCGGCGCGCAGAACGCCAGCAGCGCGTTGATGTGCGTGAGCAAGCCGCCGATATAGTACAACATCGTCTCGGACGCTTCGCCGTAACCCTTCGCGTCGAAGAACAGCGGCTTGCCGCCCTTCCAGATCGATTGGTGCACGTGCATTCCCGAGCCGTTGTCCCCGAAGAGCGGTTTCGGCATGAAGGTGACGACCTTGCCATGCTTCTTGGCGACGTTCTTGGTCACGTACTTGAACGCCATCAAGTTATCCGCCGTTTGCCGCAGCCCGGCGAAGCGGAAGTCGATCTCGGCCTGCCCTGCCGTTCCGACCTCGTGATGCTGCATCTCGACCGTCATGCCGAACTGCTGGAGCTTCAGCACCATCTCCGAGCGCAGGTCGGTATACGAATCCATCGGCGCGACGGGATAATACCCTTCCTTCGGCCGGATCGTGTAGCCGGGATTCGGGTTCTCGGCGTTGCTCGAGTTCCAGTGGCCCTCGATCGAGTCGATCTCGTAGCCCGCGCGATGGCCGGTGTTTTCGTAGACGACGTTGTCGAGGATGAAGAACTCGGCCTCGGGCCCGAAGTACGCCGCATCGCCGATGCCGGACTTCTGGAGGTAGGCCTCGGCCCGCTTGGCGATGTTGCGCGGATCCTTGACGTAGAGCGCCTTCGCGATCGGATCGTACACGTCGCAAATCATCGACAGCGTGGGGATCGCCAAAAACGGATCGATGACCGCCGTGTCGCAGTCCGGCTTGAGCATCATGTCCGATTCGTTGATCGCCTGGAAGCCGCGGATCGACGAACCGTCGAACCCGATGCCGTTGACGATCGCGTCCTCGTCGAACTGGTCGGCCGGGACCGTATTGTGCTGCCAGGTCCCAGGAACGTCGACAAACTTTATGTCGACCATTTTGATGCCGTTCTCTTTGATGAACTGGACGATTTCCTGCGGTTTCTTCGCCACCGAGTCTCCCTATACACAGAACGCAGTGCGCAACAATGAAGCGTGCCCAGCCAGACGAGCGGGACAGAACGTAGCGTTCTCCGCCCGGCTTCGGGCCGCATCCGACGTTTGTATCAAAAACGGCTGCCCCGACTCAATGTTCGGCCAAGGCTGGGGCAGCGGAAGCGGCGCGGCCGTTCGCTACAGTACGCAGGCCAGGACGTCGGCCAGCAGCCGGAACGGAAACCTGTATTTGACTTTGAAGCTACCCGGTCACGGCTCCTCGACGAATTGCGGGCCGTGGCCGAACGTCTTCCAGTCGAAACCCTGGTCGCGGAAGCCCGCATCAACTTCCACGTTCCACTCCTGCGGCGGCTGGTCCACGACCACGACCGCACCGCCGGAAAGGCTTTCCAACACGCGCCACAGGTAGCGCACGACGAGGCAGCGCGTAAACTCGTTCAAGCGTCCCCACTGGTCGGTAGCGACGAGTTCGAGGCGCGTCTCGCGTTCCGACTTCCACACGCTGTAGTCGGTAAAGATATCGCCGTATTTCTGGCGCGGGCCGGTCAACACGGTCTTGATGCGTGCTTCGAGATCCGGCGCTCGCCGGCGCTGCGTGCGGATGCGCGCCTGCATGAGGGCGCGCCAGCGAAGCACGACCCACACCGCCAGCACGGCGAGTACGATTATACTGAAAATCAACAGATTCAGCGTCGTCACGCTTGCGCATCCATGCGTTCACACGTCTCCATTGAAGGCGGCCTACGGCGCGTGGCCTTCCGCTCCCTTGGCACCTAAGCTATTTGTGAACGAATCATTACGACCCTCGCAACTGCACGGCACCGCGACCGGGTTGAAAGCGCCAATGAAGGATGTTCAGAAGACCGACGCCGAGTGGCGTGCGGAACTCCCGCCGGACCGTTACGCGGTACTGCGCCAGGCCGCAACCGAGCCGCCGTTCAGCGGCGCGCTTTACCATAATGAAGCGCAGGGCACGTACGTCTGCGGCGCCTGTCGCGCGCCGCTCTTCTCCTCCACCACGAAGTTCGAAAGCGGCAGCGGCTGGCCGAGTTTCTTCGATCCGCTCGCGAGCGAAGCGGTGACGATCGTCGAGGACCGTTCGCACGGCATGCGGCGTCGTGAAGTGCGCTGCGCACGCTGCGATTCGCACCTCGGTCACGTCTTCGAGGATGGCCCCGCGCCGACGGGTGAGCGCTATTGTATGAATTCGCTCGCCCTCGAGTTTACGCCGCCGAAAACCTGACCCCTCAGCGGCCGGCGAGCACCGCTTCGATCGCGGCCCCGATGCGCAACAGCCGCGCGTCCTCGTCGCGCCGGCCGACGACCATCAGGCCGGCCGGCGCACTGCCCGCGGCCGGCATCGGCAGCGATAGGGCGCAGCCGTCCAGCACGTTCACGGCGCTCGTGTTGCGCAGGACGAGCAGGTTCGTGCGCGCGTAGGCCGCATCGTCGGCCGCAAGCGCTGCGAGGGGCGGCGGAACGATCGCGACCGTCGGCCACAACAGCGCGTCGTAGCCTTCGCTCTCCGCTGCAAAGGCCTCGATGTACGCGCTGCGCCCACGCAGCAGGTCGATGTACTCCCCGGCGCTGATCGCGGCCCCGCGCTTGATGCGGCGCGCGATCTGCGCATCGTAACGCGCCTCATCGGCGGCCAGCATCGTGCGGTGCCACCAGTACGCTTCGACCGCCGGAATGTTCGGCCCGGCCTGCAGTGCGGGCAGCCGTTCCAACGCCGGCAGCGGCGCTTCGTCCACCACGGCCCCCGCGGACCGCACGGCCGCGAGCGCTTCCTCGAATGCTGCGCCGACGGTCGCATCGAGATCGTTGCGCACGTAGTTGACCGGCGCGAGGAAGCGCAAGCGGCGCGGCGCGGCCGCGGTAAGCGTAGGCGGCACCTCACCGGCCAGGATCGCATCGAGTAGAGCGCAGCACGCGACGCTGCCGGCGAGCGGCCCGATCGAATCGAGGCTGAATGAGAGCGGGTACGCGCCCGCCAGCGGTACGCGGTGCGCCGTCGGCTTGAAGCCGGTGATGCCGCACAAGGCGGCCGGAATGCGCACGGAGCCGCCGGTGTCGGTGCCGATGGCGGCAGCCACCATGCCGTCGGCGACGGAAACCGCCGCGCCGGACGAGGACCCGCCGGGGATGCGACCGGTCGCGCGATCGTACGGCGCGAGCGGCGTTCCGAAGTGCGGGTTGATGCCCAGGCCGGAGTAGGCGAACTCCGTCATGTTCGTCTTGCCGACGATCACGGCACCCGCGCGCCGCAAGCGTGCGACGATCGTCGCATCGGCGGCGGCCGGCGGCGCGCCTTCGAGCACGACCGAGCCGGCCCGCGTCGTGCGCCCCGCAACGTCGAAGAGGTCCTTTATCGAAACCGGGATCCCGGCCAGGGGCGATGCGAGGTAACCGGCGCGGCGTTGCGTATCGGCGGCATCGGCGGCGGCACGCGCACCGTCGCGATCCAGTTCCGTAAACGCGCGCGCCCCCTCTCCCGCCGGGTCGTCGATGCGGGCGAAGGCGGCCTCACACAACGCACGGCTGGTAACCTCACCGCGGTCGAGTTGCTCGCGGAGCTGCTGGATCGTCATCATGCGGCCGCTTTCGCGCGCCGGCCGCCCCATCCCACGCGAAGAGGGATGCGGGGCATGGATTCCAAGATGCCGGGGTGGACGCAACGCAGGTACTCATCGTCGGCGCCGGGCCGGTCGGCCTCACGCTCGCACTCGATCTCGCGCAGCGCGGCGTCCGCGCGACGCTCGTCGAGCGCAATCCGACCTCGATTCAGCTGCCGAAGATGGAGCGCTGCAACGCGCGGACCATGGAGATCTTCCGCCGCCTGGGCATCGCCGAGAACGTTCGGAACGCCGGCCTGCCGCGCGAGGCGCCGATGGACGTCTTCCTCGCCGACTCGATGGCCGCGCGCGAAGCGCTCGTGCACCTGCCCTACCCGTCCGTTGCCGCCGCCAAGGCCGCGATTGCCGCGAACAACGACGGCCGACCGCTCGAGCCGTATCAACTGATCTCGCAGTACACCCTCGAGCCGCTGCTGCGCTCGATCGCCGAAACCCGTTCCGAGTTGACGATCCGCTTCAGTTGTGAGATGACGTCGTTCGTCGAGGACGAGGCGGGCATCACGGCAACGCTTGCGACCGATACCGGAAGCGAGCGGATTCGCGCCGCATACATCGTCGGCTGCGACGGCGGTTCGAGCACCGTGCGCAAACAACTGGGTATCGCGCTCGCCGGTCAAGGGCACATCCGCAAACTGCGCCAGGCGCTTTTTTACGCGCCCGACCTCTACGAGCGCATCCCGATGGGCAAAGGCCGGCACTACCATATCGCGACCGCGCCGATCTTTCCGTTCATCATCATTCAGGACAGCACCAAGCACTGGACGCTGCATGCGGCAGCCGAGAGCGACGCCGAGGCGGTGGAGATCTTCCGCGGCGCGCTGGCCATGGACGTACCGTTCGAAACGCTCTCGGTCAACGAGTGGACGCAGCATCTGCTGTGCGCGGACCACTATCGGGCCGGCCGCGCCTTCATCGCCGGCGATGCGGCGCACTTGGTAATCCCGACCGGCGGCTTGGGCATGAACACGGGCACCGGCGATGCGATCGATTTGAGCTGGAAGCTCGCCGCTTCATTGGCCGGCTGGGGCGGGCCGGCCCTGCTCGACTCCTATGAAACGGAGCGGCGGCAAATCGGACTGCGCAACGTTCGCGCATCGGGTGCGGCGATGGATGGACGCACGACCTGGCGCGCCGCCGCCTCACGCGCCGAAATGGCCGTCGCGTTCGATGCCGAGCAGCGCAAGGTGACCGAAATCCTCGGCATCGAGTGCGGCTACCGTTACGTCGATTCGGCGATCCTGTGCGCGGAGGACGGCCCGGCGCCCGATCCCGATAACCGCGCCTACGTTCCGACGACCTGGCCCGGCTTCCGTCTACCGCACGTGTGGCTCGACGACCGCACGGCGCTGCACGACCGGCTGGGCTTCGGTTACACGCTCTTGCAGTTGGGCCACGCCCCAGCCGACACGAGCGCGTTCGAGCGCGAGCTGCGTGCGACCGGTGCTCCGCTCGACGTGTTGCGCGTGCCCGACGCGACCGCGCGCACGCTCTACGAGCGCGATCTCGTGCTCGTGCGGCCCGATCTGCACGTCGCGTGGCGCGGCAACGCGCCGCCGGACGATCCGCGCGGCGTCGCGGCCACCGTTACCGGGCGCAGTCTCGTGCTTCAGCGATAGTTTTGGAGTTCGCGGTTTTCGCTGGCTTCCCAAACCCAACTGCCCTCGAATCCGGGCCAACTTTCCTTGGCCATGGCTTGGACGCCGGGATCATCGAGGGCCGTCAGATGACCGCGGTCGACAATCGTCGTGCCGTTGACGACGACCGTGGCTCGGAAGAGACAACCGTCCATGTGCTCGCCGGTTGTTCCGGCGGTGGCCAGGTGCAGCGATCCGCTGCGGCTCGAACCCGCTAAACCGGTCGAGCGCCCGCCGTAGCTCGCGACCTTCGGATTGAAACCGAGGCCGATTTCGGCCAGCTGTCCGCCCTTGTGCGTCATTTCCTGGAGGATGCGCGCTTCCCAACCGCCGTCGATCTTCTCGATCTCGCCGTTCTTGACGTGAACGCGCACGGGCTGCGAGAAATTCGAGTCGCCATGTTCGCCGGAATACGCACCGCCGAATCCGGTCACCGAATCGTAGCACACGACGCCGTTGATCGTTTCGTTCTTCGCTTCCGAGGGCGTCATGATGTTCGGGCCGTGCGGCAAAGGCAGATGGGCCCGCGTTCCGGGCGCGTCGCAGATCAGCTTACCGCTCCAGCGCGGATCCTTGCGTTGGTACGCCATGTGCGCTTCGTCGAGTCGCAGCGTCAGATCGGTACCCTTCGCGTCGCTGATGTGAACCTGCTTGACCGGGTCACCTTTTTCGATCATCGCCCAGGTCGTCGTGACGATCCGCGAGAGCAGCGCGGGCGGAATGCGCATGCCCTCGCTGCAGAATGCTTCGATCGTGCGCAAGTCGCCGAATGACATCCACCGCGCTCCGGTGCGGCGCATCTTCGCGCCAAACGCTCCGGCCGCCGCCGGCCAGGCGTGAAAGACGACGTTGGCGTTGAGCACGGCCGGAGCGATGGTATCGGGCACCATCCATTCCTCGAACTCATCGATCATGCACACGTAGGGATCGCAGCCGAACATTTTGGCGGTCGCTATGAGGGCGTAGATCACGTCGGCCTCGATGCGGCGGTCGCCCATGATGCAAACTTTTTCGCCTTCTTTGAGACAACCGATCTCGCCGACGCGCTTGCAGGCCTCGATGAAGTCGGGATACATGTCTGGTTTCACGTTTGGTTCTCCTAGCTAGGGCACTTACGAGGGGGGTACGACTGTCCGGTTCGAAGTCCTCGGCGATGCACGATTCGGCTCTCGACGACGACGCAGATTCCGGCGAAGATCCGTTTGCGCACGTTTTCGCCGCGGGCGAACTTCCGCCGGGCAGCGCCAAGATGATTGCCGTCGGTGATTACGACATCGCGTTCTTCAACGTCGCCGGTGAGCTCTTCGCCGTCGACGACGTGTGCCCGCACTTCGCCGGCCCCCTCCACGAGGGGCACGTCGAAGGCGAGACCGTAACCTGTCCGTTGCACGGGTGGTGTTTCAGTTTGCGCGACGGGAAAATGCCCGGCGGCCGGCGATCGATTCCAACCTTCGACGTGCGCGTGGACGACGGCGAGGTATACGTCAGCCGTACGCCGCGCACGCCCGTCTAGCCGTCCGCGGGGTGCAGCGCGGAGTAGATCCGCTCGGCGGTCACCGGCAGTTGGGTGAGACGCACGCCGCAAGCGGCATGCACGGCATTCGTAAGCGCCGGTCCGAAGGCCGACACGTTGACCTCGCCGACGGCGCGAGCGCCGAACGGTCCCGGGCCGCGATCCGATTCCAAGATGTGCACGTGGAAGGGCGGCATGTCTTTCTGGCACGGTAGTTTGTAATCGGCGAACGTCAGGTTCATGATGCGCCCTTGCTCGACGATCAGCTCTTCCGTCATCGCGTGCCCGAGGCCCATGACGAAGCCGCCGTCGATCTGACCGCGGTGTGCAACCGGATTGATGATCGTGCCCGCATCCAGGCAGTACGTGACGTCGTCGATCGTAAACGCGCCGGTTTCGCGATCGACCGTGACATCGACGACGTAGCCGTTGAAGTTGTTGTATTCCGGTTCGCCGTGATGCGGCTGACCGTCATAGGTGCCGGTATAGGTGACGTCCGCACTGCCGCGCGCCGCAACCAGCGCCGCGGCCGCCGCATCCCAGGCGATGTGCACTTTGCCGTCGGCCGACACGAAGACGCCGCCGCGCATGCGCATCGAACCGGCTGGACGAGCGGCCAACTCGCAGGCGATTTCTTCCAAGTCGGCACGCAGTTGGCGCGTCGCATCGAGCACCGCGCCGCCGAGGACGTTGGTCGTGCGGCTGGCGCCGACGCCCGGGTCGACCGGGACGGCATCGGTCCCGCCGCGCGCGACGCGCACCCGGTCAAAGTCGATGCCGAGGTCGATGGCAACGATGCGGTTGAGGAGCGTGAACACTCCCATGCCCTGTTCGGTGGTTCCGGTGTGCACCTCGAGGTTGCCCGACGGCTTGAGCACGAGGTTGAGCGAGCTCTTGCCGGCACCGATGTGCCGCACGGAGAACGCGATGCCGCGGCCCCGGCCGGCCCCGAGCGGCGTACCCCAGCCCGACTCGCGCTTGAGCGCGTCGAGCACTTCCGTTCCCCGGGCCCCGAGAAACGGATGTCCGTCGATGTCCAGGTCCCCGTCGCGCGCGCAGTTCAGCAAGCGAAATTCCAGCGGATCGATGCCGAGTTCGCCGGCGACCGCGTCCATCGCCGACTCGGTCGCGAAATGGCTTTGAATGTCACCCGGCGCGCGCAAGAAGCCGCCCGGGATGGAGTTGGTGTAGACGGCGGTCCGTTCGACCGACTGGTTCGGAATGGCGTACGGAATTTTTGGGTGGCCGCCGGGTAGAATGTTGGGGATCACTTTACCGGCCGCATAGGCGCCGCCATCGAAGAGCACGTTCACCTGCAGCGCGACGATCTTCCCGGCGCTGGTGACTCCGGTTCTCACCGAGATCTTCGCGGCGTGCCGCACGGCCGTCGAACGGATGTCGTCGAGGTAGTTGCGCACGAACTTCACCGGGCGTCCCGTCGCTGCGGCCAAGTAGTAGCAGGGGAACTCTTCGACCGACAGACCTTTGGCGCCGAAGTCGCCGCCGATGTAGCTCGGGTGGACGACGATCTTCTCTGCGGGCACGCCCGTCGTGACGGCAAGCTGCTCGCGCAGACCGAACGGCGACTTGTTCGTAGAGATCACGTTCACGATCCCGGTATCGTCGATCCACACCAGCGTGGCACGCGGTTCCAAGTAACCGCCATGGTAGCGCGGGGTCGTGAAGGTGTGTTCGAAAATCCGATCGGCTTGCTTGAACCCGGTCTCGACGTCCCCGATCGTCCCCTTGCCGTAGCCCTGGATGTTCGGATGCGAGTGCTGCGGTCGCTGGGGAAACATGAACGTGTATTTTTCCGGATGTTCGTGCAGCACGACCGCGTCGGGAAGGAGCGCCGCCTCGGTATCGAACAGCCCGGGCAATTCTTCGTATTCGACCGTTATTGCGGCCGCCGCAGCGGCGGCGATCTGCGGCGTTTCGGCGGCCACCGCGGCGACGAACTCACCGATGAAGCGCACCCGGTCGATGGCGAGCACCGGCCAGTCGCACAAGCGGCGGCCGAAATAGCGTTCGCCGATGTCGCGGCCGGTCAGCACGGCGTGGACGCCGGACATCGCGCGTGCGGCCGATGTGTCGATCGAGACGATCTTCGCATGCGCGAAAGTTCCGGCCACGAAATCGGCCCACAGCATCTCCGGCAGCGCGAAGTCGGCGGTGTACTTTGCCTGGCCGGACGTCTTGATCGTTCCGTCGACGCGGAACTCGTCGTTGCGAAACCGGTCGGCGGGCGACCCGATGCGGGGGGACTCGAGGGTCGATGTCACACTAGAGGTCGCGAATTTCGGTGTTCATCGCGACGTCGCTGCGGCGCCGCGCGATCAGCGTTTCGCCGTAGGTGAAGTAGTCGCCGTCGGCGGCCGCTTGCGCGGCGGCGTCGAACTCGGCGGGCCAGTCGCCGAGCGAGTAGCCGTACCACGGCGTTTGCGGGCGCAGCTTCGGCAAGCCGAGTTCCTCCCAGATCTTCCTGGCGTTCTCCATGTATTCGCGCTTGGGCAACGAGATCGGCGGAAACTTCTCCTTGAGCATCGCGTTGATCAGCATCGCGGAGTCCTGGCCGTTGTTGCGTTTGCTGCGCGGCCCGTGACCTTGATCCTGGTGGTCGATGATCTGGATGTCGAGCACGGGGTTGGCGCGATAGGCCATCGCCCACAGCAGCATGTCGGCGTTCTTCGGATCGATGTCTTCGTTGACGGCGATCACGTATTTGCCAGCCGCGGCATGCAGCGACATCGCCCCCGTCAGCGCTCGCCACACTTCGGTTTCCGAGGCCGTCTCCTTCATCGTCACGATGATGAACTTGCGCAGGTTGGTCAGCGGTTCGTGCATCGAGACCTTGACGACGCTGCGGCAGCCCAGCACGTCACGCAGGTGCGCCGTAAACATCGGTTCCATCGCGACACGCTTCATCAGGCTCGACTCGCTCGGCGTCACCTGCGAGATGATCGAGGTCAAGATCGCCTTGCGTTTGCGGGTGATCGCCGTAACTTCCATGTAGGCGTTGTACTCTTGCAAGTTCACGTGACCGTGCGATTCGCCGAACGGCGCCTCGGGCTCGAGGTCTTTGGTCGAGATGTAGCCCTCGATGACGATCTCGGCTTCGGCGGGTACCAGCAGGTCGACGGTTTTCGCTCGCACCACGTTGATCGGCGCGCCGACCAGGCCGCCGGCGACTTCGAACTCGTCGAGCGTCTCGGGACATTTTTGGGCCGAAGTGAAGGCGATCGCCGGCGGGCATCCGAGCACGACCGCGGCCGGCATTCGCTCGCCGCGCTGGCGGTACTTTTCCCAGTGGACGTAAATGCCGGGGCGCAGCTCGAGCGAGGGGTTCATGCCGAGGCGCAGCGGTGATTTCACCTGGCCCCGGTAGTTGCCCATGTTCTGAATCCCGGTATCGGGATCGCGCGTGATGTACTGCGAGAGCGTCGTATACGGACCGTTGTCCCAGCCCGGCGTCGAGATCGGTACCGGGATGCCGTCGAGCCCCTGCCCCGGTTTCAAGAGGTCCTCACCGGTGATGACGATCTCGTGGCACGGAGCGTGTTCGACCAGCTTCGGCTTGATCGGCGCGGCCATCGCCCGCTGCCAGGTCGCATCGATTTCTTCGAGCGGCACGCCCATGCCGATGCGGTAGATCTCCTCGTTTGCCGCCAGCGCGCCGACCACGACCGGGATGTCGTAAGTTCGGCCGCGGCTATCGGTGACGTTGGTGAAGAGGAACGCCTTACGGTCCTGCTCCTCGATCCCGCCGCGGAATTGCCAGCGCACCAGCGGGTGCATCTCGGTGTCCTTGTTGATCGGCCGCTCGACCGTGATCAGCAACCCGGCAGCATCGAGCGCTGCGAGGTGCTCGTGGAGATCGGGGTAGCTACGCGGCGGCGCGCTGACCGGCTTCTGCGGCGCTAACATCCCTCGTTTCTACCGCTCGAGCAGGTCCGTATCCTATCCTACCAGGTGCTGCTGACCGCGGCGAGTGCCGTGCGGACGAGCGGGATCGCGATCGAGCCGGTCCAATCGCGAGCGAAAAACTGCACGGTCGCCGTCACCGTGTCGCCGTCGAGATTGGCGTCGAGGCTCGCGTCGCTCGGGAAGCGATCCGCCGCGCCGCCGGCGCCGGCGTACACGAAGCGCATCGTGACGTGGTGCCCATCGAAGGACATCGCGGTCGGATCGTAGGCGCCGCCGGCGGGCTCTTCGTCGGCGACGTCTTCGCATGCGCCGCTCGCCGCGGCACGTTGCGCAACCGTGATCCCGAGCAGCGCGCCGCGATGGCGGGGCTGCACGAGCGCCTGGTGCGCGACCACGAACTCGAGCGAGCTCACGTCGACCGTCACGGCGATGCTGCAACCGCCGCGCTGGTACACGAAGCGCTTCGGTTGCAACTCGCTGCCCCGCCACGACACGATCTCGCTGCCGGAATCGCGATCGCGGGCCGCGGGCGGCACCGCGATGACGAGGGCCGGCGCCAACGTCGCGACCGGAGGCAACGGTCGCGGCGGTACGATTCGGATCGGCGCTTGCGGCGGCGGCGGCGGCGGTCCACCGGCGGCAACGTCGTTGGCTGCGAGAAATGGTCCGACCACCAGCGCCCCGGAGTCCGCGAAACCGCCGCGACGATCGCTGGTGCGCGAGGTGACGATGCCGAGAATCTCGCCGCTTTCCGGATCGAACACCGGGCCGCCGCTCAAGCCCTCTTCGACGTGCACGTTTTCGAGTTCGAGGTAGATGCCGTTCTCGGGCCGCGAACTGATCGTACCGGGAAAGAGCACGCGCGGTTCCTGGCCGACGACGCCGATCAATTCGTCGTTTTTCACATATCCGGCAACCGCCACGATGTTGCCCTCCACGACCGGGCGCTGCCGCGGCGCGAAGCGCGCCGCATGCAAGCCCCCGCGGTCGACCGTGAGCAACGTGAGATCGCGCGGCCCGGTGCGCATGACACGCGCGGCGAGGTCGTGCAGATCGCGGCCAACGTCGATGCGAATGCCGGCCGCACCGGCTACGACGTGCGACGCCGTCAGTACCAGCGAGCGCTGGGCGTTCGAGTCGACGACGACCCCGGTGCCGCTCTCCGTCGGCCGCCCGGAGCGGTCGAACGCCCACACCTTGACCAGCGAGGGGCGCACCGTCTCGTAACCGGCCGAAGCATCGCCGGCTGCGCGCACGCCGTGTGCGCCCAGCGCCAGCGCAGCGAGCATCACGCCCGCAAGCCACTTACGCACGCAGGTAAATCCCGGCCGCATCGCAGGCACCCTCGGTCTGGTGGAACACGCCGAGCGGGGGCCAGTCCGTGTAGACACCCGGGACGGGCGACGTCCAGGTCTGCGCCGCCGTCCAGGGCCGGTACTGCGGCACGATCGACGGCGGCGTGACGCGGCCGACCTCGCAGTTGCGCCAAACGATCCGCGGGGTCAGGTCGTGCGGGCCGCTGACGCCGAAATAGCTGCCGCTGACGAAGCGGTCGGCGCGCCCGATGCCCGAGCGCTTGTGCCAGGTGAACGGCTGCGCGATCGAGACGATGCGCTTGAGGATGATGCCGTCGTCGGGCGAGCCGCCGTCGGGTGACCAGCCGTCCTCGGGGCGCGTGCGCTGCACCGCCGTGAACGTGTGCCGTGCGCCGCCGGTCGTAACGCCGGTTACCGAGAACACCAAGAGCGCGCCGGCGACCGGGTAGAGTTCGAGCACGACGTCCGGACCACCGCACGGAAAGCGCTCTTCCGACGTGATCGGTTTGTTCGACGCGTACTTCCAATAGAAGGCGTAGTCGTCGTGCTCGCTTTGCGCCGAGCTCTTCTGCAAGCCCGCGTCGACCGACACGCCGTGCGGGCCCGCTCCCCAGCCGCCGATATAGACGTAGCCGGTTTCTTGATCGACGATGCCCGGCGCCCCGGTCACCTCGTCATAGCCGGGGCCGGTGACGAAATGACTGATGTTGCACGGGATCGAGACCGCTACCCGCACGGCGCTCCAGCCGTTGACCGCGCGGACGCCATGAAACGCACCGGAGTCGATGTCGAACGGCGATGCGACTTGCGAGCGCACGGGAATTCCGGGCGTGCGCCGATCGTCGCGCGGCGAATCGAAGCGGTGCGCGTAGAGCCAGGCCAGATCCAACCCCACAGCCGGCGCCGGCGCGCGGGCGGCGGGCTTCGGTCCGGCCTGCGTGGGCACGAACAAGCGGGCGTGCAGCGCGAGCAATCCGCGCACTCGCGGCTCGACGAAAGCCAACTCCAGATGCAGCGGCGCGAGCTTCGGAGGTGCGGGTCGCGAGCGAGCGGGCGCTTCCGCAACGCTAAATCCGCGTGGTTCAAGGGCGGCGATTTGCGGATCTTGCACGACCGGGTCGTAGGCCACGATACGAATCGAGCCGTTACGTTCGACAACGACGAGGTTTTCGCGTTGCGCCGGACGCAGATCGCGCAGGATGTGGAGGTCGTCGTCGCGCGGCACCGGCCCGGTACCGGCGAGAATAGTACAACCGAGCAGTGCTGTTAGCACCCGCTCCGCCAGTCTGCGCAACCCGCGACCTCCTTGCCATGAGAATGTCGGCAGATCGGGCGGTGATCTTTCGCCCTCGAGCATGAGAGTTCGGTGAGGAGCGCCGTCGGCGCCGCCGTCGCACTTGCTTTGCTGGCAAGCACGGCTAGCGGCAACGCGCAAACGCCGCCGCCCGTGATGCAAGTCGACCGCGCACGCGCCGGCATCGTGCTCGGAACGAGCATGACGATCAACGTCAGCGGTACGAGCGGACCGCTGACCGTGCAGGTGCCCGACGGCGTCGACGCAACGTACGATCCGCTAACGCATCGTCTGCTGGTGACGGGGCGCACCCGGGGCAGCGGTACGATTACGCTCGCCGACCGCAACGGCAACGGTGCCGCGATCGCGGTGCTCGTCGCCCCGGCTGCCGGAACGATTCCGGCCGGCGTCGACGTCGAGCTGGCGGGCAACGTAACGGCAGCGTTCGTCGCCGCGCGCGTCCGCGATGCCATCGAACGGGCGACCGTCCGTCAACCGGGCACGCTGCTCGACGTACACGGCGTGACGATCCCCACCATGCTCGCTCCCGGCGACCAGCTGGAAGCGCAAGCGGGCGTGACGCTCGAAGGCCGGGGCACGTACGTCGACGTCGCCGCGCGCACCAGCGTGCACGTGCACGTCGATCCGGAGCCCCCGCTCAACCCGGCCGTGCTCTTCTACAGCGACGATCCGGAATACGTCGGCGCGCTCCTCGCCGGTGTGCTCATTCGCGGCACGATCGACGTGCAGACGCCGGTCCGGGCGTTCGTCTACCACGTCGCCGACGGCGGCCCGCGCCGCATCTCGCTCGTGCTGAGCACGGCGGTCGCATCGCACGTGCAGCTGCTCGGCACCGTCGGCGGGCCGAGCCCCGCATTTACGTACGTCGGTCAGCAATCCAGCGCGCGCTTTCTCGCCGCGCGCGCGAGCGGCGAAAGCGCGATCGTCGCGCTCGCGGCGGGCGTGCCCTACGAGGTTCCGCTCGGCCTCCAGCAACCCGGCGATCTGCTCGAAGCGATCAAGGATGTGCGCGTCCTCGACGGCGGCCCGGTCGACGTCGCGGTCGTCACGATGCCGGCCGGAGCGGCGTTACCGCCGCTCGACGGACCCGAGCTTCCCGGGGACTCGCACGGCCGGCGTGGGCTCTTCGCGCTGGCGAACGTCGCGCCGATCGATCTCTCGTTCAGCAGCGCCGGACCCGAGCCGGCGCCCGTATCGGTCGGCGACGCCGCCCTGCCGAATCTGCGGCCCGACGGACGGCCGCTCGGCGGTGACTACGGCATCGTGCGCCGGCTCGCGCTGCACCTCGTCAACACGACGCCGGCAACGCTGAACGTCTATCTCTACGAGCTCACGAGCGGTTCCGGGGGAGCCACGACGACGCTTTGGTTCAGCGGCGACGCCGCCGCGACGCTCGTACCGTGCGTCGACGATCCGGCGCAGCCGCATCTCGTGAAAGCCTTCGCGCTCGCCGCCGGCGAGCGGCGCGACGTCGCCGGCGCGTTCATGACCGACGGTGCGGCGTCGTATCCGCTGCGCTTCGGGTTGAGCGCGACCGCACCGGTGCCCGTGACGGGCGACGGCTGCAGCGTGGCGCCGCCGCCGAACGGTTAATTCAAACCGGTGCGCCCGCCGATCAAGCGCGTGGCCGAGAGCCTATCGTGGAGCCACACTCGCCGAAAGAATCCGAACACCACCGGCAGCACGGTGAGCGTCGCGAGCAACGCCAGCACGTAGCGCCAGAGGCTCTGAACGATCCCGGCCCGGCCGCGATCGAGCCGCACCACGCGCAGATCGAGGACCATCATGCCGATCGTGCGACCTCCGATCGCCACCAGCCCGGCCGCATACGGGAAATACCAAAGCCACGAATTGTTCCGCACGTAGCTCTCGAGGTCGGAGAGGCTGATGTTCATGGACAGCAATTTGGTGTGCAAGCCGCGCGCTGCAGCATCGCCGAACGGCGCTCCGACCGTGACGTTGACGGCGTTGAAGATCACGTCGAGGATCGCTACGTCGATCGCAAAGGCGAGAAAGCGCCGTAGGCTCGAGGCCAGCTCGCGCCGGTCCACCGGTCCGTCGCTTGGTCCGAGCGCGGCCCGCACGGGCAGCGGATCGCGCTCGAAGCGATCGATCCAGTAGCGGTAGGTGTTGCTGCCCGCAAACGTTTCGAGGGCGCGCACGCGATTGACGGCGTAGGGCATCATGCCGGTCCACTCGCCGAGCCGCAACGTGAGGTCCGATTCGATATCGCGCCGCTGATCGCCGAGCATGGCGGCTTCGACCTGCCGGCCGCTGGCATGGAAGGTCGAGATCGCGATCGCTTTGACCGCCGCCTCCATCGGCGCGCACAGCAGGCCCGCGCGATCCGCTGAGTACTCGGTTTGCCGGATCCAGCCTCCGAAGAGCGACGCCAGAACCGGATTGCTGCGGCCGGTCGCATTGATCAGCGAGAGCAGACGCGTATTGCCGCCCGCGATGTGGCCGAGTTCGCGCCCGATCATGAAGGCCAGCTGTTGCGGATCGAAGAGTTGCAGGTACTGGCTCGAGATCACGAGGGCGTAGGGCTCACCGAGCCCGATGCTGTTGACGGGGACGAAGTAATCGTTGCTGATGAAGACGTGCGGCGGTGCGATCCCCAGGCGCCGGGCCAGCCGCTCGACCGTGTCGACGACCAGTGGAAACTCCTCGCGGCGCGCGCGAATGCTGCTGCCGAGAAGCCGGCCGCGCGTCAGCGAGACGAACACCATGCCGCCGACGAACAAGAGCGCTACCTGCGTCGGTGTGATACCGCGGAAGACGAAGCCGATGACGAGCAGCGTGATCGGCACGGTCACGAGCAACGAGAGCGCGGTACGGCGCTCGCGCGGGGCTCGAATGCTCGTCCGGCCTGAGAACAGTCCGTCGACGCGAGCGGCCAAAGCCCTACGTCGCCGGTGCGATCAGCGTTGCATCGATGAGTTCGCGGATCGACGGCAGCCGCTCGATCCGCGCGACGAGCGCCCGCACAATTTCCGGCACGTGGGCATGGACGACGTCGGTCGCGAGGCTCGCGGAGACGAAGATTTCCGCCAGCCCGTCGACGAGCGGCTGTGGGTCGAACGAATCGGTCATCAACGCGGCCAGACCGCGCCGGCCTTCGAGCGCCAGCGGCGCCGCGGTGAACTCCGCCCGCGCCAGCAAAGCGGCTTCGATCCCATCGGCGGCGGCGGCGGCGCCGATGAAGGGCGCGGTCATCGTGCCGCGCGCGGCCCGCAGGCCGCCGGCCGCGGTCGCCGCAATGCCGAACGCGTCGCGCATCGCATCGCGCTGCAGACCGAGCACGCGCGCGGCTGCGATCGCCGCACCGAGGCGACCGCACGTACCCCGCGTATCCCAGCCACGCCGCAGGTGTCCGGAACCCAGCGCGCGCTCGACGCGTACGGCAACCTCGCAGCCCGCAACGATCGCGTCGAGCACCGTTGCGCCGGCGGCATCAACGCTCTCGCCGATCGCCAGCGCCGCGCAGACGACGGGTGTCTCAAGGCCGCCATCTTCACCGGCCGCCAGCGCGCTGAGAAAGGCCGCATCGAGCGGGGTGGTGAGCGCAGCGCGACCGAGCGCGTGCGCGCGCATGCGCGCCGGCCCCGGCGCACCCGAAGCCGCAATCTCCACGCGCTCGGCGTGCGCGCCGGCAAGCGCGCGAGCGATCGTGTCGAGTACGATCGTGCGGGCGGGCGCCCGCACCGGTTCGCGAAACGCCCAGGCGCTCCCCGCGAACGCGATCACGCCGTCACCGCCGCGATGAACGCGCCCAGGTCGGCGGCTTGCGGCAGTTCCGATACCGCCTTACGTAAGACAGCGGTACGCCCGGCGAAAAGGGGTTCGATCAACGCCTCCGCCTTCGCGTTCAGCTCGGCATCGGTCAACGGCCGCTCGAGGCTCCCACGCGCGCGATCGACCGCTTCCTCGACGATCGTGCCGTCGGTAAGACGCACGCTCACGCGGGCCGCAGCGCGCGGGATGTTCGCGTCCGGCTCGAGCCGCACGCGAGCGCGCAAGGCCGCGACGTCCGCTTGCGTCACCACCGCGTCGGCATACTGGGCGAGGCCCACCGTGCCGTCGCGCAAGCCCATCGTTACGCCGTGTACGGCACTGAAGCGAGCTTGCAAGCCGTCGCCGGGCGTCAAATTGCCCATCAGTTCGGGCACCAGCGGGTTGCAGTGCACGACGACCGCATCGACGGCCGCGGCGTTGCCGATGCGGGTCGAGAGCGCAACGGCCGCGTCAATCGCCGGGTGCGCCACGATCCCGCAGGGATAGGGCTTGTACGTGTTTTTCGCCAGCTCGAAGTTGGCGTGCAGATCGGTATCGAGCGTACCGATATGGTGCGCGGTTGCGAGCGCGTCCGCGAAGCCGCCCGGCGCTTCGAGCGCATCTTCGGGCGCCGTGAAGCCGCGCGCCGCCAGCACCGCGGCCCGCAACCCGTTGGCAGCGGCCTTGCCCGCATGGTAGGCCTTCGTCATGCGGCCGAAAGCTTCGCGCTGGCCGACCGTGCTCGATGCGGCGATGCCGATGGCGCGCGCGGTAGCCCGCGCATCAAGGCGTAGCAGCGCCGCGCCGGTCACGGCAGCGCCGATCGTGCCGCAGGTTCCGGTGATGTGCCAGCCGTCATCGTAGTGTTCGGGCGAGATCGCAACCCCCAAGCGCAGCTGGCTCTCGCAGCCCAAGACGAAGGCGCGCATCGCCGCCGCCCCGCTGGGCGCCGTCGAGGGCGCTAGCGCCAACAGCGTCGCGACGACCGCGGCGGCGGGATGGATGACCGTCGCCAGATGCGTGTCGTCGTAATCGTCGACGTGCGCGGCGAAACCGTCGGCGAGCGCGGCGAAGTGCGCATCGGCGCGCACGCTGCGCCCGATGACCGGTGCAACCGGCGCCCCGCCGCTCTCGCGCGCGACACGCAGGATAGCATCCACGCCGGGATGGCGGCTGGCGCCGATCGCAACGGCTGCGACGTTGAACAGCGCACGCTTCGCTTCGTGCAGTACGTTAGGCGGCAGATCGGCGAGCGTAAACGCGGCGATGGCCTGCGCGAGGTCGCGCGTCACCGGTGGTTGCGCGATCACCGTCGAGCCGGAAGAACTGGTCATTCGCCAGCCGTTTCGTGCCGCAGGCCCTACGACCCCAGTCTAGGAAGCGAAAAACCATGAACGATCACGGCCGGCCGCCGAACTTCCCCTACGACGATCTGCGCTCCGCGCTCGGCTCCGACCCCGCCGCTCGCCGGGAACTCGACGCCTTGCTCGAGCATCTGGAAGCGGGGGCGCCCGACCCGGCGCGCATCCGGGGCCACGTCGACGCCCTGCGCGGCGTCCATGACGCCGAAGCACGGATCGCGAATTGGTGGGATGATCCGGAAACCCAGCGCTGGATCATGGCCATCACGAGCGCAGGTCTCTAGAGGCTTCGCCCAAGCCGCCTAGCGTGAGGGAATCGCGGGGATCGCCGTTCGGCGGGGCATGGGGCTGCCGGCGTCGAGCGGCCGCGCCGCCGGCGGCACGGGTGCGGGCGAGGGCGTGAAAATCTCCGTCGGCGTTGCCGAGGGCGCGTTCGGATCGAACGGTGCGGGCGTCTTCAGCTCGGTTTCGCCGGGCACGTCGAGCACCACGGTGCGGGTGTGTGGATCGTATTGGGCCGCGCCGCCGAACGCCCGCGCAACTTCGGCCAACGGCACGTACGCCACACCATCGCGGCCGAATACGGCCCGAACCACGCACGTCCGGCCGCCGCGCACGAGCGTAATCGTGTCGCCCTCGAGCGTGGCGCGTTCGGTGAAGCTCGTCACGACCGGCACCAGCGGCGCCACGACGTGGCCGAAGAGCAACTCCGCCGGGGGCGCGCTGGCGACGATCGCGCCGTTGAGGATGACGATGACTGCCACGGGGCTCATACGTGCCTAGCTTCTCCTTTCGGGCGGTCGTGGCGGTGTTCCATGCGGCGGCCGTACAATTCTCAGCCGCCGGAGCGACGTTTCTGGCCCAGGCGATCGCCTTCAACGTCTTCTTCGCCGCTATACCGCTCTCGCTCGTCATCGTTGCGATGTTCGGCTACATCTTCGGCACCGCCGAGGGCGACTTGCGCGCGCTGGATACGATCGACCGGTTCGCACCGCAATTCTACGATCTCGTATCTGAGAATATCCAGTCGATCGTGCGCTATCGCGGCGTTTCCGGTACCCTCGGGCTGATCGGCCTCGTCTGGTCGGGCAAAAACGTGTTCGGTGCGGTATCCTACGGATTGGACCGCTCGCTGGGCCTGCGCAGCCGTCATTTCGTGTACGAAATTCTCATCGCGCTCGTGCTCGTGCCGATCCTCGGCCTCATCTTGCTTGTGGCCACCGCCGTTCCGCTGGCGATCACGTACGTCGAACGGTTCACCGGCCTCGAGTACCTGCGCTACGGACCGCAGATCGGCTCGTACTCGTTTTCGCTGGCCTTCGTGTTCGTGCTCTCGCTGCTGGTCTATACCTATCTGCCGAATCGGCGCTCGAACCTGCGGTTCGGCGTCCCCGGAGCCATCGTCACCGCGGCCGGTTATTCGATCGCCCAGGTCGCCTTCGGCGTCTATACCGCCCACGCGAACGTCTTCCAGATCTACGGCACCCTTTCGGCGATCTTCGCGCTGATGCTGTGGGTATATTACATATGCGTGATCTTTCTCTACGGCGCGCACGTGAGCGCGCAGTGGGAGGCCCATTTCTCGCCCAAACGGCTGCCCACGCTTGGTTCGCCCGTGTCATCCTGAGCCTGTCGAAGGATGGGGCGCAGTAAGGAACGCCGTAGCGACCGTTGAATCCCGGCAGGTGCGAACTTACACGCTTGCCGCTTTGACATTGCTTTCGCTGTTGCTGATCGCCGCCACGCCGGCGTTCACCATCGTCCCGACGGTCATCGTGTATCCGCTCGCCGCCACGTCTTCGCTCGACCGCGAAGACAACGCGCGCATCGTGACGACGCTCGCGACGCACATTGCCGCCGGTGGTGCGGTGAAGGTGATCCCGGCGAATTCCGGGGTGGAACGGCAAAATTACCTGGCTGACGCGCGCTCGCTCGGCGCCAACTACTACGTGACGGGCTTCATCACGCCGCTCGGTAACGGGGCGTCGGCGGTAGAGCAAGTCGTGAGCACGACCTCGGGAACGCTCGTGTTCAGCGTGACGAACTACATCACCAACTTGGCCGACATCGCCTCGCAGGGCGATCAGCTGCGCGCCGGGATCATCGAGCGCAGCACGCGCGGCATCCAAGCCTTCGAGGCTCCGCCGCCGCCGGCGGACACCCCCACGCCGAAGGCGAGCAACGGCACCGACATCAACGTCAACAAACTCTTCGCACGCAAGAAAAACCAGCCCGCCGCTGCGGTCGCTATGGCCCCGCCCGAAAACGCGACGCTGGCGATCCTCGCGGTCGGCGGCTCGGCCGATTTCGAGCAGCGCACGGCCGCCGCGCGCGGCCTCGCCGGCGCATTCGACCGTGCCGGCCGACATGCCGTGGTCGTCGATGCGCCGGCGCCGACGAACGCCGTCTGCACCGCTAACAACGCGACCTCGCTCGTCGCGGCCTGGCTCGATACGCCGCCGCCGAACGCAGCCGGCGCAAACTCCGCGCTACGGATGATCGCCTACGATTGCAACGGCAACGTCGCCTTCGATCGCACGTTCAAGCAGCCGCTGGCGGGCCTCACCGATGCCGCCGTGGCAGCCTACCTCAACCCGCCGAAACGCCGCGCGTAACGCCTACGGCGCCGGTTTCCAGTGACTCGCGTCGAGCTCGGCGTTGACCGCGCGCACGAGGCTGAAATCGTAGATTCGGTCGAGCGGCGGAATCTGGTCTTTCGGTACGCCGACCATGGCGGCGCGCACGGCCAGGTCCGAGGCGATCAGATCTTCGCGCAGGGTGAGATCGGGCGTGACCGCGTGCATGAAATACCCGTACTCGACCTCGCTCGCGTGGGGGTGCGCGACGGGTTTCTGATACTTGCCGACGATCGCGACGGTTTGGCTCTTGAATGCCTTCTCGTAGCGCGAGCCCTTGACGATCGCGCGCACGATTTTCTTGGCCAGGACGGGATCTCCGTAGAGGAGCTTTTCCGACATCGCGAAGCCGGCAAACGGCATGTGAACTTTGCCGGAAAAATCGGCCACCATGTGACCGTTCTTGAGCAGACCCTGATCCTGTAGCGCGGTGACCTCGTTGGGCGAGAGGACGGCCGCCGGTAGCGCACCGCTCGCCAGCGCCGATGCGCCGGTACCGCCGGTGCCGAGCGGCGTGAAACCAACCGAGTCGGCCGGCACGCCTGCGGCTTGCAGCGCGAGACGCGTCGCAATCTCGAACGTGTCGCCGCGCGTCGCGATGCCGACCGACTTGCCTTTGAGATCGGCCAGCGTGCGGATGTCGTCTTGCGTCGCCCAGATCTCGTACGGCGGGCTGTCCTCGAAGACCATGACGATCCGCAGCGGAGCACCGCGGAGAATCGCCGTGAGCGCCGACGCCGACGACGCGCTGCCGTCAACGCTGCCGGAAATCAAGCCCGGCGTCGCGACGCCGCCGCCGGCGTAGACGAACTCGACCTCGAGCCCTTCGGCCGCGAAGTAGCCCTTCTGCGCCGCGATGAGAAACGCGCCCTGATCGGGATCGACCGAGGGCACCGTGATCGCGACCTTCTGCGCAGCTTCCGCCGGCCTCGCGAATCCCGCCAGCGCGACGAGCGCCGCCAGCAACGATGCGAGAAGCAATCTCATGGTGTCGGCCTCCAGTGACTCGCAGCAAGTTCGGAATTCACGGCGCGGACAAGACTGAAATCATAGATCTTGTCGACTGGCGGGACCTGATCTTTGGCTAAGCCGATCAGCCCGGCGCGCACGGCGAGGTCCGACGCGATCAGATCGTTGTCAACGGTAAAATCCCGCGTAACCACTCGCATAAACTCATCGTATTCGACCTCGCTGGCCCGTGGATCGGCGTCTTTCTGATATTTTCCGACGATCGCGACGGTTTGACTCTTGAAGGCTTTCTCGTATCGAGCGCCCTTGATGATCGCCCGTATCATCTTCTTGGCGAGTAGCGGATCGCCGTACAGCACTTTTTCCGACAGTGCGAATCCGGCCACCGGCATGTGCAGTTTTCCGGCGAAGTCGGCGACCAGGTGTGCGTTCTTGAGCTGTCCTTGGTCATGCATGGCGACGACTTGATTCGGCGTGAGCAAGACGGCCGGCAACGCACCGCTCTCGATCGCCGCACCGACGTTGCCGCCGGTTCCAAGCGGCGAGTAACCGACGGCATCCGGCGGAATGCCCGCCGCTTGCAGCGCCAGCCACGTCGCGATTTCAAACGTGTCGCCGCGCGTTTGAACGCCGACCGACCGGCCCTTGAGATCGGCGAGCGTGCGGATGTCCGGCGTCGCCCAGACTTGGTACTGCGATCCATCCTCGAAGACCAGGGCGATGCGCAGCGCAGCGCCGCGCAGGATTGCCGTAAGCGCCGAGGCTGACGACGCGCTGCCGTCGATCGAGCCGGAGATCAATGCCGGCGTCGCCGTGCCGCCACCCGCAAGGATCAGCTCGGCATCGAGTCCTTCGGCGGCGAAATACCCCTTCTCTTGGGCGACGTAAAATGCCGCGCCGACGCCCTCGACTCCCGGGACCGTGATCTTGATTTTCTGCGCCGCGGCGGCCGGGCTAACTCTCCAGATCGCCGCGAGAGCCGCAACGCGCAGCGCCCCGCTGCGCTTCATGCCGCCACCTCTGCGCCTACGCCTCCTCGGCGGCGGCCGGGTCGAGCAATCCGGCGGGGACGCTCACGCGGATCTCCTTGCGCGCGACATCGACGCCGGCAATGAATGCGGCGACGAGCGGCAGCATGGCGCGGGCCGCGCCGATCACCAATAAATCTTGATTGGGATGATGCAGCACGTCGACGACGACGCCGCGTTCGACGCCGGTCTCATCGAGCAGGCGGCAACCCACCAAATCCTCGTCGAAGTACTCGCCCGCGCCCAGCGGCGCATCGTCGCGGCCGATCGTGAGCTGCGCGCCGACGAGCGCCTCCGCCGCGTTCGCATCGTCGATGCCGGTAATGCGAATCAACGGGCGACCTTTCTGCCGCCGCACGGCGGCGATCGTCACCTCGCGCACGCTGCCGTCGGCAAAGCGCAGCGTCGCGGCGAGGCTCGCGCGGAGCGCATCAGCGCCGATGCGCGAAGCATCGAGCTTCAACTCGCCGAGCAATCCGAACACGCCGGCGATGCGGCCGGCGTTGACGTCAGCTCTTCTTTTTTCGCTTGGGCGCGGCGGCAGCTGAGGCACTCTTTTTCCGAGCGGCCGGGGTCTTTTTCGCGGCGCTTTTCTTCTTCTTCGGTCCGGGCTCGGCCGCCGCGCCCATGGCGACGGCGTCGTCAAGGATCTCCGGCGCACTGGTGTCGCCGGCGTGTTCGAGGTCGGCTTCGTGCACGTCGTCGTCCTCGACGTCGACGATGTCGATCGTCACCTTGCCCTCGGCGCTGGCGCGAACGATCGTGCGCAACGCTTGCGCGACGCGGCCGCCCTTGCCGATGACCTTGCCGAAGTCTTCGGGGTTCACTTCGAGTTCGATGATGGGACCGCGCGCGCCGTCGACGACCGCCACGATGACGTCGTCGGGATGCGCCACGAGCCGTTTCGCCAGGAAGATCAGCAATTCAACGGCCCGCGCTTGGGCGACGGCGGGATCGCCGGCCGGACGCGGCCCGTGCTCGCGGTCGCGATACGGACGGCGCTCAACCCCGACTCTGCTGTCGCTGCCGGCACTACCCGAACGGCGCCGGGCGGGACGCTCGTCCTCGGGTTCGATGTCGTCGCTGAACGATTCGTTGGTGGCGATTTGGCGTGCGCCGAGAGTGGATTTCCGTTCTTCTTCCGGCGTTGCTTCGTCGTCGCCGAATAATCCGAATTCGTCGTCGAACGCGGACACCGGCTACTCGGCCGCTGCCGCGGGCGCTGCGGCCGAAGCGGCCTTCTTGGGATAGATCGGCGCGCGCTCGACCAAGCCGAGCTCGGCGAACAGGCGCCGCACGGGGTCGGAGGGCTGTGCGCCCTTGGCGAGCCACGCTTTGACCTTCTCTTGGTTGACGACGAGCGTCTTCGGTTCCGTGCGCGGGTTGTAGTGACCGAGGATCTCGATGAACGCCCCGTCGCGCGGCGACTTCGCGTCGCAGACGACGAAACGGTACGTCGGCTGCTTTTTCGCGCCCATGCGGCGCAAGCGGATTTTAACCATGATGCTTTCTGTCTATCTTTCTAACGTGGAATTGCCGGCATGCGAAACCGGCCCCGCTTCCCGCCGCCCATCTGTTTCATGAGCGTACGCGAAGCTTCGAATTGTTTCACCAACCGGTTGACGTCGGCGACTTGCATGCCGCTGCCCGCAGCGATGCGTTTGCGGCGCGATCCGTTGAGGATTTCGGGGCGCGCGCGCTCGCGCCGGGTCATCGAGCAGATGATCGCCTCGACGCGCTTGACGTCGCCCTCGTCGATGTCGACGTTGGGCAGCGCTTTGGAGAGTCCGGGGATCATCTTCATGATGTCGTTCATCGACCCCATCTTGCGCACTTGGCGCAATTGGTCGAGGAAGTCGTCCAGGGTGAAGTCGTTCTTGCGCAGTTTTTGCGCAAGATCTTTGGCCTGCTCTTCGGAGTAGACGCTTTGGGTTTTCTCGATCAGCGTGAGCACGTCGCCCATCCCGAGGATGCGCGAGGCCAGGCGGTCGGGATGAAACGGTTCGAGGGCGGCGAGCTTTTCGCCGACGCCGACGAACTTGATCGGCGCGCCGGTCATCTTGTGGATCGAGAGCGCCGCGCCGCCGCGGGCGTCGCCGTCCATCTTGGTGAGGACGATGCCCGTGACGCCGAGCCGGGCGTTGAAGCCCTGGGCGACGTTGGTCGCTTCTTGACCCGTCATCGCGTCGGCCACGAAGAGAATCTCGATCGGTTTGACCGCGGCTTTGATCGCGGCCAGCTCGTCCATGAGCTTCTCATCGATCTGCAGGCGGCCGGCCGTGTCGATGATGACGGTTGAAATTCCGAGCCGGCGCGCTTCGGCGACGCCGTCGCGCGCGATCTTCACCGGGTCGCCGGCGCCTTGCTCGTAGACGGGCAGATCGATCTGCTTGCCGAGCGTCTTGAGCTGATCGATCGCGGCCGGCCGGTACACGTCCGCCGCGACCAGCAGCGTTCGGCGGCCTTGTTCCTTCAGCCGCAGCGCGAGCTTACCGGCCAGCGTCGTCTTGCCCGAACCCTGCAAGCCCACCAGCATGTAGACCGTCGGCGGCGCATCAGCGAACTGCAAGCGTGCTTCCGCACCACCGAGCAGCGCGACGAGTTCGTCATGGACGATCTTGATGACCGACTGGCCGGGCGTGAGCGACTGCAGGACCTCGGCCCCGACCGCGCGTTCCTTGATCGCGTTGACGAAGTCTTTCGCCACGGTCAAATTGACGTCGGCTTCGAGCAACGCGATGCGTACTTCGCGCAATACCTCAGCGACGTCCGTCTCGGAGAGACGGCCGCGATTCGACAACCGGTCGAAAATCGCGCCTAAGCGCTCGCTGAGGGCTTCGAGCACGCGCTACGCCGTCGCCGTACTCGCGTCGATTTTCGCGACGGCATCGCCGACCGTCTTGATCTTCTCGGCTTCTTCGTCGGGAATGTCGATGCCGAATTCGGTCTCGAACGCCATGACCAGTTCGACCTGGTCGAGCGAGTCGGCGCCCAAGTCTTCGGTGATCGACGCTTCGGACGTCACTTCGTTGTCCTCGACGCCGAGTTGCTCGACGATGATCTTCTTGACGCGGTCGAAAGTATCGCTTGCCATGTGACTCCTATATGGTTCGGTCTAAGGTTCGGGGATTGGTACTAGTGCATCAGGTAGCCGCCGTCGACCACGATTGTTTGACCGGTGACGTAACGGGCAGCATCGGAAGCAAGAAACGTGACGACACCGGCAACATCGTCGGGGGTCCCCGGCCGGCCGAGCGCGATCCCGTCGAGGAACCCCTGGCGCGCGGCCTCGGGGAGTTCGGCGGTCATCGCGGTTTCGATCAGTCCCGGGGCCACGGCGTTCACCCGAACGTTCCGCGACCCGAGTTCCTTCGCCAACGACCGGGTTAAACCAAGTAATCCGGCTTTGGTCGCAGCGTAGACGCTTTGGCCCGGGTTGCCGCCGATGCCGACGATCGAGGACATCACCACGATCGCGCCCCCGCGCTGCTTGAGCATGGGCTTCGCGACCGCGGCGCAGAGATAGAACGCCGACTTCAAGTTGACGTCGATCAGGCGGTCGAGGTCGCTTGCTTTCAAACGCAAGATCAGGCCGTCTTGCGTCTGTCCGGCGTTGGCCACCGCGACGTCGATCCGGCCGAACTCGGCCAGCACCGCGGCGACCCCACCCTCGACCGCCGCTTGATCGGCAACGTCGACGATGTGCCGGCTCGTTTTGGCCCCGGCGCCAGCGGCCGCGCGGACCGCCGCCACGGACTCCGCGAGCGCCGCCTCATCGCGCCCGAAGAGCGCGACCGCATGGCCGTGCACCGCCAAATCGACGGCGATGGCGCGGCCGATGCCGCGCGAGGCGCCGGTGACGAGTGCGACGCGATCGGCCATTACGAAATCCCGGCCGGCGCGAGCAGCGCGCGCAGCCGCTCGACGCCCGCGACGTCACCGACGTGAATCGCTTTGGGCGCGCCCTCGACCCGCTTCATCATCGGTGCGAGCACGGGGCTTGCGCCGAATTCGACGATCAACTCGATGCCGACCGCGATCAGCGCGATCGCGGCATCGTGCCAGCGCACTTCGTCGGTCACCGAGCGGATCAGGTTGGCTTTGATCTGCGGGACGCTCGTATACGGTTTGGCATCGACGTTCGAGATCACGGTGAAGCGCGGCAGGACGATCGGCGCGTCGGCCACGTGCTTGTCGAACTCGGCTTGCGCGGGTTCCATCAGCGCCGAATGCCACGCGCCGCTGACGTTGAGCGGGATGACGCGCTTGGCACCCGCTTCGAGCGCCAACTCGCCGGCCAATCGCACCGCGGCCTCGTCGCCGCTGATCACGACTTGACCCGGCTGGTTGAAGTTTGCCAGCTGCACGCGCCCCGCACCGCGCGCGATCGCCACCGCGACGGCGGTGCGCAAGGCGCCGTCGTCGAGCCCCAGCACCGCCGACATTGCGCCGCGCGATTGCTGCGCCGCCCGATGCATCGCCAGACCCCGTTGCTTCACGAGCGCCAGCGCCGCTTCGAACTTCAGCGAACCGGCCAGCGTCAAGCTGCAGAATTCGGCGAACGAGTGCCCGGCGCTGACGACCGGCGCGAGGGCCTCGCCGACCGCCGTCGCGAGCGCGAGGTTGGTGACGAAGATGGCGGGCTGGCTGTAGCGCGTCTCGCGCAGCTTGTCCTCATCCGCCTCGGCGCACAGCGCCAACAAATCGTAGCCCAAGATCGATTTCGCTTCGCGGTAGAGCGCCTGCGCGGCCGGATAGGCGGCGGCGACGTCGGCGCCCATGCCGCCGACTTGCGAACCCTGACCGGGGAAAACGACGCCGATGCGCATCAACGCGCGCTCCAGCGCCAAGCTACGGCGCCCCACGACAAGCCGCCGCCGAAGCCGACGAATACGATCAGGTCGCCGTCTTTGAGCTTGCCGGCGCCGTACGTCTCGGAGAGCGCGATCGGGATCGAGGCGGAACTGGTGTTGCCGTAACGGTCGACGGTGATGATCACCTTGTCGCCGATCATCTCGAGCTGCTTCGCCGCCGCGTCGATGATGCGGCGATTGGCCTGATGCGGGATCGCGTAGGTGATGTCCCCGCGCGTGAGACCGGCCTTTGCCAGCGCGGCATCGGTGGCTTCGATCATCTTGGTCACGGCGAAGCGGAACACTTCGCGGCCTTTCATGACCATCTTGTTCTGTTTTGCGGCCAGCCCCTCGGCCGTCAGCGGCGTGACGGTGCCGCCGCCCGGAACGAGCAGGAGCGACGGATCGCTGCCGTCGCTCCCGAGTTCGGAGGCCAGAAAATCGTTGCGCTCGGCCGCTTCGAGCACGACCGCACCGGCGCCGTCGCCGAAGAGCACCGCGGTTCCGCGATCCGCGTAGTTGGTGATCGAGGAGAGCTTCTCGCTGCCGACGAGCAGCACGCGCCGGAAGACGCCGGCTTGGATCAGGCTCGACCCGACGGTGAGGCCGTAGATGAAGCCGCTGCAGGCGATCTCCATGTCGAAGGCCGCGGTGCCCTTGATCCCGAGCTTGGCGGCGAGCACGCTCGCGGTCGCGGGAAAGAGATAATCCGGGGTGACGGTCGCGACGATCACGCAGTTGATGTCGGCGGGCGCGCAGCCGGCGCGTTCGAGCGCCATCTTCGCCGCGGCCAGGCCCATGTCGCTGGTCGACTCGTCGTCTCGGGCAATGTGCCGCTCGTGCATTCCGGTCCGCGAGACGATCCACTCATCCGTCGTATCGAGCATCTTCTCGAAGTCGGCGTTCGTCATCACGCGTTCCGGAACGTAATGCCCGACGCCCGCCATGCGGACGCCCTGGGTCAGCGGCACGCGTTATTCGTGGTTGTGGCCGGCGTGGTCGCGTTCGTCGCGGGGTGCGATCACCTGGCGCCCGTCGTACGTGCCGCAGAAGTCGCACAAGAAATGCGGCTTCTTCGGCTGGTGGCACTGCGGACACTCAACGGTCGTGACCGGGGTGAGTTTCCAGTTTGCCGCCCGGCGGCTACGCGTCTTCGAACGCGGAGTTTTCCACTTGGGATTCGCCATGATTGCCTTCCGTTGCCGGGCAGTCGCAACCGCCACCCGGATTCTTGCTCTGGCCGCAGGTCACGCACAACCCGCGGCATTCCTCGTTGCACAAGAGCCCAAAGGGCAGTGCGCTCGTGACCACTTGCCGGACGAGATCGCCGACGTCGAAATTCGTACCGCTGAGGACGTTGTTCTCGGCGAAGGGGTCGCTCGCCCCGCTGGGCGGATCGAACCGTTCGTCGACGACGACCCGCAACGGGGTCGTCACGTCCTCGAGACAGCGGATGCACTCTCCCGCGACGTCGACCTCGACCCGCCCGTCGATCTGCAGCCCCCGGTCGACGCGCCGCAGGTCCAGCTCGGCGCGGGCCGGCTGAGGAAAGCGGAACGAGGAAAACGGGGGCACCACGACCTGCTCGTCGAGCGACATCGGGCGCCCCGTAACCAGTAACGATCCGATGTCAACGACCACGTGAAAGTCCATACCATAGAACGAGGCTCCCCGCGAGGGAAGCCCCATGCCAACCACGGTATTGTAGACCCCCCTCCAACCCTTGTCAAACGCCTTGGTCCGCGTGAAAGGCGGGCGTGACGAGCATCGGGACGGCGGTTCTTGCCCCCCAAATCGCCCTCGGCGACGAATCCGGCGGCTTCGACCCGAGCCCGGGGGCGCAAACCCAACGAGCGGGGAGTCTCTTGGCCGCCCGGGACGCACAGATCCCCGACCTGGCGGAGACCAGCGCCGGGCTGAACCAGCTCCAGAGCCTGGCCTCGGCCTCGAGCGCCTCGCCGATCGCGGCGTCGCTCCCGGTCGCGACACCGCCCACCCCGCAACAGCAGACCCAGGCCCAGCCAGCGGCGGCCCAGCCGCCGCTGGCGGGCGACTACTACGCCGACGGCGACGACGCCGGCTAAAACGAGGGAAGAGCATGGGATTCAATCCGCTCAGCATGGTCGTCGGCGCGGCGACCGGATTCCTGACCGGCGGGCCGGTCGGCGCGGCGATCGGCGGCGCGGCGGGTGCGCTCGGCGGCACGAACAACGCGACCTCCGTTGTCGGCAACCTCGGAAACTCGACCTCGAGCGCCTGGCAGAGTAGCATCCTCGCGCTGCAAGATGCCCAGAACGAGCAGAACGCGATCTACTCGCTGCAGCTCAACCAGCAAGCTTCGCAATTCAACAACATGATGGACGAGAAGTCCGAAATGATGCGCGAGAGCAACGCCTTGCGCGACGTGGCACTCGAACAGAAGAAAGCCGACACGCAAGTGATGAAGAAATTCATCGAGTCGATCATATGATCGCCGCGCCCCTCGTCACCCGTCCCGTTTCGCCTCGCGCCCACGCTCCGGCAAGACCCGAGGCCACAACGGACGCTCCTGTCATCCCGAGCTTGTCGAGGGACGCGGACGATCGCACGCTCGACGAGGCGCTCGCGAAGGTCAAGACGCCGGCCGACGACGCACTGGCCAAGCAGCAACAGGCTTTCGACCAGATGATGCAGCTACGCACCGAGCAACAGCGCGAAGCGAACGCGATTCGCGACTTCGGGCTCGCTCAGCAGAAAAAAGAAAACGAATACCTCGAGGAATTCATCCGGATGATCTAGTGTGCTGTCTCGTAAGTTCCATGCAAAAGATCGCGAAGGATTTTTCGTCAGATCGAGGAGTGATGAGGGAGCAACGCCATAGC